>Ga0181584_10002295_pt1 | contig 14664 bp, 11 predicted proteins | sample 071ome_30_FD_132462 | JGI IMG/M metagenome (GOLD analysis project Ga0181584, IMG submission 132462) | Coastal salt marsh microbial communities from the Groves Creek Marsh, Skidaway Island, Georgia - 071406AT metaG (megahit assembly) | ecosystem: Environmental > Aquatic > Marine > Intertidal... | reverse complement strand
CGTCTGGTAGCCAAGCATGCGCAGATAATGGGCATAGGTTGGTTCGGATGATAGAAATTCCCCGGCATTATCATAAACACCTATATTTGATGGCAGGCGTCCCGTCATCATTGATGCGCGCGATGGGCCGCAGACAGGACTGTTGCAATATGTATTTACAAACACAGTTCCGTTTGCGGCGATCTTGTCAATATTTGGTGTCTTGGCGAACGGTGTGCCGTAGGTGTTCAAACATAATGCGGTAAGTTGGTCGGCTTGAATTACGAGAATGTTGGGCTGTGTGCTCATTTGATTGGGCTTCATCCGGTTTTAAATCTTCATTGGGTCCTGAGGCTTTTTGGCTGGCGGTCGATTGCCACGAAAATTACCGAGATTTGACCATGACAGGATTTCGATTGTGGCGTCTTTCCTCTGCTCAAGCATATTTGGTTCATGCTATAAGTTCTGAACTTCATTCGGGTCGTTGGCAAGGTCATAGAGTTCACCATCGTCAGACCCCGGATAGATAACATATTTCCAGCGCATATCTCTGCGCATGATCAGATATTCAGCACCCGACTGGATGTGATCGCGTCCGAGTTCGGCGTAGACATAATCGCGGAGCTTTGCGTCAGGGTTGGCGTGATCCCATACGCCGTCAGCGAGCATATTATTTAGCGCCAGAGCTTCCCAGTTTTTTGGTGGGGTGATACCTGCGAAATTCAAAATGGTGGGCGCCAGGTCCATCAGTTGGACCAAATCATCGCATTGCAGGTTTTGTATCATCTTGCCCGGCGCCCAGAATATGAGTGGAACGCGTGTCACACAGTCATACATGGTCCATTTTTGGATATGGCCATGCTCACCAAGAGCATCGGCGTGATCCGAGCAAAAAATAACAATGGTATTTTCCAGATAGCCACATTTGTCGAGGCAAGACATGATCTGCCCCACCTTATGATCAATCATTGAGACATTTGCCGAGTAATATCGGTGCAATCTCTGGATGTCATCGTCAGTTATGTTTTTGCGCCAGGCAACACTGTCGATGTTGAAGTCAACCATACTCTGGCGGAGTTGACTGTGCATTTTTGGCTGTTTGGATAATTCTTGTGATGATGCAGAACTATGAGGAAAGTCTGTGTCTTCATATAGTTTTAGGAAATCATCTGTTGGATCATAGGGTGGATGTGGCCCGGGGAAGCCAATTTGCAGGAAAAACGGGCTTTTTGCCTTGCGATCCTCAAGCCACCAAAGAGCGGTGTCACCAACAAAATTGTCGGGGTGCATGTCGTCATCGATCTCCCAGGTAAAGCAACCGAGATTTTTCATAAAGGCGTCACGGTCGTCCCTGACCCGCGTATATCGTGATGGCTTCTCAAGCCCCTTTGCCTTAAGCGCCTTATCCCATTCATCATAAAGCGCTCTCTCGTGATCCTCCAGAAACAGGGGGCGATCCTTGTTTTCGACAAAGAAGCGTTGATGAAACCCTCCTTTGGCGTCATATGGATTGATGTGCATTTTGCCGATGTTGCAGCAATGATACCCGGCGTCTGCCAGCCATTTCACCCAGTTTGGCTGCCAGGTCTCGAAATTTGTGTAGACATTGGTGGTGTGCGGATAGGCGCCAAGAAAGACGCTTGCCCGTGATGAAACGCATACTGGTGACGTGACAAAGCAATTTGTAAAAGAAAGCCCTTCTTTAACCAGACGATCAAGATTCGGTGTGGTCATCCACGGGCAACCGAGCTGACTGATCGTGTCTGCACGTTGCTGATCTGTCATTATCAGGACGATGTTTGGTTTGGTTTCTTGCGGGTTTGCTGACATGTGATTAACCGGAGATTTTTAACAAATTGAATTATTGGGTTGACAATAATTAATTAAGTTAAAAAAATAAACATGAAATAGTCAGCAACCATAGACAAAAATATAGAAGCCCATGCGGTTCCAATTCACAGAGCCCCAAAATGTCCGTCGACAGAATAGAGCGCAGGTCATGGCGCTCATTTTTGCGAATCCAAAGATCGACCGGACCGAACTGGCCGCCCGAATTGGGGTAAGCAATGCTGCCATAACAAACATCACAGGTGAATTGCTGGCGGCCGGTCTGATTGAAGAGGTCAAAACGGACAAGAATACGGTGAACAGAGGCCGTAAGCCTGTAGGCCTGAGGATAAACGGCACGGGTGGCTTCGTGCTTGGTGTCAATGTCCTGGCCACGAATGTTAGTGTTGTGTTGGCAGATATTTGTGGTCATGTGATTGACCGTGTGGACCTTAATCCACGTCGAATTGAAGATCCCAACAAGACACTTGATGAGTTGAAAGTTGCGAAGACGGAGTTGCTCGATAGGAACAATGTGCCGCTCAATCGCCTTTTTGGGGTCGGGTTTGCGATTGCCGGCTTTTTCGATCAGAGCACCGGCGAGTTGAAGAGAGCGCCCTATATCGGCTGGCCTCCCTTCGATCTGACGGCGCGTCTTGAACATTTATTTCAGTGTGATTTGGTGGTTGGAAATGTCACGCGTTGTGTCGCCCTTGCAGAAAATCGCTTTGGCGTTTTGTCCAAGTATAAGGATCTGATTTTGATCAGGTCCGGTCTTGGCTTGGGCGGTGCGTTCATTTCCGAAAGACGGGTTCTCGAAGGCGGTCAGAACTTCGCGGGTGATCTTGGCCATGTTTGTGCCGAACCCGACGGAGGCCTGTGCTCATGTGGGAAAAGGGGCTGCTTGAACACAATAGCGTCTGGCTGGGCCGTGATGCACATGCTTGGTGACGCTATTGTTTCCTACGCAACAATCAACCAGTTCCGGCAACAGAATGCACGTTTGTCCGAACTGGTATCAGATGAGGCGAAGGCATCGCCGGAGGTTGTAGGGGCATTGACCGCAGCCGGTGAAAAACTGGCCGCATATGTGTCGCCGATCTGTCAGGCGTATGACCCCGAAGCGATCTGCCTTACCGGGCCTTTGGGGCGTCACCCTGCCTATGCCAACGCGTTCAAAAAGAGGATGGCTGAAAATAGCCTGCCATGTCGTGTCATCACGGCCAGTGAAGAGGAAATCATGTCACCAGCCATGGCAACCGTCTATTTGGCGCTTTCTGATATCGTTTATTCATCCAGATTTGACTTCGAGCAAATCTCCCGTGGCCATTCAGGTGTTAAGGCGGCTATCAAATGACAACCCCAAACGCCATGCGTGCCAGTGAAATGGCAAATTTCGTTACAAAATGTCTTTGTGTGGGGTTGGTTCTGTTTTCACTCTACACAGCACTTTTTGGTGTGCTTCCAGATATCATTCAGCGTGGTGTCCATCTCTCCACGGTTCTGTTGCTGGTTTATGTAAAGTTTTTCGGAACCGCCGGCACTGATGGCGGTGGTATCCTGACGCATTTGCACAGGATCAAATTTATTCTCTTTGGTCTTTTGGCCGCCTTTGGTGCGGGTTATCAGTTTATCTTCTATGATGAAGTGGTAGCCCGGTATGGGGAGATCACTACTTTTGAGATCCCGATCGCGATCGTCGCCATTATCCTGTTGCTTGATGCAACGCGGCGTACAATCGGCTGGTCAATGGTCGGTTTGGCTGTGTTTTTCCTATTCTACGCGTCATTCGGGCGACACTTTCCGGATTTGCTCTCGCATCGCGGATATGATCTTGAGCGTATTCTTGAACAGGTTTATTTGGGCGCCGATGGAATTTATGGGACTCCACTGGGCGTAAGCGCGACTTTTGTCATCATCATTGTTGTTTTGGGCGCGTTGTTGGAAAAGACGGGTGCCAGCGGTGTTCTTATGGACATCGCGGTGGCAGCAACAAGGACGTCGCGCGGTGGCCCGGCGAAATCTGCTGTTATCGGTAGCAGTCTCATGGGAATGATTTCGGGAACGGCAGTTGCCAATGTTCTGACCACTGGAACAATCAGTATCCCTCTCATGCGTCGTGGTGGCTACAAACCCGCTGTTGCTGGTGCTGTCGAGGCTGTTGCCTCAACAGGCGGTCAGTTGATGCCGCCGATCATGGGCGCGGCAGCCTTTCTCATGGCCGACATCATGGAAGTTCCGTATTTGGAGATCACCAAAGCGGCAATCATTCCGGCAATTATTTTCTATGTCGCGGTCTTTGCCTCGGTTCACCTTGAGGCCGTGCGAACTGGTTTGAAACCCTTGCTGGATGTCGAGGTTCCGAGTGTTTCCAGCTCGTTGCGACGAAATGGCCATGTTCTGATCTCCATCCCCGTTTTTATCGGCGCGCTCATAATGGGCTATTCTGTAATGTACTCGTCGTTGGCGGGCATTATTTGCCTGATGATCCTGTCACTGCTGCGAAAATCGAGTCGGCTTGGCTTCAGGCAGTTGGTGGAGGCGGCGTCATCTGCCTGTGAGGCCATTGTGCCAGTGGCATTGGCTACCGCAACTGCGGGCATTGTCATTGGTGTTGTGACCCTTACCGGACTGGGGCTCAAATTCAGCTCCTTCATCGTAACCATTTCAGGAAATAATCTGGTTATTGCTTTGGTCCTGACAATGTCTGCCTCGCTGGTCCTTGGTATGGGCTTGCCAACTGCGGCATCCTATATTCTGGTCGCCACGCTTACGGCACCGGCACTCGTCAATATGGGCGTGGACCTTATGGCAGCCCATATGTTCGTGTTCTATTCAGCAATGCTATCTTCAATCACGCCGCCGGTGGCGTTGGCGGCATTTGCCGCCGCTGCGATATGCAGAGAGCCGCCAATGAGGGTTGCTGTAATATCGGTCAAGTTTGGCTTTGTGGCTTTCATTATCCCTTACTTTTTTGTGCTTGAGCCTCGCTTGCTGGCTGAGGGGCACCTGATTGAGGTGCTGGAGATGTTTGTCCTGGCAACAATAGCCGCCCTGGCGCTGGTTTGTGCAATTCAGGGCTATGCTTTCACCAAATTATCAATCCTGGAGCGATGTATCCTGCCATTGGCTGCTTTTGCGTTGCTGATGCCGGGTGCAATTTCAACGGTAATCGGGATGGCTGTTCTCTTGGCCATGGGGGCAGTTTGGAAAATTGGCCGATCTGTTAGGGGGGCTGGCACCTAACAAAATCGAAAATAACACCAGATCAGCTCTAATTCGGAGGAGAAAATGAAGAAATCAAAATTTGTTGCAGGTGCTTTTGCAGCCCTGAGCCTGATGGTTGGATCGAGTGCGATTGCTGAAACCTATCTGTCCATCGGTTCAAATCCTGTCGGTAATACTGCGTATCAATGGGCGGCCGGAATTTCTGAGCTGGTCAATAAGAATGTTTCTGGCGTCAAGGCTGCTGCAGAGGGCACCAAGGGTTATGTCGCTAACGTTCAGTTGATGCTCGATGGCAAGGTCGAAGCCGGGTTCTCCAACACGCGGCTGGCGTATGAAGCCCACCATGCCCAGGGCAGCTATGAAGGGCAGAAGAAAGGCCAGATTGTAGGGTGGATGTCCGTTAAGCCAATTTACATGCAGGTCGTCGTGAAGGCGGACTCTGGCATCAATTCGCTCTCCGATCTCAGAGGCAAGCGGGTTGGCATGGGGCAGCCGGGCGGGACATCTATGCTTGATGCCGATTTGTTGATGGAGACAGTTGGGTTGACGCCCGGACAGGATTTCAAGGAGTTCAGGGTAAAGCTACCAACTATGGTTGATATGCTCGGGGATAATCAGCTCGATGCACTGATTTGGAGTGGCACACCTCCCATGCCGCCGGTCATTAAACTGAAATCACAGCATGATGTTCGCTTTCTCGATATTCCCCGGGACATCTCGGAGAAAATAATGAAGGTGTCACCTGCCTATACAAAGGGTGATCTGAAAGCCAATGTCTATGCAGACCAGCCAAATGAAGTGAAGTCATACATGCTCGGGAATGTTCTGTTGATCAAGGCAGACGTGCCGGAGGAGATCGTGTATCAGGCGACAAAGGCGGTGATGGAGAATCTCGACTTCATGGCAACTGTTCACCCGGCTTGGAAGACTGTTCAAAAAGATGCGATCGTAAACGGGTTTACAATACCAGTTCATCCGGGCGCCTTGCGCTATTACCGGGAAGCGGGCGTCGCTGGCATCGAAGAGTTTGCCAAACGCGTTGCAAACTAATGTTTTGGCCACACGTCCTGTTGGGCGTGTGGCTTCTCCCCATTTTTTATAGAATTCTGAGCCAATGAAAATCGTCTTTGTCCTACTGGACTCACTGAATCGTAATGCAATGGCGCCTTATGGTTCGACATTTGTTCATACACCGAATTTCACGCGGTTTCAGCAGCGCGCGGTCACTTTTGACAATCATTATGTCGGCAGCCTGCCTTGTATGCCGGCAAGGCGTGACCTTCACACCGGCCGCAGCCATTTTCTGCATCGCAGTTGGGGTCCGCTTGAGCCATTTGACGATTCTTTTCCCGAATTGATGAAGCAGAACGGGACCTACACGCATTTGATCACCGACCATCATCATTATTTCGCTGACGGCGGCGCTACTTATCATCAGCGTTTTTCGTCATGGGAGTTGGTGAGGGGGCAGGCAATAGACCGCTGGAAAGCCGATGTTGCACCTGATCTTGAGGCGTTGAAATCGGCTTATCACCCTGTTCAGCATCATCGCACCAATTATATGATCAACCGGCAATTCATGCCCGAGGAAGGTGATTATTGTGCGCCGCAATTATTTGCGCTCGCAGATGAATTTCTAAATCGTAATCATCATGCCGAGAATTGGCTTTTGCAGCTTGAATGTTTTGATCCTCACGAGCCGTTTCACGCGCCTCCCCGTTTTCGTGAGCTCTATAAAACGCGATATGAAGGGCCTATTCTGGATTGGCCAATTTATGACAGAGTTACAGAAACGCCCGAGGAAATTGCTGAATTGCGCGCCAATTACGCAGCATTGGTGACGATGACAGATGAGTATTTCGGTCGCTTGCTTGATTTTTTTGATCAGAAAAACCTGTGGGCTGATACAGCGCTTGTCCTGACTACCGATCACGGATTCCTTCTTGGCGAGCACGATTGGTGGGCAAAGAATCGCATGCCCGTCTATGATGAGATCGCACATATTCCGTTGATGATCTATCACCCTGATTTTGCCAACAAGGGCGGTAGCCGAAATAGCGCCTTGACACAGACAACGGACATTATGCCCACTATGCTTGATATGGCGGGTATACCCATTCCAGAAGATGTCACGGGACATTCACTGATGCCGGTTTTGCAGGATCAGACCAGCAAACGGGAGAGCGTGATTTTTGGCTATTTCGGTGCCGCTGTGAACGTTTGTGACGGACGCTACAGCTATTTCCATTATCCGACTGTCTCGGGCGCTGACCATCTCCATGAATATACATTGATGCCTACACGGATGACGACCCGTTTTTCTATTCGTGAGTTGCTTGGTGCCACCTTGCATCCGTCTTTTGCTTTCACCAAGGGTGTGCCGGTATTGCGTGTTGACCCAAAAACAAATGATGAGGGAGAGCCAGTCGAAGTCCAGGGCATGGACTTTGTCGATACACAATCACAATTGTTTGATCTGGTAAATGATCCGGGGCAAACCAAACCGCTCGAGGCTGCCGACATAACGGAGCGTTTGCGTCAACAGATCATCAAAAATATGATCAGACTTGATGCGCCGGATGAAACCTATCATCGATTTGGTTTTGCTGTTCCCGGGAAGCATGCGAAATGACTAAAAAACCCAATATCTTGATGATAATGGCTGATCAGTTGGCTGCGCAGGCTCTGTCTGTTTACGGGAATGGGATATGCAAGACTCCCAATCTCGAGCGTCTCGCCTTACAAGGTGTGACCTTTATGAACAATTATTCAAACAATCCATTATGTGTTCCGAGCCGGGCATCTATGTTAACGGGCAAGCTCAGCCCTGAAATCAAGGTCTATGACAATGCCAATGAAATTGCGTCATCATTGCCAACAATGGCGCATTACATGCGCGCACTGGGTTATCAGACGTTCCTGTCCGGCAAGATGCATTTTATCGGCCCGGATCAGCTTCATGGATTTGAGGAGCGTTTGACGACCGATGTTTATCCGGCTGATTTTCAATGGATTGCCGATTGGTCAGCGGGGCCGGCATTTGTCCCGTCAGGAACGGCGTTGAATGGGGTTGTTGAGGCAGGTCCCTGTATTCGCACGATGCAAGAAGATTACGATGATGATGTCGAGTTTCAGGCGCGTCGTAAGATCTTTGATTTGGCAAGGCAAGAAGATGGAAAGCCGTTCTTTGGGGTGATTTCATTTACCAGTCCACACACGCCTTTCAATGTCGCTCAGCGATTTTGGGACCTCTATGATCATCAACAAATAGACCTTCCCGATGTGCCAGCGATTCCCTTTGCCGAACTTGATTATTTTTCCAAAGCTTTGTTTTTTGCGCATGGGCGGCATCGGCATAGCGTCACCGAGGAACATCTGCTAAGGGCACGCCACGCCTATTTTGCAATGATCTCCTATCTTGATGAAAAGATCGGTAACATTTTAGGGCAATTAGATGATACCGGGCTACGCGAAAACACGGTGGTGATGTTTACATCGGATCATGGTGAGATGCTTGGTGAGCGTGGCATGTGGTTCAAACAATGTTTCTGGGAGTGGTCTGCGCGGGTGCCGTTGGTGATCTCGTTGCCGGGTGGCCGCCAGAATGAACGCGTTGCCGTAAATACGTCTCTGGTGGATTTGCTTCCAACACAAATAGGGCTGGCTGGTGGTGTTGCCGAGCTACCCGACGAGATGGTTGATGGTCTTGCTGGGACAGACCTTGGCCCTTTGCTGATTGGAGATGATGAAGATTGGCCCGATTGTGTCATTGCCGACTATCTCGCCATTGGCCCTTGTGTGCCATGCCGGATGGTCAGGAAAGGGCGGTATAAATTTATATTCACGCATGGTCAGCCCGATCTTCTTTTTGATCTCGTCGACGACCCCCGGGAATTGAACAATCTTGCGCTGGACAGATTGCATGAAACCGCACTCAATGATTTGAAACAGGTGGCAATGGAAAACTATGATCCGGCTGGATTGATGGAGGAGGTCATCATCAGCCAACGTTATCGCCGCTTTGTGGCCACCGTTGGCGGGCGTCAACCATCATGGGACTATGTTGCGTATCAGGGTGATGCGGAACGCTATGTACGCCGGGATGGTGTTGACGGAACGAAATCGCGACTTCGACTGCCGCGGGTGGCCACAATACCGCCAGATATGCCTGATCTTGCCGCAGACATCATTGACCGGATGATGGCGGGTGAATTGGATTTTGACCAGATGAAAGATGTCTAGAATGCCGGGCAACAAATTTGGTCACTTCATTGATCCTATTGTGATACTAACATCCCACTGTGAGTGACATTTTTTCAACAATTTCTGCTGTTTTGTTACTGGTATTTGCAGGGCATATGCTTTGGCGCCAACAATTTGTTCCTGTCTCCTTTTGGGATGGGCTCTCAAAGATCTGCTATTGGATTTTGTTTCCCTGCCTGCTCTTTGATTTGATGTCCACACTCCAGTTGGATGCGCCGTTCTTGCTGCCATTTGGTCTTACGATACTTGTGGGTTCTACGTCAGTGGTCTTCTTCGGCTTTTTGTCGGGATGGCTAATTGGTGCAAGTGGGCCAACCACGTCATCGCTTGTTCAGGGCGGGCTGAGATATAATGGTTTCTTGATGTTGGCATTTGTACAGGGCGCATTTGGCTTGGCCGCCCTTGAGATTGGGGCCCTGAGTGTTGCGATACTCGTTCCAGTCGCCAATATCGTTTCCGTTCTGGTGATTTTCTTGCTGGGCGACAGCAAGAAGGACGCCGATCTTGGTCGGGCTATTTTTACTGAATGTGCCCGCAACCCGCTTATCGGGGCGATCATCCTCGGTGGGTTGGTCAATGTCTCTGCTGTTCCGGTCCCGGATTTTGTCAATGAATCAACCGAGCTGCTGGGCCGGGCGTCATTGCCCATGCTGTTGTTATGCGTGGGGGCATCGATCAGAATTTCCGGATTAAGGGCTCACAAGATGGCCTTGTTTTTGGCAGTGTTGTCAAAGCTGATTGTCCTGCCATCTGTAATGATGATCACCGGTCTCTTCCTTGGTTTGGAAAAACAGGTCCTGCTCGTTCTGGTTGTTCTGGCGACGGCACCTACAGCCGCTTCATCCTACACGCTGGCACAGCAGCTTGGCGGTGATGCACCACTGATGGCTGAGATCATTACTGCACAGACTTTGGTATCGGCCATCGCCATTCCGGGGTGGGTGATGGCAATGACTATATTGTTGTAAAGCCAAATATTGCGCGTTTTTTAAATTGGGGCAGAAGATGATGGCTGTTGACTATCAGGCCACATCGGCCACGAGGATTCTCAATGACCAAGATGAACCTGTGGATTACCCAAAAATCGAGAGAATTGCAGATACAAATACGATAATCAGCATGGTTGCCGCCAGCGAGATGTTAAGCAATCGCGTGGTGCGCTCGGAGAGATTTAGACGGTTGACCCTGACTCCGGCATAGAGCCAGAGAAGATGCCCTGGTATCCAGATAATATTGGCGATGATGATCTTGATGATAGCCTCACTCACTGGCGTATTGGAAAAGATGGGGAAGCCGAGATAAAGTGCCGATATGGTCATGTAAGCCTTTGGGTTGACGAGTTGCAGCATGACGCCGGCCCAGCACCTGGGCGGGCTTTGCTTGACTATCCCAAGCTCTGAACCAGCAAGTGCAATCCGTGCCGCAAGATAAGTAAAATAGACAAGAGACAATATGAAAAGTGTGGAACGTAGTCCGGGGAATTCCAGCAGGAGAGTACTCAGCCCGCTAAACACGATCAGTGTGATCAGGTTTGCGCCAATATAGACACCGATTACATATTGTATTCCGGCACGATAGCCAAAGGCTGCCCCAATACCAAAGATGGTGAGCAAGGCTGGTCCGGGAATTGTCATCAGAATTATAACAGCAAGCGCATATGAGAGCATTCTTCTAACCTTCTCACCGGTCTTTGTCTTCTCGCTTCAGTGCCAGGCAGGCCTCGTCTCGCCGGTCATATACCGGCTTTGAGTTCAGCTATGTCGGTTATCTTTGGTTCGGCAATAGTCGCTATTGGTATCAAGATCACCGGCGACCACAACTCTGTGCATTGCGCCGAGATAAAAGTCAGCATCAATCCAAATTTACGTTCTGAAGTGATTCTTTGGTGAATCTTTCATCAAAATATTCAAGCATGGCTGTACAATCCTTGCCGCCAAATCCGGCTTTTGCCGCGTCATCAAAAAGTTGCCTTGCAAGCGAACCAAAGGCAGCATTGTCTTTCATCTGGTCGAACATGGCGATGGCCATGGATAAGTCCTTGATACCCATGTTGATCGGAAAGTCGGCGGTGGTGTCTCCGCGAAGAACTTTTTTTGGAAAATTTGTCAACAATTGACCACGTCCGGCTGCGGTATTCTGCAGTAAATCAACTGTTAACTGACGGTCCAGCCCCACCGCTGCAGCAAGCGCAAGCACCTCAGCGGCCAACACATGATTGATCATACTCATATAGTTGTTGACCAATTTTAAGCGCAGACCATAGCCAGTGGGTCCCGCGTGAATCACACGTTGCGACAATGCGTCAAGCAAATCAGAGACGCGTTCAATATCGCCCCTATCGCCACCAACAAGGCTGATCAAATTGCCTGTTGCAGCCTCGGCCGGTGACAGGCAGACAGGTGCGTCAATAAGGATGGCGTCCAAGCTCTGTATCTGGCGTGCCTGTCGCTCAAGCTGGTCAATCTGGCCAGTCGACATTTCGATTACAATGTCTCCGGGTTGCATTCCGCCGACAGCACCTTTTTCACCAAAAAGCGCCGCATCGACCTGCTCGCTGGTCGGCAGCATGGTGATCAGACGTGATGCAAGATTTATAACGTCTTCTGGCGAGCTGGCGATCACACAATTTGTATTTTCTTTGAGTGTGGCGCATCTTGTCTGGTCGATGTCGAAGACAACAAGATCCCATCCTGTCTTGATAAGATTTGAGGCCATTGGCGCGCCCATTGTGCCAAGCCCTATAAAGCCAATCCTGTCTTGTCGTCCATTCATGATGTTATGGCCTGTTTGATCTTCATCGTGATGGTGTCTGCGGTCAGGCCATATTTTTCAAACAGGAAATCCCGGCTACCGCCCTCTGCAAAACAATCCTGAACACCAATGCGAAAGAAGGGTCTCGCGATATTGTTGCTTGCCATCACCTCTGCAATGGCTGATCCGAGCCCGCCAACAATGGTGTGGTTTTCTGCAGTGACAATGACTTTGCTGTGCTGGATAACGTTGAGAATACCCTCGATGTCCAGTGGCTTCATGCTCGCGCAATCAATGACGGTGGCGTTGATGCCTTGCTGTTTCAAATCCTTTGCGGCGCGCAACGCCTGTTCAACCATCAGGCCTGTGGCGAAAATTGCGGCGTCGCTCCCCTCATGAAGACATCTGACTTTACCGATTTTCAGAGAAGGGAAGTTGTCGGGACGCAAATATTGCTCTGTTGCTCGATATAAGCGCAAATAGACCGGTCCGTTATGTGCCAGTGCTTCGCCCACAGCGTCCTCGTAATCGGCAGGGCTGGCAGGTTCCAGCACAGTCATATTTGGCAATGTCCGCATCAGGGCGATATCGTCAATCGCCTGATGTGAAACTCCCAGAAGCGAGTCGATTCCGGGCATGAAACCGACCAGTTTTACATTTGTTTTGGGATACGCAACCTGCATCGCAATTTGATCAAAGCTGCGTCTTGATAAAAAAACTGAAAAGGAATGCACAAAGGGAATGAAGCCTGCCCTGGCGAGACCAGCCCCAACGCCAACCATATTGGCTTCGGCGATGCCAGCCATGATAAATTGGTCGGGCAATTGATCGCGGATAAGATCGGTTTCTGTTGGCGCTGTAAGGTCCGCGGTAAGTGCAAGGATTGATCTGTTGGCCCATGCGGCGGCAAGCAGCGCTTCGCCATAATATTTGGAAGCCGACGGCTGGCCTGCTTGTTGTTTAACAGAGAAATCATCAAGATGCAGGGCGTTAGCCTTTGATATCTCTTTGCCTGACTCAGTCATGGTCTGTTTTCCAGCCAGTCAAGGGCATCAACAGCGGCATCCGGAGGTAGCACCATATTATGACTCTTCCGGCCTTCAAGAAAGGGTACACCTTTTCCCGGTATGGTATGCGCAATGATACAGGATGGACGTTCTGTGTCGGCCTTGGCCGCTTCGAAACTGGCAAATATTGCATCAAAATCATGTCCATCGATAACCATTGTCTGCCACCCAAAATTTTCGAGTTTGGAATCAACCGGATCTATCGCGGCAACATCGCGCGCGTCCCCTTCGACCTGCATGTAGTTCAGGTCGATAATCATGATCAGATTTGAGAGGTTGTGTGTAGCTGCAAACATTGCCGCTTCCCAAACCTGGCCTTCTTCCAACTCTCCGTCGCCAAGCATCAAATAGATGTTTGAGTTTCTTTGTTGAAGTTTGGCGCCCATTGCAAGTCCTGCGGCAACTGACAAGCCTTGCCCAAGTGAGCCGCAGGTGCATTCAACCAGTGGCGCCAACCGCTCGGAGGCGTTGATTTCGAGCGCAGATCCGTCAAGGCAGTAATCTTCCAGCATCTCCGGGTCAATCAATCCAGCTCTGGCGAGGGTGGAGTAATAGACGGCTGTGTTATGTGCCGTTGACAAGATGAACCGGTCTCGGTCCTGCCAGTTGGGATTGTTGCTGTCGAAACGGAGTTCCTGAAAATAGAGGTGGGTAAACAGATCTGCAGCTCCAAGACCTTGCTGAACATAGCCTTGACCATGACGCGCAACCATGCGGACCACATCCATGCGAATGGTTTTAGCCATGGCTTGTAACGCGCTTATGTTTGTTCTGTTACCTGTCTTCACCCGGCTTCAGGCTCCATCTTGTCTTTGTCTCTTGCCCACGGTCAAAAACATCTATTGGTCATGCACATGAGAGGAATTACCAGCGATAATGATATCGGTATCATGCTTTAACGCAAGTCTGTTTTCCATGGCTTAGGTGACACGGCAGAAGATACGAGATGAGTGTTCGAGAGCTTTTTAAGTGTTTGGCACCTAATTCATCTGTTTTGGCCACTCACGCTGTATCACGAACTTTCAAGTCAAACCCGAGATCATTGATTTTATCAATCCCGCCATCACCTCTTATCAAACGCAGAGCGATCTCGGCGGCTTTGAGGCCAATACGTTGCCATGGAACCGAAATAGTCGTCAGTGCTGGCTTGTGCATTGCGCCTATGGAAGTGTTGTCAAAACCTGCCAATGCAATGTCATCTGGAATTTTGATGTCGCTACGCTGGCATTCCATAAGTGCGCCAAAAGCAAGTATATCAGATGATGCAAAAACACAGTCAAGATTGCGGCTCTTGGTCAACAGGCTTTGCATCGCTGCAGCGCCGCTGGCAAATTCATAGGCAGATTCGCGCATCATTGATGGATCTACGGACCAGCCGCATCTTTCAATCGCTTCCCGATAGCCACGCATGCGGTCCTGAGACCTATCATTATTTGCCAGAATGCCACCAATATACCCGATGTTCTTGTACCCTCTGGAAATCAGGAATGATGTCATCTCAAATGCTGCTTGATAATTCGACATGCCCACACAGATATGGTTGCTTTTG
>Ga0181584_10002285_pt1 | contig 14695 bp, 9 predicted proteins | sample 071ome_30_FD_132462 | JGI IMG/M metagenome (GOLD analysis project Ga0181584, IMG submission 132462) | Coastal salt marsh microbial communities from the Groves Creek Marsh, Skidaway Island, Georgia - 071406AT metaG (megahit assembly) | ecosystem: Environmental > Aquatic > Marine > Intertidal zone... | reverse complement strand
GCGCACGCGGCGCACGCGACAAGCGTGGCGTCGACCGAACGACGAAAGCGTCGCGCGCGTCCAACACTAAAACTAAATTCTACTTCATCGGCATCGGCGCGCCCATCGCCGTAACTCGTGCCGTCGTCGATCGTCGACGCGTCGCGGTGCGTCAGAGGGACGCGTTCTTCGTCGCGCGCGTCCATGGTCGCGAATATCGAGACGCGCGCGCGCGTGGCGCGCAATGGCGATTCGTGATGCCAAGGGGAGGTTCTACAAGTTACATAAGCCGGCGAGCGAAATAAATAATACGAGACGGTCGTCAGCGCTCGCGCGCATTGATGTCAACGGCGCGCAGGGGTAACTCCGCGTCCGTGCGCGTGATTTTACGAATTTTAGCCGGTGGCGACGGCGTGCGGTCGCGCGGCGTGGTCGGCTCGCTGGGCGAACTCGGCGACGCGCCGGGCAAGCTCGGCGAGTCGACGCCGGAAGACGCGTCGACGTCGCGACCGAGCGCGCGAAGGATTCGTGGGTGCATGGGCGGTCTCGACCGACGTTTGGTGAACGTCGGCGGCGTCGATATCTCGGACGCTATGGAAGGATCGACGCGCCAGAGTCTGGTGGCGCCATCGTCGGCGCACGACGCCAACGCGAGACGTTTCGACCAGTGCACGCAATTGACGCCCGCTGTGTGTCCTTTCAGACGAATCGACGCCGCATCCGCGCGACGTACGCTCCAAATGTGCACGTCGTGGTCGAGCGATCCGCACGCGACGTGATCGCCGTCCGGCGAAAAGCACGGCTTGACGTAAAACGACGTCGATTGATGGCCGACGAAGTGTCGAATCGGCTTCCCTTTCGGGTCGTTCGAATCGAACATCGCCATGTGATTGTCCACGTACGAAACGACGACGCGCGACGACGTCGGGTCGATCGCGATGCCGGAGATGCCTCTCGGACGTTTCCCACCGCCGCGTTCGCCGCCGAATCGACCGCCGAGACCCGCGTCGTGAAACGAACCTCGAACGTACTCGTCGTCTCCCGCGTCCTCGAGCGCGCCGATCGCGCTCTTCATCTGACGCAAATCCCACATCTTCACCACCCCATCCGATCCTCCCGAACTCAGCAACACGCCACCACCGTTATCGAACGCCGCCGACGTGACGCTGTGCAGTCGCGAACGCCTCCGAGCCCCGGGTGTCTTGTGCGCGTAATTCACCACCCTCTTCGGCGAGAGATACGGCGCGTCTTCGTTGGCGCGCACGACGCGCGTCGACGCGCGCGCGTCGAACACCAACAACCGACCGTCTCGGCCACCGGTGGCGAACACGTCCCGACTCGTCGGTTGCGTCGCCAACGCCTTGACGCACGCGTCGTGTCCCTCGAACCGCGCGCTCAACACCTTTGTCTCCGCATCAAACATCGCCACCGTGTGATCGGCGCTCGCCGTGAGCAAACGTTTATCGTCACACGTCCACGCGACGTCAAAGACGGCGTTATCATGCGCCGATGCGATCCAATACGGATTGTAATCCGCGCCCGTCTCTCTCGCGCTCGGCCACGCCGACGCTGCGTCCAACACAGTCATCGTTCCGTTCTGATCCCCGATCGCCAACCACGTCCCACACGTGTTATTAAATCGAACCGCGAACGGACACGAGTCACCGGCGTCCGCGTTCGCGAGTTCCATCGCACGATACGTCCCGCTCGCCGCGCTCGCGTCTCCGCCTCCGCCGTCCGACGAAAACGTCGCATACAGTCGACGCACCGCCGCGTCCGCGCGCGCCGACATCGCGCGCGAATGGACGAACGCACGCGACGTCGACGCCTCGCGCGCCTCGCGACGACGCGTCTCGCGCGCGCACGTCGACGTCGGCGTCGACATTTTCAAATTTTAAACTCGGCACCGTCCACCGGTCGGATCGTTCGTCGCCGCGCGTCCCCGTCTCGTCGCCGCGTCGTCTCGCCGCCGACCGTCGAGCGCGCGACGCGCGACGGCGTCCGTCGTCGAGACGGCGCGGGCGCGTCCTCGCGTCGAGAGTCGCGCGCGTCGCGGGATGAAGATTTGAATCCGAGTCGAGCTGTCCGCGCCAGACGACGGCGCCGCGCTCGCATGGAGGCGCTCCGCGCGCGACTCGGTCTGCCGGAGGGCACGTCGAGCGCGGCGCTCGAGCGCGTGTTGCGCCGACTCTCGCCCGAACGCGAGGACGCGCGCGAGACGCCGACGGCGACGGATGATTACAGTGCGTTCGGCGCGACATCGTCTCGACCGTTCGACGACGACGACGACGACGACGACGACGACGACGCGCCGCGCGAGGCGACGACGGTGATCGAGGAGACGTCGTCGCGCGCGCGAGTCGCGTCGTTGGTCGAGGCGGTGGCGGCGGCGCGACGCGCGAGAGGGGAGGACCGCGCGGCGTCGGGACGCGGCGACGCCGAAGACGACGTGCGCGCGAAGGATGCCGAACGATTGGCGGCGATCGCGAGAGAGGACGCGAGGATGGCGCAGAGACAAGTGTCAGCGTTGAAATTAGAGGTGCGCGCGAGAGAGGGGAAGATAAAGGCGCTGCGAGAGGAGAATGAACGGTTGAGACGGGAAAATCGAGCGCTTCGACACGCGCGCGTGGCGGCGACGGTGCGAAAGACGACGTCGGAGGCGGTGGAGGCGAGCGGTGGGACGACGACGCGCGCGCCTGATGATGCGTCGGTAGCGTTACATCGCGCGTGGGGGAAACTGTGCGAGAGCGCGGCGAAAGGGAACGCGGACGTCGGGTTGTTGATGCGTCAATACAAGTCGACGAGACGCGAGCGAACGCGAGCGTACGAACGCGCGGCGGAGCTCGAGGAGGAGTTGACAAAGACGCGCGAAACCTTGCGCGCGCTTGAGTTGAAAACGCGCGAGAACGAGCGCGCGTACGCCACCGCGGAGGCCATCATCGACGAGGAGGCGGATGAGAAGCTCGCGCTACGAAGTAAGTTGAAAGCGGCAACCGAGGAACGCGCCGAGCTCGTCGTTCGCGTCGAGACGCAGCGCGACGCGATGGACGGGCTTCGCGCGTCGGAGCAGCGACTTCGCGACGAGGTGTTTCGTCTAGAGAAGCAACTCGTGCGTGCGGGGACGCTTCGAGATAAGTTTCGAGCGACGTGTCACGAGTTGGAGGCGTGCGAACGCGAACGCGACGAACTCGGGCAGAGATTGGCGCACATCGACGCCGAGTGCGATATGCTCGCGCAAATGGTTCGAGATCTTCGTAAATCGTCTGGGGTGCATCCTCGCGACTTTTTGATGGCCGTTGAGCGCGCGATCCTCGCATCGAACGACGTCGCCGCGATTCCCGCGATTCCCGCGAGTGGCGAGGAAGTCGAACAGTCGTCGTCGCCGGCGCGCTCAGACGTCGACGAAGGGTACGGCACGCCCGACGAAGACGTCGTCGATGACGCGAGAGACGACGCACACGTGTCGTTTTTGGACGATGATTTCCCATCGCCGCCCGTCTCGGGCATCGTCAACGACTCGGCGCGTACGCCGGATTCCGCCGGAAGCACCGCTTTCAACTTTTAAGCCTCCGAAGACTCACCGCGCGTCAGATCGCGTCGGGCCGATGCGAACGCTGCTGTCGAGGTCTACTGAGCTCGCGCGAAGGCAATTCTTGCACTCCTCTGCCTTCAAGAGCCTCTCGCGGCGCTCGCGCGCGATGAAGCACGCGCCGCAACCGTGGTTCCCCGTCGCCGCCTCGAGCGTCGTCGACGGCACCAGCGCGCGAGATTGTCTCGTATCGTTCGGCGCCGACCCGGAGAGCGTCGACGCGATGCTCGAGCGTCACCCGGAGGTGCGCGAGTACGACGCGGCGACGGAGATCGCGCCCAGAATGTCATATTTACAATTTCTCGAGGGACGAGGCGAACTCGGGGACGAGACGGCGGCGGAGTGCGCGCTGCGTCAGCCGGGCATCCTCGAGCGGAAGTACGAGACCGTGTTCGAGTGTCCCTCACGCGGGTATATCGCCGTGAACAAACCGTTCGCCGTGCGTCTGGACACGCCGAGAGGATGGTTGGAGACGGACGGCGACGGCAATCGCGTTGAAAAGACGCGCTTTACGCCGCGATGGGAAGGCGACGCGAGCTGCGAGGATTGGTTGAACGCGACGTTTCCGGACAAGCATCATCGTTTTTGTCATCAATTGGACACGGCAACGAGCGGGGTCGTGCTCACGGCGAGCACGAAGAAGGCGGCGGGCGAGGCGGCGAAATTGTTTCGCGAGCGCAAGGCGAAAAAGACGTACCTCGCCGTCGTCTTCGGATGGCCCGAACAGGACGAGTGGACCGTCAGCGCCAAGCTCGGTAAAGATCACGACGATCCAAAAGGGTTTCGCGAACGCGTGGACGAAGAAAACGGCAAACCGAGCGAGACGAGCTTCAAAGTCGTGCGACGCGGGTACTGCACGCTCGACGGGGCCAATCGAGGCGTCAAGGTGACGCGCGTGCGGTGTAAACCGATCACAGGACGACGACACCAGATTCGGTTGCACTTGAAACACTCGGGACATCCGATACTGGGCGACATGGCGTATTCCGACGACGGCGATTCGTACAGGATGTTCTTGCACGCGCTGGAGCTCGTCATGCCCTTCGCCGAAGAGGAATTGCGTTTCGCCACACCGCCGCCGGCGTCGTTCGAACACGTCCTCTCCACGAAGGCGCCGTAGAGTGCGAGTAGATAGATTCTAGTAGTAGAGTATAGCTTAATTAACCAGAGTACCAATCGAGAAACAAGAGCGCGAGCGTCGCGATGAACAAAATGATGGCGACGTATCGCTGCGCGTCGCCCTTGCGAGCAATCGTCTTCTTCATCTCCACGTTCCCCATGTCGAAATTACGCGAGCTATCGATCGCCTCTTGATACAGAGACTCTATCTGTTCCGCCTGCGCCTGCACGTGCGTGGCGAAGAGCGAACTCAGCGCCGACATTTCCACGACGTTCTTCTCCGCCGCGCGCACTTGATCCAACAACTGCGTCAACTCGCGCTCTAAATCATCCTGACGCTCACCGTGCGTCTGCGTCTGCGCGTGCGTCTCCACATCCTCCACGCGCACCGCGCTCACCTCCACGTGTCCACCGCCCGCACCCGGGTCGACGTACGTCGCGCGCCTCGCCGCGCGCGCGCGCTGTCGCTCGCGCTCGGCGCGCGCCAACGTCTCCGCGAATCTCGTCTCACGCACTCGATCGAACGTCCTCGCCACCTCATTCAACGCGTCGCTCAACATCAAACCAATCCCATACAGATGCGCCGCGCACTGCGGCGCGCGCCGCAACGCCCCATCACGCCTCGCGCGTTCCGTCGCCTCCTTGGCCGCGTCCACGCACCGCTGACATTCCCGAATCGATTCCGACGTCTCCGCCTCGAACGCATCCTTCTCCCCCTCGCTCGCCGACTTATACCCACGACCGTGCGTCTCCACGTACGTTCGCGTCGTCTCCAACGCCCGTCTCGCCGTCTCCGCGTACTTTACCACCGTTCGACACGTCACGCGCTTGTCATCATCATCATCACCCTCTCGCACCGCCCGACGTTCGCCCAGCCCCGCGCCGCGTCCCATCGCCACCACCGACGACGACGACGTCGACGCGCACATCGCTCGAAACGCGCGCGTGCGATCATCCACCGCCACCGCCACCGCGCGCATCGACACACACACACACACACACGAGAATGACGACGCGTCGCGGTGCCGCGCCCATCGTCACTCAACGCACCTTCATCCGCCTCGTCGCCATCGTCGTTCGCGCGTCGTCGTCGTCGCTCGCGCGTCGTCTCCGTCGTCGTCCGCGCGTCCGGTCGTCGACGATGTCTATGATGATGATGATGACCGATGGGACGATGATTCGACGTGTCCAAATTAAGCGATCGAGCGATCGATCGATCGACGCGTGACGACGTCCGTCACCGCGCGACGCGCGTCGTCCATCGACCGCGCGCGCGTCGAGTCGAGAGATACAAATATTTATAGGCGGTGGTCGTCGTCGTCGTCGTCGTCGTCGTCGTCGTCGAGTCGTGAGACGTCGAAATCGCGCGACGCGTGGATGCGATTCGCGAAGGGATGGATGCGGGGCGACGACGACGATCGGTCGCGACCGGGGGTGATGACGACGAGGACGGAGACGGGGGCGCGCGGTGCGTGCGCGTGGTGATTCGCGTGCGTCCGATGCCGTCGATGAAACACGCGCGCGTCGATCGCGACCGGGGTGCGCGGCGGCGTCGTCGAGGATTCGGAGGAAGGGGAATCGACGCGAGCGATGACGACGACGACCGCGATGAACACGAGGATGATGACGACGGCGACGGCGACGATGGCGACGACGACGACGCGCGCGACGACGGTGACGATGCGCGCGAAAATCGCGCGCCGACCGTCTCGCTTCGTCGTCGAGATACACACACCGTGGCGATGGCGACGCGCGAGATGCGATGCGTGGACGCGGGGGCGACGCAGGATGAGTTTTTTCTGGAGAGCGGCGTGCGAGACGTGTTGAGACGCGCGCTCGACGGTGGCGCGGGGACGGTGCTGGCGTACGGGCAGACGGGGAGTGGGAAGACGTACACGATGTCTGGACGGTGCGGTGTATCGCGCGGAGGACGTCGACGCGGGCGCGAGGATGGGAGGGAAGAGGCGGGGGCGGAGGCGGAGGACGGCGTCGTCGGGCGGTCGATTCGGTTTCTGTTCGACGCGTCGCGTCGTCGTCGATCGTCCGAAAACGATGATGCGGTCGTGCGGGTGACGCATTACGAGATTTATGAGGAGCGAATCATCGATTTATTAGCCCGCGATTCGTCGTCGTCGTCGTCGTCGTCGTCGAGTCTTCGCGTGCGGTGGAGAAAGCGCGACGGTTTTTACGTGCCGAATTTGACGTGCGAGACGTGCGCGAGCGCGAGCGAGGCGTTGGCGTGCGTGCAAAGAGGATGCGCGAGACGACGCGTGCGAGCGAACGCGGTGAACGCGGAGAGTTCGCGTTCACACGCTGTGTTGACGGTGTACGTCGATCGAGGCAAGGTGACCTTTGTCGATTTGGCGGGAAGCGAACGGTTAAAACGAGGCGGCGGCGGCGACGACGAATCGTCTCGAGAGACGAGTCTGATCAATAAGAGTCTCTTCGCGCTCGGTAAGGTGATCTCCACCCTGGCGGATGGCCCGAACGACGCCAAGGCGTCCACGACGCACGTGCCGTATCGAGACAGCAAACTCACGAAACTCATGATGGATTCCCTGAGCCCGGCGTCTCTCACGCTCATGATCGCGTGTTGCTCGTCCGAGGAGCGACACGCGAGAGAAACCGTGCGCACGCTTCAGTACGCCGCGCGCGTCGCCTCCATCGCGCTCGACGTGGATGACGTCAGGGACCACGCGCCCCCGACGGTCGACGACGCCGACGCGCGGCGCGTCGTCGATGAACTCAGGGCGGACAACGTCGCGCTTCGGCGGCGGCTCGCCGCGCTCGGCGAACCGTCGCCTCGAGACCACCAACCACCGCGTCGCTCGCGCGCGAGCGGCGGCCACGCGCGCCACCGTCGATTCTCCAACTCTGTCTTTCACACCTCGGACGTCATTCACCGCGTGCGACGGGTGGAATCCCTCCTCGGCGACTACGCCGACGAGAACCGTCGGCTCGAGCGCGAAAACGGCGAACTCCGCGCGCGCGCGCGTTGGCTCGACGTCGAGCGCGCGCACGCCCTTCGCGACGCCGAAGATTTACGAACGGCGTTGGAAAACGTCGAGCGCGCGTTTTTCGAGAACACGCGCGCGCTCGACGACGTCGACGCGCGACTCGCCGAGACGCCGGCGTCGTCACTAAAATTCGGACATTTGGACACGCGTGGACCTCGACCGCGACCTCGCGCGACCCCGCGCGTTCAATCCCCGCCGTCGTCATGACCGCCGTCGTCGTCGACGCCGCGACGCCGTCCGCGATCGAGGATGAAACGGGTGAACTCCTCGAGATCGTCCCGCTCGGTGCCGGCAGCGAGGTCGGGCGCTCGTGCGTGATCGCAAAGTTTAAGGGCAAGACGCTCATGTTCGACTGTGGGATCCATCCCGGGTACGCCGGCATCGCGTCGCTGCCGTACTTTGACGAGATCGATCTCAGCGAGGTGGACGCGCTGTTGGTGACGCACTTTCACCTCGATCACTGCGCCGCGGTACCGTTTTTAGTGGGTCGTACGGATTTCAACGGGAGAATCTTCATGACGCACCCGACGAAGGCGATTTATAACATGTTGATGCAAGATTTCGTCCGGTTGTTGAAGAGCGCGGATGGAAACGATCAGTTGTTCACGGAGAAGGATCTCGAAGCGTCGATGAAGAAGATTGAGGTGATCGATTTTCATCAGGAGGTGGACATCGATGGGGTGAAGGTGACGCCGTATCGCGCGGGACACGTGCTCGGCGCGTGCATGTTCAACGTGGACATCGGAGGATTGCGCGTGTTGTACACCGGGGATTATTCGAGAATCGCGGATAGACACTTACCGGCGGCGGATGTTCCGGCGATTCCGCCGCACGTGGTGATCGTGGAGAGCACGTACGGGGTGTCGCCGCACTCGCCGCGGGAGGAGCGGGAGATTCGCTTTACGGAAAAAGTGCAGACGATTTTGCGCCGAGGCGGACGCGTGTTGTTGCCCGTCGTCGCGCTCGGACGCGCGCAGGAGCTTTTATTGATTTTGGAAGACTTTTGGGCGCAAAATCCCGATTTACAGCGCGTGCCGATTTACCAAGCGTCGTCTCTCGCGCAAAAAGCGATGACCATTTACCAGACGTACATCAACGTCTTGAACTCCGACATGAAGGCGGCGTTCGAGGAGGCGAATCCGTTCGTGTTTAACCACGTCAAACACATCACGAAATCCTCTGATCTCGACGGTTCCGGTCCGTGCGTCGTGTTGGCGACGCCATCCATGTTACAGAGCGGTTTATCGCGAGAACTCTTCGAGGCGTGGTGCGAAGATCCCAAAAACGGTGTCATCATCGCCGACTTTGCCGTCCAGGGAACCCTCGCTCGAGAGATTCTTGGCGACGTGCACAAAGTCACCGCCCGCGACGGCTCCGAGTTACAGCTCAACATGTCCGTCGACGCCATCTCTTTCAGCGCGCACGCCGATTACCCGCAGACGCAAGCGTTTTTGGACACCTTGGCGCCGCCGCACGTCATCCTCGTTCACGGCGAGGCGGGCGAGATGGGTCGTTTAAAGCGCGCCCTCGACGCCAAGGCGGCCGCGGACGACAAAAAGATGAACGTGTACACACCCAAAAACTGTCAACCCGTGGAGATTATCCACAAGGGCGAACGCATCGCCAAACTCACCGGTCTTCTCGCCGAGCGGGAAATCGAAGAGGGCGATCGCGTGGCGGGCGTCTTGGTACAAAAAGATTTCGGCACCATGCTCATCGCCGCCGAGGACGTCAACAATTACACCAAACTCCGCACCTCGCTCGTCACGCAGCGTCAACTCGTGCCGAGCAAGGTGCCCATCAGCACGTTACGCTTCGCCCTCGAAGCCTTGTTTGAGGGATTACACGTCGTCTCCACGCTCGCCGCCGAGGAGGCGGAGGAGGAGGACGAGGAAGAAGAAACCGAGGAGATGGCGAAGAAACCGGCGTCGAAGAAGAAACCGGCGTCGACCGCGAAAACGAGCGCTCGCGCGAAAAAGGTCAAGACGGACCCGGCCGAGGTGGAGGCGCGCGAGGGTGAGGATAAATTCGACGTGCGCATAGAGGACGGCTTGTCCATCAACGACGGCATGGTGACGGTGCGCAAACGCATCGCCGACGAAGTCACGGGTGTCGAACACGTCGTCATCGAATGGTGCAGCGACCCGCTCACGGATATGATCGTTGACGCGACGTTGAGCGCGATTTTACAGCTCGAAAACGAACCCGAGGGATTGAAGGAGGCTGAGGAAGGATTGAAGGAGGCGATTAAAACCAAGGATGATTCGTCGGCGGAGAAGTGGCGTCTGCGCGTCGTCGCCGCCATGCTCTCGGCGCAGTTCGGTGAAGCCAAGGTGAACGAAAAGAAGGCGACGCTGAGCCTGAGCGTCGATGGCGTCGACGCCGTTGTGGAGTATCGCACGCGCACGGTGATTTGTGACAACGAAGCGATGAAGCAACGATTGGATACGACGATTTCTCGCATCGACGAAGCCATCGCCGACGCGGCGTACGCGCGCGCGGTGCACTCGCTCTCGGCGTCGAGCACGAGAGTATAGCTTAGAAGACACGCAAAAAGAAGACACGTTTTGGAAATGTAAATGTAAACTACTACAAACGATTCATCACTGCACGACGCAAGAACTGTCCTCCACTTGCGTGTTGGACTTGAGCTTGAGTTTTTCGCGCATCTCCGCCAGCGCCTCCTCCCTATCAATCTTTTCTCGCGCCTCCTCGTTCTTCTCCCCCGCGAGTTTAAACCCTTGCTTCCGCAACTTGCGCATGCGATCGGACGTGTGCGAAAAGTCCGCCTCGAGATCCTCCACGAGCTTGGCTTGCAATTTCACCTCCTCGTGAATCGCCTCGCTCGTCACGCGCAAATTCCCCACCAACGAGTCCAATCCCTCCAACGCCGCGTCTTGACTCTTCATCTGCGTCGTCTGATGATCGATCAACTCCGTCGTGTCCATCGCCTTCGTCATCGCGCGCTGACGCTGACTCTCTGCCCGTTCCGGCATCACCACCGACGTCGCCGCGAGTTCGATCGCCGCCGCCGACTCGCTCGCCTTGCTCGTCGCGCTCGCCACCAACCCACCCGCCGCTTGACTCACACTCGCAGCCGCGTCGCTCACGCCTCGTCCGATCGCCGCACCGACTCTGCGCACGTTCGCACCGACGTCGGACGCCCCCACGCTCGCGTTCGCGCCCGCGTCGACGTCTCTCGACGCCTTGGTCGCCGCCGCCGACTCGCCGCGAAGACGCCGCGCCTCCTTCCTAAACTCGCGCACCTGCGCCTCGCGCGCGCGCGTCTCGTCCTCGCTCGCGCCGCCGTCGGACGCGCAGTCCTCGAGAATGTCCAATAAATCATCCAGACGGTTCAGCTTGCGACGCGCGAGCGCCGTCGCGCGAGCGCGCTCGGCATCGTTTCGCCGGTGATTAGTGTTGGCGTCGTCCTCGCGCGACGCCGCGACATCGGCGCGGAGCTCGTTGAGGAGCTGCCGCGTGGCGGCGAGTTTCGTCGTCCACACGTCCGACATGACGCGCGCGCGACGACGACCTGACGACGACTCGGGAACGTCTCTGAATGCCGACGCGGTCGTCAGAGACGCGCGCCGAAATAGATGCGAACGGTCGCCTCGGCGTCGCCCTCCACCTCGCGCGCGTCCGCGCCGACGCGCACGCGACGCGACGCGTTACTCGCCGCTGCCGCCGCCGCCGCCGTCGGCGGCGGCCCGCCCCGACGCGCTCGCGCGAGCGTCGAGACGGATGTGCGCGAGAAGAAATTTCCGAAAGCCGTCTTCGCCACCTCTCGTCCCGAGGCGACGCGCTACCCGGCGTGGTTGGAGGGCGAGTGGACGGCGCGGAGCGAATTTGCCGGGTACGAGTTTCCGAGTTCGCTGCGCAAGGAGACGATCGCGCGAGAGCCGTCCACGCCGGGATTTCAGAAGATGAGCTTGGCCTTCGTCCCGGACGTCGGGAGCGCGGCGACGTTTCGAGTGCGGTTCTCCAGAGGGCGCGGGAAGCGCGGCGACGACGGCGTGTACGAGGACCGAGCGTTTAATTTACGCGAAATCATCGACGCGTACGTGGGCGCGGACGCGGTGGAGGAGGTGGAATACGACGCGGAGAAGGACGCGAATAGGACGACGATTCGGCTTGGGCGAGGTGCGAGCAACAACGCCGAGCGCGTCGAGTTGTTCACGAACGGTCGAGCGTCGGAGACTCGCGCGAGCGATGGAACGTTTTTCGCTCGAGAGGATTTCAGGCAGGTGACGCTGGGATACAGTACGAATTACGGCGTCGCGCGCGTGGCGCCGACGGATTACGCGCACGTGTGGACGTACACGCCGTTGCCGGACGCTGAGACGCCGAACGACGACGCGTCGCTCGATGCGCGACGCGTTGGCGCGACGGGCGCGCCCGTCGTGAACAGGGTCAGGGTGACGCTCAGCACGGCTGGATATTTACAACCCAACGACGCGTTAAAGTACACGGCGTCAGCGACGACCAATCCCGGAGGCGCTCCGGTCCCGCGCGTGGGCGCCGCCTCCGCGCTCGCTTTGGAACCCGTCGTTTTGTATAGTCACGTCATGCTCCTCGAACGCGTCGGGTGCGTGCCTTGACGATGCGTTGTATTCCAATCGATACGATGTTTAGTCGCGACGACCGCGTCACACGTCGCCGCGGCGCCATGGTCATCCACCGCGATGACCGCGACGATGAATTCACCTTCCCATCCCGTCGAGAGACGCCCGCGAGCGCGCGTCGAGACCTCGGCGACACCCCGTCGCCGTCGCGTCCCTTTCACCCACCGCTCGACGCGCATCCAGACGCGCAACGGTTCGACGAGAATTTAAGTCCCATCCTCGGAGGACACGGTGCGCGCGTCACCGCGAGCGCGCGCGACGTCACAGTCATCACTCTCGGTGTCGCCGTCATCGCCTCGGCGTGCGCGTGTTGGTTGTTGCAAGTCTTGGCGTATCTCCTTCGTCCGCTCGTCACGGCTACGGGTGCGGCGCTCTTGCTCAGACCGCTCGTCGACTTCGTGAGCGACGCGCAGTATCAGCGCGAGGTGGTTCGACGACACGCGCGAGGGGCGTTGGGCTGTTGTCGAGGACATCACGCGGTGACGGTACCGCGCGTGGTGGCGATCGTGTTCGCGCTGTCGGTGGTGTGCGCGGTGTTCGGGACGTTGATTTGGGCGTTGTATCTGGGACGCGTCTACCTGTGGGTGCACTGGACCGACGCCGGATGGAACGCGAGGTTCATGGAGCGCATCACGAACATTGGACAAATGTTGAGCGATCTCGCGAAGCGAGTGTTCAAGAAGGACGACGTCGCGGAGGAGGCGTGGGGACGAATATTGAATAACATCGAGTCAAGACTCAAGGATGAAGAATTTTGGGAGACGCTCGGCGTCGGCGTGTTTCATTACGTGCAAGACGTCATGTTGATGTTGTTTTACACGTTGTTCCTGTTGGTTCCGCAGAGAGAGGTGTCGAGAGCGCGGTCGTTGATGGTGCGTCGCATACACAAGGCGACGAGACGATTCGTGAGCATCATGGTGCAAATCGCGGTGGTGCGGGCGTTGTTGGTCGGCGTGTTGCTCGGATTGTGCGGCGTTCCCTGGCCGTTATCGTTCGCGGTGGCCATAGTATCGTTCTGGTTATTCTTCATACCGACCCTCGGTTCGATCGTCGCGTCGCTCTTACCGCTTCCCATGTTGGTGTTGTTACCGGACATGTCGGAACAGCAACGTTGGGCGGGCGCCGTCGTTCCCAACTTGGTGTCGTTTTTAGTCGGCGATTTAATCGGACCGGTGGTGTACCGAAAGGGATTAGATTTGAACGAGGTCACCGTCTTGCTCGCCCTGGTGTTTTGGTACTCGGTGTGGGGCGCCGCGGGTGCCGTGTTGGGCGTGCCGCTGACGTGCGCGATGAAAATCGCACTCGAGGAAATGCCGCACGAGGGCGCGCACGCGCTCGCCGCCGTCATGGCGCCGGCGCAGAGCACGAGGAGTCGCGACAGCGGCAGCGCGCGGGAAGGCGTGCGGGTGCCGATGACGCTGACGTTCATCACTTGGGTGAAGCAGACGTGCGTGCGACTCTTCGATTCGCGGCTTCGTCGAGGCGCGAGACGGCGAGACGAGGAGGCGCTGTTGGACGAGACGAGCGAGGAGGAGCTCGAGTACAGCGAATGAGTGATCGGTTCGTTACAATGAGAGCTCTACGTCTCTCGTTCACTATCGCGCGCGGTGTAGAAGGTCTGGATAGCCTGTTGAATGGTCTCAATCTTGAACGGTTTCGTGAGATAGGAGGTGAAACCAGAGCTGAAACATTCTTGTCGACTCTCTTGAATCGCGTCCGCCGTCACCGCGATGATGGGAACTTTGCTCTCCGGATAGAGCTCTCGCAGACGTTTCGTGCACTCTATGCCGCCCATGTTGGGCATGTGTAAGTCCATGAGAACGATGTCAAAGGCGTCGAGACCGGCGGGATCGGCTTGAACCTTTTCTAAAGCGTCGACGCCGTCCTTTGCCGCCGTGACGTCGGTGTACCCGAGTCGACTCAGCACCGCCTTGGCAACCTTCATGTTCACGGGATGATCTTCGGCAATCAAAATCCGAATTTTCGACGCCAGAGGCGTTGCTTTCACGTTCTCTCGCGTGTCTTCTCTGTCCTCGGCGTCCCGAGTTCGCGCGGTGTCCATGGCGTCCGCGTGATGCGTCTTTTCGTTCAAAACCGTCTCGAGCGCTCGCCGTAACCGAATGTGACGGACCGGTCTCGAGATTCGGTGTCCATTGATGGAGTTGAAAAAGTCGAGGACCGCTGTTCCCTTGGCGGATTCCACGCTCGTGTCGCTCGGCTCGACGCTGTCTCTTGCCCAAGAGCATCTCGGATCAGACGTATCAAGAGTATGCGAATGGATTTTCGGCCACGTCGAGATGATGAATGGCGGCAGCTTGCGTACGTCGCCGTCGCGCGACTTGTCGTCACCGCTGGATTGCATGCTG
>Ga0181584_10002280_pt1 | contig 14716 bp, 9 predicted proteins | sample 071ome_30_FD_132462 | JGI IMG/M metagenome (GOLD analysis project Ga0181584, IMG submission 132462) | Coastal salt marsh microbial communities from the Groves Creek Marsh, Skidaway Island, Georgia - 071406AT metaG (megahit assembly) | ecosystem: Environmental > Aquatic > Marine > Intertidal zone... | reverse complement strand
TCTTTGTTTGTAGCATGAATACTCATTGCACAAAGACATGCTTGCTGTACATAATCTACATCTGTATTTTGTGCAAATAATGTAAAATTAGCCATTAATAATTCTTTCTAAACTAAATTTGTTCATAATATGCACATTTAGTCCATTAACAGATACAGCATTATATTCACCTAATCTATTTTGTTTTTGAACTAGTACATTTATTTTATTTTCTTTAATATCTATGCATTCGTCTCTATCAATAGTATAATACATTTTACCTGGCATTTCTACTGCAAAATCTCTATTTGAAAATCCATTTAACATATGTATTGCTATACTAAAAGAAAAATCATTTCTATACAAAGGACTTGTAATTTGATATAGACCACGATAGTATTCGTAATTTTCTTTTATATGAGTAATTAAATTAAACAAACATTTATTTGTTTTTGTTTTTTTAAAATAAAAAACCGTTGCCCAATAAAAATCAATACCAGTTGTATTGATATAATCAAATTCATCAAGGTGTCTCCACTCACATAAATCTACAGCATTTTTATAAATCATAAAATCATGCGCACTATCATAGGCATTACAAAGTATATTATTAGAAATAATATAATCTGTATCCATAACTATAGTTTGGTCAAAAGGAGTAACATCATACGCAATTGATCTATCTAAATTTTTAAAACTTAATTGTTTATGTGTCAAAGTACCATCATAAAATCTACGTAAATTCCTTTGCGTAGACTTTTCAATTTTAATTACATGATCAAACTTTTCACTCGTAACATCCATATTTGTTACTAGTGCTATAGGAACACCCATGTATTTTTTTACACGATCTGCACAATATTCTGCTTGTTTGATGTAATCTATACTTTCATTATTTGTTGCAAATAGTAAAACACCATTTGTCATATATCGAGTATACCTTCCACTGATCTATTTTTTATTAAATTGTTATATTCAACAAAATAATTGTTTGATGCACTAAAATATACATCCATTATAGAATTGTAAAAGTCTTCAATGTTTTTTACTTCAATTGGAAGATCATTATCATCGCTCAAAACAACGGTATCTTGTTCTAGCTCTAATAAACTTTTTACAAAACTAATTAATTCCTTTGTTACCGTAAATCTTGCACCATTAAAATAATACACAAGATTTTCATAATATTTTTCTTTGAGCAAACGTTTTTGATTATTAAGTGTAATCATGTAGTTGCTAATGTCTAACGCTTTTTCAAGTTTATCGTCCATAGAATACTCCTTTGTAGTAGTATACTAAAAAACCTAAAAAAAGTCAATAATTAACTTACTGCCCAACTGCCTGAAGTTGTAGTACCAGGTTGTCTATCAGGTAGACTAAACACATGATTTACAGCATCATTGTCAGCCAATGTAATAGATGAACTTGCATATGAAATTTGAGCTGTACCGCTTATTTCTGCTGTTACTGGTTCGTCAATAGGTGTTCTAGATGCTCCATCGGCAGGATTGTCTGTGCCTGTATCTCCGTCAGTTAATACAATTCTAACTGCTACACTTGTACTACTAATTGTATAGTATGCTTGATAAGTGTTATCGTCGTATATACTGCCAGAACCTGCTCTGTTATAACCCAAATATTCACTTCCGCTATTAACAGGTCCAGCAGGATTTGTGGTTGTTTGTGTAGCACCAGTACCGCCACCACCACTTGCAAAACTTACCCATTCGTACGAAGTACCTGCTGCATTTGGTTGTAATTTAAGTGTGATGTTTCCTGTATTACTTAACATTAACGCCCAGTTGTCATCTTTTGAACCTGCTGTGCCTACCGTTCCGCTAGACGCTGTTAATGATACCCGTACTTCGCCGCCCATTAAAAAGAAGTTTGTCATTTCCTGAGCACTACCCCATGTGTATGTTACGGTTCTTTGCAATACATCTGTAGCATTTGTATTACCCCAGTTTGTTGTATATGCACTGATTGCTGTGTCCGTTGTATTAAAGTCACCTAGCCATGAACTACTATAAGCAGACCATGCAGTTATATCATTTATGATATCGTAGATGCCTTGCACATCGCCAGCTTCTCCCCAATCTGCCCAAAATATTTTTTCACCTAATGTGAAATCAGGAAAAGTTGTGCCAGTTACGGTTTTTTGCACCCCCATTTGATGATAGTATACAAGTTGTGATATACCAAATAGTCTTTCTACATCTGCGGCTAAAACACTATCAGAAGTAGCTGGGTCAGATCCTCCAACAACCGTGTTGGGAATATTAGCAACAGCAGTGCCTACAGGAATACCCCATCTGGTGGGACCAAAATTGTTTTCAAGATCGTCTCGTAGGTTGTTGAAATTTGCTGCTGTAATTGGATCGGTAGCCGCCATAAAAAATCCTTCATAATATACAAATATTATATTTATTTATCAGTTTTTTGTCAACCAGTTAAATACCTTATGAATAGTTTTAAATACCAAACAAAGCGCAATTATGTTTATGTAGATTGGGATATGAGTAGTAGATGTAATTACGCTTGTGCGTATTGTTCTCCTGCTGCACATGACGGAAAGTATAATTTTCCTAGTTTAGAAAATGCAAAACTTTTAGTTGACAAAATAGCAAGCACTTATACAGATAAATTTGCAGTGTTTAATTTATTTGGTGGTGAACCAACTATATGGAAAGAGATTCCTAGCTTTTTTGAATATGCAAAATCAGTAAACAAAAACAATCATGTTCAATTGCTCACAAATGGAAACAAAACAAAAAAATGGTGGTTACGTAATAAAGACAACATAGATAGTGTTGTTGTAAGTGTGCATGTTGCTCAAGTAGATATTGTAGATTTAGTAGACAAATTCAATTCATGCGTAGGAGAATTTGATATACATTTTCAAATTTGCATTGACATAGAAATATTTGACAAATGTATTTCTTATTATCAATATTGTTTAAAAAACTTAGACAAAAATATAAGACTAGATTACAAACCGTTACGGGTAAGATTAGATGACAGCAAATCAATGCCATACACAGACAAGCAAATAGATATTTTAAAAAATTTACAAAAAATAGATGGCACAAAAAAACACAATCACGGCGTTACAATGGTTGACGAAAATAATAGTGTAATTGATTTACAAGAATTACTATTAGAACAAAAAAATAATTTTAAAGATTGGGCTTGTTGGATAGGTATAGATACACTTAACATTACTAGAGAAGGAAATGTTACAATCGGAAGTCAATGCTTTCCTTATTTTGTTTTAGGATCAATTCATGACATGAATTTTGAAATACCAATGCAACCTGTTAAATGCAAATATGACTTGTGTAGTTGTCTAACAGACTTAACTACAAAAAAAGAAAAAAATTATAAAGGAAAATTATTCGAGCTCTGAAACGGTTAATACAACAGGTGCAGCATTTACTACCTGATTATTACTTCTATTCATTCCAACGGTACTTGTGATTGTTCCAACAACAGGTTCGTCACTAGGACCAAAACCGCCTGGATCTGTACCAACTGCATCATCACTTAATGTAATTAGAAAATGTAATTCAGCGCCAGATGTTTTTGCTTGTATCGACAAATCGTTATCTGTATACGCAACACCTTCACCTGCTTTTACATATATTTGTTGATATGTATTATTCAAATCATGCAATCCAATTGCAGATCCTACTCCGCTACCGCTTGCAGTAGTTTGTGTGTAATCAAAAGTAACCGTACCAATATTAGTAAGCATACTAGACCAACCTTGAGATTTATCAGTTGCACTTGCGCCTGTCATATCAAAAGAAAACAATATTTCGCCGCCGGCATTAAAAAATCCTTGCTTTGCATAAGAATCAGCAAAAGTAAGTTTTACTTCATGCGTAATACTTTGTGGTAGTGCATTACCTCCCCATTGCGTAGTCCTAGTTGATTCATCTAATACTGAATTTTCTAATTCACTTACATCTACATCAAATCTATTTGCAAATAACACAGGATATAGTGCTTCGTATGCTGCATACAATACTTCTGTAATTTCATTGTCAGTAGTTACTTGTGCAATTGTTGCTGGTGCAGCACCTGTTTGGTGCTGATAAACTTTTGAATAATCTGTATATAAATTGTTCATATGAGTTGTAGTTACTATGGCTCGGCTTGCGACCGTCTGAGACACTACATTCTGATCATATCCTACATTACCATTTGGTTCGCCTAAAATATTTTTTATTTGAGATTGTAAAACATTGTATCTATACGGAGAGATTATAGGATTTGTCATACTACTTCCTTCTTTATAATACTTATGTTTTTAACACACACTCAACTAATTTTTCGTCATCGCTATCGTTTGATTCAAGTGCAACACCTACTAAAGCACTAGTTGCTAATGTTGTGCAAACACCGTCTGATAATGCATATACTGCTTGACCTTTTTTAACTGGACCTTTTACTCTCACAGGTAAACGACCTTTTAAACCAATATATTGACCTTCTGCTTCACTATTCATCATATAAGCAGGATCGGTTGAAACAACACCAATGCAGAAATTACTTGCACTTGCTGGTTCTACTTCATGATCTGGATGTTCACAAACTGCCACTGCTGTGCCTGCTGGTAATTCTTCTGCTGTTGTATATTTTTCTGCTAAGTCGGCATATCTAGCACGAGATGCAACACCAGTAAATTCATTTGCAACAATGTTACCAGAGCTATCTCTAACAGCAATACTACTTGCAGTTTCATCTAATGCTGCTGAAAAGTATGACGAACCAACTAGTAATGCATTTGCATTATCAGCTGTGCCTTTAAAGGAAACAGCATGTACCTGGTTCCATTTTAACGTTGAACTACCTAAATTGTATTGTAAATCTGCATTTGTAGCACTATAAGCATAAGGGAATACACCATTTAAAGATGCAGTTTTCATAATTTTCATTACATACTTTGCAGAAGTATCGGTAGTTAACTTTACACCTAACCTAATTTCTTCACCAACTTCGTTTTGTATCGATCCAACATTACCGTCTACAATTTTTACTGCAAGATCGCTGTCATCGCCAACTTTAAATCCTGCATCTGCAAATGTAACTAAGTTAGTAAAGTTTGTATCACTGGTAGTAATGTAATCTGATGCAAGAACACCGCCTAAGCGTAATGCATCACTTGCTGTACCCCAAATAACAGGTTCGTCTGTGTCACCGGCATCTGTAGTAATACCTAAAGTGCTTGTGTTTAGTAATGTAATACCTTTTTTGATTTTAGGAAAGTTTGTAGAATTTACACCAACTGGAACGGTTGCTTCTTGAGATGATTTTAATGTAAATTCAGAATCTGAAATAATAAATTGTGCATTGTCTTCGACGAGAGCAACAACAATAGCATGTTCAGTACTGCCTACATCTTGTACCGTAACGCTTCTTAACTGAGTTGCACCTGTGCCTGCTGCTTGAGGTCCTACAAGTTCAAATTCATCTGCTGCTGTTCTTACATAAATTTGGTTAGTGTCGCTCTTGAACCATAAATCACCAGTTGTTAAACCAGTTGGCTCAGTTGCACTAACTTGCGCACCACCGGTTGCTTTCCATTGTGCGCCTGTGTAAAATTTTAATTTGTTTAAACTACTATCAAACCATATTTGTCCAGGCACTGCCTTTGTAGGTGCTGATGTACCGGCAAAATGCTCCATTAAATGTAGCATGTTTTCATTTTGAATTTCGCCATATCCGCTGTAGTTTTTTCCTACAAACTTGATATCTGTAGTATTATCAACCGTGCCATCTTCGACTGATAACAATTGTGTTCCATTAAATTTATTAATTATGTAAGCCATTAAACGATTCCTTAATCTCTACTACTATTTATCGTTAAACTGCAGAAGCTGTGGTTGAGACATAAGCCCACGACCCTCCAGAAACTTCGTATTGCATAATAGTTCGGGTATATGTAGTTGTAATACCTTGTCCTGTAATATTACTGATACTAAAGTCTTCAATAACAGATTGGTTTTGTGTACCTGCACTATCAACAGCAACGGTTGTTTTTGAAATATTAGCATTAACATTGATATCATCAACCGTTGTACTTGTAGCTAAACAATAAACTTTTGCAAGTGTACCTTCTACTTTATCAGCTGCTGGCGAAAGTTCTTCTAATATAACACCAACATTTGTTTGCAATGTTCCGCCAGAACCTAACCCGTCTATACTAATTCCAAAAATAACATTACCACCCTGAACAGCACCATCTACATATTGCTTTGTTGCAACATCTGTATTACTTGATGGATCAGAAACATTTGTAATTCTTCTTGCTTGTACTAGTTGTATGTCTCCATCGCTATCAATTTGTAGCCCGCTTGTATTACTTGTTAATCTGTTTGCATCTAGTACCAAAGAATCAACTTGTAAATTAGAAAGTGTACCAACTTGTGTCAATCCTGGTGCGTATAAAACACTAGAAGAAAGTGTAGTTTTATTTAAAATAGTTACTCCGCCAATTTTATATGATTGTAAAGCAGGAATATCTATAGGATGAGACGCTGTCCACGAATTAGTTGCTTGTTCCCAGGTCCATGTTTTATCATCACCTTCTACTCTAATTGCAATGCCAGCGCCATCAACTGCTGCATCTGTAGGTAATGTACTATCGTCAGAAATAGCAAGTTCAATTAGTTTGTCTTCAACACGCAAATTAGTTACATCTAAACTAACAGCATCACCGTTGTCTATTACCAAATCACCTTTGATACGAACACTACCGTTAAAGTCAAAAGGATATTGAGGTGCGCAGAAGAAACCAATAGCTGGTCCGGCTGCTTCTGCTTCGCCTTGACCTTTTTTAAGTGTAGTATTTCTTGCATCAATGTAAATTGCATCAAGAATTAGAGGATTAGTTGTACCGTCATCATTTGGATTAGTTGAAGCAGGATCGGTTTTTACTTGAATTCTTATATCGTTATCTTCAATATTACTTCTAATAAAGTTTTGAGTATTGTTGACAAACATGACAAGTTCTTGACTTGTACCTATTGTTAAACCGCTTTGATTAGAAATTTGCAATGTACCACTCATTACTTCATTCTGATCATCTCTCATAAATCTTTCTAGAGGTATAGCAGTTCCGCCACTATCAATAAATTGTCTTGCATATTTTGCAACACCTTGATATTCATATGCAAACAAGCTAGAAACGTTTACACCAACTTTAATTGCACTAAATCCATTAATGGTAGTTGCAAGTGTAAATTCTGCTTTACTATAAATTGCTACACAACTTCCATTAACAAATTCTTTAACAATTGTTCTGTTGTTTCCGTTTGTATCTCTTACGGTAACTACTTCAGGACCTGATTTTAACTGACTTGCTGTATACAAAGGTCCTATAAGAATAGGATCATCTTCTGAAAATTTAGCATACATTTGATTATCTTTATCGTTTAACCAAATATCTCCATCAATTAATGTAGGTTGTGTTGCTTGTAATACACTACTATCAGTGCTTCTAAATGTAGTTCCATCATAAACTTTTAATCTACCTGTGCTACTATCATACCACAACATACCTTTTATAGGTTTACTAGGCGGGGAACTATTAGCAAAAGTTTCAAGTAACTTTATAAAGTTTTCGTTGAAACTTTCTCCCCAGCCTTTGTAGTTTTTCCCTATAAACACTAAATTAGTTGATGCACTATCTATTTGCCCATCTATAATTTCTGTTAATAGAGTTCCGTCAGTTTTGTTTAATTGGTATGCCATTATGAATGTACTCCGTGGTATATTATGTAATTTACAGCAACAAACGGATTAGTAATATCCATTGCAGATCCTAAAGGACTATTGTCAACACCGCCTGTTTTAGAAATACCACTACCGTTGGTTCCAATTTGTTGACTATATGCATCTGTATCGGCATCAGCACTTTCATCAACTAAACTAGTTGCAAAGAATGTATCTCCATCTGCATTCTCAAGTTTATGAGTGTGTTCTGGTAAATTATCAATGTCAATAACTACACTTTGGTTACCATCGTTTCCGCCCATGTTATTGATAGCATTTGCTGGATCTGCACTATGTATTCTATTACCAGTTGAAGCACTTGCAGAGCCAATACCCATCGGAAATCTTCCTCTTAAGTCCGGTAAAACAAAGAACAATGTTTCATCGCTCGGTGTTCCCCAATACCAAGTGTTGCTATCGAGTGCATCATATCCCATCTTATTTGCAAGATTTGAATATTCAAGCAAAGGTTGTTCACTGCCATCGCACAAGAACCAGCCATCAGGTGCTGTTAACCCTGCATATGGTACAATCATACCAACAGGCATAGTTGGTATTTCTCCTACTATATCTCCTCTAGTGGTTTTTCTTAATCCTAATCCAGGTCTGTTAATTAAAAATTCATCGGTGTCTTGAAGTGTAATTGTAGTTTGATCTGCAATAATATCGTTTGTTGCAGTTGTAGTAAAAGTTTTAACATAACCTCCAGTGCGTCCGTCATATGTAACGCCTGTAGAAGTTTGCACATGCCCTTCAATATTAAATGTTGTTGTATCTCTAAATTCTAAAGCAGTAGTTACGCTTCCGGTAACATTACCTACTATTGGTCCATAAATTGTTCCACCTACACGTAAGTCTTTTGCAATACTCACTCCACCTGCAAACGTAGCTGCTCCGGCGCCAAGCGAACCAGATGCCGTTGTATTCGTGAATGTTACTACACCTGTAGCTTGTAAAGCAGCGCCTATTGTTGTATTACCTGTTACATCTAACGTTCCTGTAATATTTGTATTGTTAGTATCTAAAGTTCCGTCGTTAGAGATATTTCCAGTAGCATTAATATCTCCTACAATATCGAGTGTAAATTCAGGATCAGGATTTAGTATACCAATGTTACCATTGGCTTTGATTCTAATCGGTGTAATAGTTGTACCGTCATTGTTTGTTCTAATATCTAAAAAGCCAGTGCTTTGTTGTTGAGAAATAATAGCGTTTGTACCTTCAACTCCTAAAGCAAGAGTTTTAATTGTACCAATTTCAACCCCAGTATTATTTCTAATAGTAAATGGATATTGTGTAACGGTTGGTTCGTCATTTCTAACAAATTTTGTACCGTCTACAGGGTTGCCTGATACAAGAAGGTTTTCTGCATTAGTGCTAGTGCCATAAAATTTACCTGCTGTACCGCTTAAATTTGTACTTACGTTTACACCTGGTTTTAAAACACTAAAACCTGTTATAACACTTTTTGGTGTAAATTCTGTAGCAACAATTATACTAACTGGAATGTTGTTTACATAGTTAATAATTGCTTGTTGCTCAACGTCTGTGATGTCAAGTATTGTTGTATTTTTTGCACCTGTATTTGTACCGCTCGAACTGCTAGGACCTATTAATAACCAACCGCTACCTGAGTATAGATATAATTGTTGTGTAGTAGTGTTTACCCACAAATCTCCTGCGTTGCTTGATTCTACGCTAGGTTCACTTGCACCTTTTTTAACACCGCCTGCATTTACCCATGTGGTACCATCATATATTTTAAGAGAATTCGAGTTTGAAGTATTGTCATACCAAAGTTGTCCTTCAACAGGATTACTAGGAGCGTTGTTATTAGCAAAGTTTTCTAACATATGTAAAAAATTAGTGTTTACAATTGCTCCGTATCCTGTATAACTTTTTCCAGGAAATTGAATACTTGTATCGTTGTTTACAGAATTATCTTCAACGGTAATACTACCTTTGTTAACCGCGTCAGTGAAATTAATTGAATATGCCATTATTCATTACCTCCACTTAAACTTTGAATACGTACCGTATAATCTATTTGGATTAATCTGTTTAAAGACTTTTGAACTGGATGGAAAATTACGTGTGTTAAAAGTCTTCCTGTACCATCTGGATTATAACTACGCAGTCCTAATTCATCAAAAACAAATTGATTTTCGCTGTTATTAGCTGTATCAAATGCATCTTGTCCATTAGGCTCGCTATAATCTAATAAGCAACTTACAAGTACATCTGTATAGTTAAAACCACTTGTGTGTCGTGTTTCTATTTTGTTTCTTGTTGGATCTAAGTTACTAACACTTTTATCGTCAACAACTTTTGTATAAGTTTGATTGTACAAACTTGCGCCTGTACCTGTGCTGTTTGGTGTTAGGTATGTGATAATGCCCGTTGGGTCAATACTTGTACCACCATTGCCAAAGCTCATTTCATATATAAAGCCTTGTCCTGCATTGGCAATACTTTCAGCTAATGCTATACTCATGTTTTCATAATGAATAGCATTTCTTTTATTTACATACACTTCACCAGTACTAGGATCATGTATTTTTATATGACCCTGTACGTGAATTTTATTTGTATCTTTTTGTGTTTGCATGATTAATTTCCATCCTGTAACGTATTTATTTGGTTAACTTAATAGTTGCGCCTCTTATAAATCTAGTAATTTTACTATTACTATCAACAAAAGATTCTCCTTCATTTACCCATAATTGGCCTTGTTTTCTTGTAACAACAATTCTTTCACCGTCAACTGGTATATCAATTAGGCTTATAGAATTAGTTGCTAAGTCTACTGAATATTCTTTAGGTAGTGTTGTATCAGCTTCCGTAGAGTCTTGATCAATTGTGTTATCAAATTTGCTGATTTCTATATTTCTTAGTTTACGTCCACCTTTGTAAACATCTATAATGTTTTCAGCTATTTCTTGTGTAGATAAAACAGAAGATGTTGTATCTCCGTGTGCAGTTGCTTCAGCAGAAATGTCAAAATCTAATTCAAATATGTAACTTGTTCCATCACCTATGAACATTGTAGTTAAATTTTTATCTTGATAAGGAATAGTTTCTTCCTTGCCTTGATATTGCATAGTTGTGCCTGCTTCGTATTGATTCTTAATAGAAGTGCCTAATGTTCCTCTTCTTAAGAATGTAAGGGTGTTTGCATTAACACCGTAGTATTCAATACGTTCACCTTCAATAAACATAACTCCAGGTTTACCGCTACCTCTGTTTGGTCTTGGTACATCTGTTGCATCAACTAATTGTATACTTTGATCATACCAGTTTAAAGGTTGAGACAATTTAAATTCTGTATCAATATTCAGACGTTTGTAATGTGTGCGATTTAAAATATCTTTAAATATTCTAAATCCAAATTTATTACTTGTTGGTTTTGATGTAAAATGCAATACTTCTAAATAATCATTTTCACTTGGTCTTTGTGCTAATTCAACAATATTTTTATCATCTGATAATTTATAATCAACATAAGGTCTCAATAATTTACCATTTCTAATTACCCATACATAGTTTGCATTTGTAGCAGGTGAATTTAGGCTAATGTATCCTTTTGACAGCAAGTTACGTTTGATATATTCATCTGTATTTTCAGGAACAAATTCATAGAACAATACTTCACTGCTTATTCTATCAAAACTATTAATGTCATGTTCACTAAATGTTATAATTTCAACTACATCACCAGTTACTGGTTTTTCTTGTAGTGTTAATGTGTCGCTTTCTACAAATTCTATATTGGTTAATATAGCATCTTGATCGGAACTTAATCCTGTAACTTCTAATAGTTCTCTAGAACTATCTGTAGTTTTTGCTAAATCTCTTTCCCAACCATATAGTGTTAATCTATATCCACCTGTAATTGCTTCGTATGATTTTAGGAATGCACCAATTCTAGTACTATCGTTAAGAGTAAATTCAATAAATTGATCTTCTGTCAAATCCATTGTAAGTGTGCCCGAGGCAGCAGTCATATCAACTACGGTATCTATAAAGTAATACTCTCCGTTACCTAAAACATATATTTCTAAAATATCACCAGCATTGCCTGTGCCATCTAATAATTGAATTCTACCATTAACTGGATCCCAAATCCATTGTGTATTAAATTCAATAGGACTATTGTTTATATACACAAATATTTCTTCACTTACAATCTGTGTAGGTTTTTCAAATTGCCATGCTTGAATTGGATATACTCTAGTATCATCTGTAACAACATGTCTAATGTTGTAACCAGCATTTTTAAATTCATCATTTACACGCACCAATACTTGATGTCCTAATGGTTTAGAAGTAAACGGTGCATTTGTTTCGTCAAATTTAAAGAAAGGAACATTACGTTCTGGAACAACACTTTTTGTTACAACCATTTCACTATATGTTTGTGTGCTACTATCGTAGACATTGTATGTAATAACATCTCCTGCAGACGGGGCTTGTCCAAATCTAATTGCTAGACATTTTGTTGCTTTGTAAGTATCGTCTGTTTCAAACAGAATGTAATCACTGGTTCTTTGCTGTACATTGCCGTTGATTGTAACAAAACTTGTAACATCTTCTTGATACTTAATACCGGTTATAAATTCTCTTGTAGTTCCATCTCCTGTAAATGTATCACTATCAAGTATGTTTTCGCCATTGTTTCCAATAACAATAATACTCAATGTAAATGTTTCAGGTAAACTACTACCAGTGTCAATTACAACTTCGTTAGTTTCATAATCAAAACTATAATCTTCTGAAGACAATTTTTCACCGTCACGCATAACAATAATGCTATTTTGTGTTTGCGGTGCAAAGTCTACAGCATATCTACCTGTGTTCCAATCGCCTTCATAGAAGTAACTTTGTTTAATTGCTTGTCCATCATCTGGTTTGTGTAAAACTCTAATATCAACGGTATCAACAATTTGTCCTGGGACTAATTCTTCTGGACCTTTTGAAGTTGTTGTAGTAACAAATCCGTCACCGTCTACAACTATCTCTCCACTATCAATTCCTCGTGCATTTGAAAGTGCGCCACTGGAATAAGATCCACCTGAAAGTTCAGTGTCAATTACTCCTTCAACCGGAGTAAAGCTACCGTCACTAGTTGACTTTCTAAATATAATTTTATCATTGGCTTGTGTGCTAATTGTTTCTTCGTCTATAACAATAGTTGTTTGTATACCATCACCGTAAATTGTGTTCATTAGTGCATTAGGATTATCAATACCACTTCCAAGATCGTAATTTGGATCGTCAATTCTAGTTAGGTTAGTTTGATTTGCTGTGCCTTTATAAACATTGTATGCTACTCCGTCTTCTAAAGGAGCAGATAGTTCAAACGTATTTGTACTTCCATCCAACACAAATATCTCGTCTTCAATTTCTGTAAATACATCCCACGCAACATCACCAAATCCGGCTGTATCCCATCCTTGAGAAGTTGCAAAATCAATACTATCAACTTGTACACCGTCATATTCTACACCATCCATCAGTTGATTTAATGCTTTACCTGGCATACCAGTTGTTGGCTCATAATAGAATTGTATTCTATCTTCAGCTGATAGTAAAACTGGAGACTTGTAATAAGAAATAACTATATTTGAATTTAACTCAGGCGCTGTTTCAAATGTTATTTGACCTAAATATCTGTCATAACCTTTTGTTGTGTCTTTTATGTTTTCAACAAGATAATCTTCACTTAGTACAGGATATCCATCTTTTGTGATAGTAATTTTATTAGTGCGTAAATCTGCAGGCCATTTCAAAGTAAATGTATCGTTTGATCCTGTGCCTGTAAATGTTTGAGTTTCATTTAAAGTTGTGTAAGCATATACACCAGACATTCTATCAAACTTCATTACCATGTGTGTAGCTCTAACAACACCGTCGCCTAATATTGCTATTACTCTTGGTTCTCTATGATCTTCATCATAACTACCTTCAATAGTAATTGTAGGCGCACTAGTGTATAATGCATCGTCTATATCAATGTCAATACTTCCCAATGTACCGTTTGATCTATACCCTTTACCTACTATAGTAGGACCATTGCCACCACTTATTGTAACAATCGGTGAAGAATTTAAACCATACCCTGCATCGTAAATTATAAGTTCTTTTATTTTATACTTGTAATTGTCTAACCAATTTTTTTGAGGATATGTTTCAACATAAGTTGTATCTCCTATTATAAGATCGTTATTGTAAATTAAATTCTCAGGAGTAATTCTATCTAATTCAATATCATAACGTGGAGGTAAATCAAAGTCGCTAATACTATTTTGAGAATTTTCAATGTTTTCGTATGCACTTATAAATTCTCTTATGTTAACTTTATATGGTTTGACTTCATTAATAAAGTTTTCAAAACTCTCTAAGTTATCATTTTTAAATGTAACTTTTTGTTCTAACGTTCCTAAGTTATGCTTTGCTCTAAGGAAACTGGTTTTAAACGCCCAGTCTAAACTTTGCTGTTCTGTTAAAGCAAAGCGAACACTTAAGAAGAATAGATTGTTAAATTCAATTGACAAATCGTCAATTAAAATGTTATCTTTTAAAACTTCTAGAATTTTTCTAGTTTCAACATACGGTTCTCTATCATATATCGAAGTATCGAAACCAATTTGGTCAAAACCTATAGTAGGCTTGTTAAACAAGTTGGTGCTTATTTGTATTGTACCATTTTGTCTACCAATAGTTTCATAGTTTATAGTATAATCTACTTCTTCTTGCGAATCAATTTTTCTCAGTAACAGCCATCCACCTGATCCTATATTGTTGATTTTTACAACGTCTCCGATTGTATCATTAATAGATTCAAGTGCATAACTACCATCTATAACATAATCGATTGCAGTATTTGCATCATATCCTGTAGCATAATAGTCAACATACGACCAATAGTTCTGTACATTCCATTCTTGATAGTAAGCTC
>Ga0181584_10002276_pt1 | contig 14731 bp, 14 predicted proteins | sample 071ome_30_FD_132462 | JGI IMG/M metagenome (GOLD analysis project Ga0181584, IMG submission 132462) | Coastal salt marsh microbial communities from the Groves Creek Marsh, Skidaway Island, Georgia - 071406AT metaG (megahit assembly) | ecosystem: Environmental > Aquatic > Marine > Intertidal... | reverse complement strand
ACTTTACCATTACGCGTGCCGCCATCGCGATCAACCACAGTCACCTGTTGATTTCGCTTTAACTGACCACGGCGAATACGTCCAACGCCAATCACACCCTGGAAAGAGTTGTAATCGAGCGCAGAAATTTGCAGTTGTAGTGGACCGTCGAGGTCAACCTCGGGCGCCGGGCAATGGTCAACGATTGCTTGAAGAATCGGCTCCATACTCTCGACCAACTGATCTGGTTCTGGACCCGATAGGCCGTTAATGGCAGAACAATAAACAACTGGGAAATCAAGCTGGTCATCTGTCGCACCGAGCTGGTCAAACAGATCAAATACTTTATCGATAGCACCGTGTGGATCCGCCCCAACTTTATCGACCTTGTTGACGATAACGATTGGCTTCAGTCCTTGGTTAAATGCTTTTTGGGTCACAAACCGTGTTTGAGGCATTGGGCCTTCGGCCGCGTCCACAACCAAAAGCACGGCGTCAACCATCGATAAGACACGTTCAACCTCACCGCCGAAGTCAGCGTGACCTGGTGTATCTACGACGTTGATGCGGTAGTCATTCCAATTAAGACAAGTGTTTTTCGCTAGAATCGTAATTCCGCGTTCTTTTTCCTGATCATTCGAGTCCATCACGCGTTCGTTTTGGATCTCTTTCCTGTCGAGAGTGCCTGACGCAGCCAGTAGCTTATCAACAAGGGTAGTTTTTCCATGGTCAACGTGCGCAATTATGGCCACGTTACGTATCCGTTCAATCATAAAGTCCTCCGAGCGCGCGGGAGTATAACGGACACTTGATGACAGCTGTGTGTTTTTTTGCACCTGCGCGTTTTGCACCAAATTTGTGCGATTAGACCATTTAAATGCACAATTAAGGTGCAAAATATCACCCACTTGCACCACAATAGCACCCGCATTTGCTTTAAAACCAAGCCTTTAACAAAACGGCACAGCGATTGCTAATAGCAACTGAGCGCTCAACCCAGGCGGGTTGGGGTATTGAGTTCGACATACGGAGTCAAACATGTCCGAAAATACTTTGAAATTAATTGCCGATAGCGAAGCTCGCTGGGTAGACCTTCGTTTCACAGATCCACGTGGTAAAGAGCAACACGTGACTTTCCCAGCGCACGCTGTTAACAGCGAATTCTTCGCTGAAGGCGCAATGTTCGATGGTTCGTCGATCGCTGGCTGGAAGAGCATTAACGAATCAGACATGATCTTGATGCCAGATGATTCGACAGCTGTTGTTGATCCATTCACTGAAGAAGTCACGATCAACGTACGTTGTGACATCGTTGAGCCAAGCACAATGCAGGGCTACGAGCGTGATCCACGCTCTGTTGCGCGCCGCGCAGAAGAGTATTTGAAGTCAACAGGTATCGGTGACACATGTTTCTTCGGTCCAGAACCAGAATTCTTCGTTTTTGATAACGTACAGTGGAAAGCTGACATGCAAGGCGCGATGTACAAGATCGACGCGGAAGAAGCTGCTTGGTCAAGCCATGCTGAAATTGAAGGCGGTAATATGGGTCACCGTCCATCAGTCAAAGGCGGTTACTTCCCTGTTCCTCCAATCGATTCGCACATGGATTTGCGTACAGCAATGTGTGAAACGATGGAAGCAATGGGCCTCGAGGTCGAATTGCATCACCACGAAGTTGCAACTGCTGGCCAGAATGAAATCGGTGTAAAGTTCAACTCGTTGGTTAAAAAAGCCGACGAAGTGCAGATCTTAAAGTATGTAATCCATAACGTTGCACACGCCTACGGTAAAACTGCGACGTTTATGCCTAAGCCTCTCGTTGGTGACAACGGATCAGGTATGCACTGCCACCAGTCAATCTGGAAAGATGGACAGAACTTATTTGCAGGCAATGGCTATGCTGGCCTGTCTGACGAAGCACTCTACTACATCGGCGGTATTATCAAGCATGCACGCGCACTGAACGCATTCACAAACGCATCGACAAACTCGTACAAGCGTTTGGTTCCTGGCTTCGAAGCGCCTGTAATGCTTGCCTATTCAGCGCGTAACCGCTCTGCATCGATCCGTATTCCTTACGTCTCAAGTGCGAAAGGCCGTCGTATCGAAGTGCGCTTCCCAGATCCAACAGCGAACCCATACTTGGCGTTCTCTGCAATGTTGATGGCTGGCCTTGACGGTATCCAGAACAAGATTCACCCAGGTGAAGCTGCAAGCAAAGACTTGTATGACCTTCCAGAAGAAGAAGCGAAAGCAATCCCAACGGTTGCATCAAGCTTCGAGCAAGCACTCGATGCACTCGACGCAGATCGCGCCTTCCTCACAGCAGGTGGTGTATTCACTGACGGCATGATCGATGGTTACCTCGAGCTCAAGCGCGGTGAAGTTGAACGACTGAATATGACCACTCATCCGGTCGAATTCGGTATGTACTACAGCGTATAAGTCCGATGGCCGGAGTTCGCTCCGGCCGATTGAACCATGGACACTCGGCTCCTTGATGCGCTCAACACCGGAATCGTCTTACTCGATGAGGAACGAACGGTCTGCTGGGCAAATGAGGCAGCTCGACGAATTACGTCCATGGGGATGCGACAACTGGCATCAGCGCCCTTCGAAAGCTGGGTTGCTGATGGCCAGGCATCCGAACTTAAAGAATCTCTGTCGCACTGTATTCGCAGCGGGCACAGTTTCACTTTCAGAGAGCTCATTTTGATCCGCGATGACCTATCAACGACGACTGACGCCTCCTTCAGTCGCTTGCAGGACCCAATCGATCAAGGTCTCGTACTTGTCGAACTCTCAGAAGTAGATCAATTACTCAAAATTACCCGTGACAACCGTTTATTGAGTGATGAAGCAGGATTTCGGAAACTTGCTCAGGGCCTCGCTCACGAAGTCAAAAACCCACTGGGTGGAATTAAGGGTGCCGCACAGCTACTGTCCAAAGAAGCTGGAGCCGAGAGCTTTCAAGACTATTTACAAATCATTATCTCAGAGGCCGACCGTCTGAAAGAATTGGTCGACCGGTTACTTGGCACGCCTCAAGCACACGATAACGAAGAATTTAACATCCATCTGATTCTCGAACGCGCACGTTCCCTACTTGGGGCAGAATCCGGCGGAATCGTTGAAATGCGACGCGATTACGATCCGAGTCTTCCGGAGATCCATGCAGACCGCAACCAACTGTTCCAGGCAGTCCTCAATATTGCCAAAAATGCCCTCGAAGCAGTCACCGAATCAGAGACAAAAACGCCGTGGGTCAAATTCAGTACGCGAGCTGTGCGACGCGCGCATCCGGGCTCGAAAGGCGCTCATACGATGCTTCAGATACGTATTGAAGATAACGGTCCCGGGATCCCGGATGACTTAAAAGACCGAATTTTTTTCCCGATGGTATCCGGCCGAGCACAAGGCTCAGGGATCGGACTATCAATCACTCAAACCATCATTTCGCGGCATCACGGCTGGATTGAAGTTGAGTCCCAACCGGGACACACCGCCATAGACGTGATTTTGCCGTTTGGAGATATGCCATGAGTTCACCCACAGTTTGGGTCGTTGATGATGACCGTTCTATCCGCTGGGTTTTAGAAAAGGCGCTCCAGAGCGCGGGGCTCGAGCATGCAGTTTTCGACTCTGCTAAAGCCGCCCGAAAAGCTCTCGAAGTAGACACTCCGACTGTCGTCATGACCGATATCCGCATGCCTGGTGAAGACGGCTTGTCGCTTTTGGAGCACATCCACACTGTTTCACCCAAACTTCCTGTCATCGTCATGACTGCGCACTCAGACCTAGATAGCGCGGTTGCATCATACAGTCGTGGTGCATTTGAGTATTTACCAAAGCCCTTTGATGTCGACGATGCAATTCTATTAGTGCAGCGCGCGCTCGAGCGCCATCAAGAACCGGCTGTCATTACAGAAACCGATTCAGACGAAGCGCAGCCACTGATCTTGGGTGAGGCTCCTGCCATGCAGGATGTTTTTAGAGCCATCGGACGACTTGCTCAAGCTGAAATCACCGTTTTGATTAATGGAGAATCAGGCACGGGTAAAGAATTGGTGGCGAAAGCGGTCCATGCGAACTCGCCGCGGAAGAATGGGCCATTTATCGCATTGAATATGGCAGCCATTCCTAAAGATCTCGTCGAATCTGAACTATTCGGTCATGAAAAAGGATCGTTTACAGGGGCAACAGGGGCTCGTACCGGACGCTTTGAACAAGCAAATGGCGGAACACTCTTTCTCGATGAGATCGGGGATATGCCATTCGATACACAAACACGCTTATTACGTGTCCTTGCGGATAATGAGTTTTATCGGGTAGGTGGCACCGCTCCAGTTAAGGTGAATGTTCGCATCATTGCTGCGACACACCAGAACCTCGAAGAGCGGGTTAGAGAGGGTCTTTTTCGTGAGGACCTATTCCACAGACTGAATGTCATCCGCATTCAATTACCGGCACTGAGAGACCGCAGAGAAGATGTCCCTGCGCTTGCCGAGCACTTCCTGGCACTTGCTGCTCGCGAGATTAATACAGAACCCAAACACCTCGGTGACGACGCCAAACGCGCACTCGCGGAGTTCAACTGGCCAGGTAATGTCCGACAACTTGAAAATATGTGCCGCTGGTTATCTGTAATGGCGCCAAACCCGCAAATTCAGATTCAGGATTTACCACCTGAAGTCACCTCACCAATAGAAGGTGCGCAGCGATCGGCTCTCACTTGGACTGGGCTTCTTCGCGAGCGCGCGGCAAGTTTAATTAAATCCCATGAAGGCGAAGTCATTGGCAAACTGACCGAAGAGTTTGAGAGAACTCTGATTGAGGTTGCACTCACAGATACTGCAGGTCGTAAAAAAGAAGCGGCAGAGAAATTAGGCTGGGGTAGAAATACGCTGACCCGCAAACTCAAAGAACTCGGGTTTGCGGATACAGATTCAAACGACGATTAGTTCGTTGTTTGTTGCTTACGCTGCTCGAGAAGCGCGTCAAAATTAATTGGTGCAAGCATTGGCGCGGGGAATGTCGCTTTCACGGCCAATGAATCAATTGTCTCGCGTGCATAGGGGAACAAAATATTCGGACACATTGAGCCCAAAACGTGCTCAACCGTGGCCTCATCAAATCCTTGCAAAACAAATACGCCTGCTTGTGGAATCTCGATAAGAAAGGCAACTTCATCGTCTGTTTTCACTGTAACACCAAGCTTCAACACGACTTCATATAACGTGTCATTCAGCTTTTGGTTGGTTACATCTACCTCAAGTCCGAGCTTTGGATTCCATTGTTTTTCAAAGATCTCTGGCGCTTTTGGTGACTCGAGCGATAAATCCTTCGTGTAAACTCGAGCGATCGAAAAATTCTGTGCTACTTCTTCAGACATGAATACCTGCTTCCTTTAACCATTCTTTAAGTTGCCCCGAGCGGAGCGCGTCCTGCGTATCATCACAACCACCTACATGTCGGTCGCCGATGAATACTTGAGGCACTGTGCGTCGATTGGTGATTTTCATCATCTCTTGACGCTTTTCAGGGTGCTTATCCACCCGAATTTCTTCATAGGCCACATTCAAATCATCAAAGATTCGCTTGGCCATAATGCAAAATGGGCAAATTCCAGTGGTATACATAACCACTTTGCTCATGATGATTTTCCTTTCTTGGTCGGCAAAGAGGCTGCCGTCCATTCAGACATACCACCAGCCAGACGCACGACGTTTTCAAAACCGCGTTTTTTAAGTGTTTTAGCAATTGATCCTGCAGAAGTACCCATTTTGCAAACGACGATCACCGGATGTGTTTTATGACGATCAATCTCAGAGACCTTTTTATCAAAAACACTCGCAGGCAGATTATAAGCGCCTGCAATATGACCTTGCGTAAAGTCTTTTTGCTCGCGGATATCAAGGATGAGCGCGTTTTCACGATTAATCATCCGTGTCGCTTCAGTTGTATTCACTGATTTGCCCGCTTTTTTTGTTTCCGTGTAGTACAGCGTTGCGGCCGCAGAGACCCATAACACCATAAGGGCCCAGTTTTCCTGAGCAAATCCGATAAAATCCTGCATAAATGATGAGAGACCGTGATCCAAATTGAGTCGTCGAGTATAATGATGTCGCTGACGAAGTCACGGGTCCCTCGTCAGATCCTTGCCTAGATCCGTAAGATTCGATGAATTCTGGACCATTAAATGCGACCTAAACCCGTTGTACTGTTGATTTTGGATGGCTTCGGTCTCCGCGAAGCGGCGGATGACAATGCCATTCATCATGCGAAGACTCCAACATTTGACCATTTGACTAAAAGTGCTCCTAGTGCGCAATTAGAGACATCAGGGGAGGCAGTCGGCCTTCCAAAAGGCCAGATGGGTAATTCAGAAGTCGGTCACATGAATCTCGGAACTGGCCGGATCGTGCACCAAGATTTCACCCGGATCAGCAAAGCTATCGACGAAGGCGACTTCGATACGAACGAAGTTTTGGTGAGCGCTTGCCGACAAGCCAAGGCCCAGGGCGGGACTCTTCATATCCTTGGTTTATTGAGTCCAGGCGGTGTCCACAGCCACGAAGATCATATTGAAGCAATGATCGGCCTCGCGGATTCGCTCGGTGTACCGATGACCCGCCTGCATGCATTTTTAGATGGTCGCGATATGCCTCCGCAATCAGCAGAGCCATCACTGGTTCGATTCCAACGGCTTGAAACTGTACATACCAATTATAAGTTCTCAAGCCTTTGCGGCCGATACTACGCGATGGATCGCGACAATAATTGGGACCGTATTCAAAGTGCGTTTGATCTCATCACAAAAAGCCAGGCAGAGTTTTCAGCCGGGACAGCTGTCGAAGGCCTACAACAAGCCTATCAGCGTGGTGAAAACGACGAGTTCGTTAAGGCAACACGCCTTGGTGAATCATGGGAAATGCGCCCTGAGGATATCGTCATTGTTATGAACTTCAGGGCCGATCGCGCACGACAAATCACAAAAGCTCTAACAGCAAAAACAATTCCTGAACTTAATCGTCCGAACTGGATTCAAGAAGTCTCTGTTTCCACACTCACAAGATATGCTGATGATCTGGATGTTCATGTGGCCTTCCCGCCTGAGACCCTCATAAATACTTTAGGTGAGGTTGTCTCAGAGGCAGGTTTATCGCAATTACGTATCGCAGAAACTGAAAAGTATGCGCACGTCACATTTTTCTTCAGCGGTGGTAAAGAAGGCCTGGTTCATGGGGAGCACCGCGAACTCATTCCGTCTCCCAAAGTTGCGACTTATGATTTGCAGCCTGCGATGAGTGCTCCTGAAGTCACAGAGTACCTTGTTGATGCCATCTCATCGCAGAAATTCGATTTGATTGTGTGCAACTACGCAAATGGCGACATGGTTGGCCATACCGGTAATTTTGATGCCGCCGTTAAAGCAGTTGAAGTACTCGACCAATCAGTTGGGCGTGTACTGGAAGCATGCGATTCAGTGGGAGGGGCATGCCTTATCACCGCTGACCATGGAAATGCTGAGCAGATGGTCAATCCTGATAACGGACAGCCATTTACCGCACACACCACAGGACCCGTACCAATTTGGTTGGGCGCAAATCCTGTCAACGCGTCGGGTCTATCGGCAGGAGCATTACGTGACGTAGCACCAACAGTGCTCGCACTGCTCGGCTTAGACCAACCCGCAGAAATGACCGGCCGGTCGCTACTTAAATTCTGATGCGTCTCATCTGGTTGTTGATCGCTCTCTGGAGCATTCAAAGCCAGGCGAGCGAAATTCGCGATGCTGAAGAACAACGTCAACGAGCTGAGCAACAACTCCAGAACCTTCGACAAGATGTTCAGCTCGATACGAAAAAGCTGAAAATTATTGAATCTGAGCTCAATCGCCTGAACTCAGAATCAAAAAAACTCACTCGTGAAATTTCCTCCTCCGAACAACTGCTTCGAGAGTTAACTGAAACACAAAAAACAACCGAAGAACGCATTGGCCTAGTCACTCAAGAACTGAAAGGATTACTCGAGCAATATCGGACTGAACTTGTTACCTACTACGTGACCGGGTCTACGCTGAGATCAGATGCCACAAATGACAATGAACTCGCTGACTATCTTCCTTTCCTTTTGGATGCCAGACAGAAAAATGCACGTGCAATTGAGTTCACAGCGAACGACCTTCGCTCACTCCTTTTAGAGCAAGAACAAAACACACAAATTGCACAAAAAACCCTACTCGATCTAACCGATACACGCGATGCGTTATCACAGAGAACCCGCGATCAGCGTCAACTACTCGCGAGTATTAGTCGCAAACTGAGAACCAAGCAACAGCGTGAAGATGCTTTAAATTCTGATCTTCAATCTCTTGATCGCAGAATTAAATCGTTGCAACTTGGCTCCGGTGGCGCAGCACTGGAACCACTCAAAGGGAAGATGCGTTGGCCAGTCGATGGACGCGTCCTGCGACGGTTTGGGCAAAATCGACAAGACGGTTTTGGCGACTGGCAAGGGCTTGTCATCAGTACAACGGACAATAGTGAAGTGAAGGCCGTACAAGCCGGCAAAGTTGCTTATGCAGGATATCTGCTCGGCTATGGACTCGTCGTAGTCATCGCCCACAATGATGGTCATGCAACAATCTATGGTCATAACCAGAGCTTGAAAGTCGAAACTGGTCAAGCCGTTTTGGCAAGGCAAGTGATTGCGATTGCTGGAAATACAGGTAGTCTGGATGTGACAGCGTTATATTTTGGAGTGACTCGAAATGGAAAGCCCGTCAATCCAAGCTCATGGTTAAACTGAGAACATGATGAAAATAAATCGAAATATTCTGAGCTTTCTCCTAGTCGTGTCAGTGGCTACCCAAGCCTCAGAGAAACCGTCTGATGTCGAATCCCTGGATGCATTGCGCGCGTTTATCGAAGTCTACGAGCACATCAAAGGCGAATATGTTGAAGAGATTGATGACCAAACACTTTTGAACTACGCCATCAACGGGATGCTAACCAAGCTTGACCCGCATTCGGGGTACCTCAAACCACGAGATGTCTCGAGTCTTCGCGATTCCACATCTGGATCGTTTGGCGGTATCGGAATTGAAATGGACGTGGTCGACGGCCTCATCGAAGTCATCGCACCAATTGATGATTCACCAGCATCACGCGCAGGAATTCTTGCAAAAGATATTATTACGCATGTTGATGAAGAGCCCGTGCGAGATATCAGTCTTCAAGAGGCCATCGAAATTCTGAGGGGGCCTCTAGGGTCGGCAGTCACCCTCGGTATTCTTCGAGAAGTTGAAGGTCAGCCTCAGGAAGTTTCTGTGTCGCTCGAGCGCGCAGTGATTCGCGTAACAAGTGTGAAGCATGACATGCTACCGCATGGTATTGGTTACCTGAGAATTTCACAGTTCCAGAATCGAACGGGGCCCGATTTGATTAAAGCAATCGGCAATCTGCAATCTCAAGGCGAACTGAATGGCTTAATCCTTGATTTGAGAAACAATCCAGGCGGTGTCTTATCTGCTGCTATTGAGGTTACTGATGCCTTTATTGACGAGGGCTTGATCGTCAGCACAAAGGGTCGTGATGAGTTTTTAGATTCGAAATATGAAGCAACCAATGCCACAGTTCTGGCCAATGAGCCCATTGTCGTTCTCATCAATGGCGGTTCAGCATCTGCGGCGGAAATCGTTGCCGGCGCATTACAAGACCACGAGCGCGCGGTATTGATTGGAACCCCTTCATTCGGCAAAGGATCAGTACAAACGATTCTAGCTCTTGAAAATAAATACGCTCTCAAGCTCACTACAGCTCTCTACTACACGCCAAGTGGTCGTTCGATTCAAGCGACAGGTATCCAACCAACGATTCAAGTGTCTGAGGGCGAAGCGTTAATCGAATCTGACACTCGAATTCGAGAAGCAGACTTGCCGAAGCATCTTGAGAATGCCAGCAAGCAGTCGGGAAGCGGCGACAAAATCGTCGATCGGTTGACCGAAGACAATCAACTCTTGCACGCGTATAACCTCTTGCGCGGATCTCAGTTGCTCGTTCGTTAGAGTCGAACTTCGATTCCAGCTTTAGCCATCGCTTCTTTCGCTTCGCCAATCGTGTACTGCGCGAAGTGGAAGATACTCGCCGCAAGAACGGCTTCAGCGTGGCCTTTTATCACCCCATCAACCAAATGATCGAGATTACCGACACCACCAGACGCAATCACAGGAACAGTGACAGCATCTGCTACCGATCGCGTCAAACCCAAATCAAAACCATCGCGTGTGCCATCCCGGTCCATCGATGTCAGCAAAATTTCGCCCGCACCATAAGAGATCATTCTCACTGCCCACTCAACAGCATCAAGACCCGTTGGCTTGCGTCCGCCATGCGTAAAAATTTCCCATCGATCAGGCTCAACTTGCTTGGCGTCAATCGCGACTACAATGCACTGCGAGCCAAACTTGTCAGCGGCTTTTTTAACAAATTCAGGTTCAAAAACTGCGGCCGTATTAATCGATACTTTATCGGCTCCAGCCAGCAACAAATCGCGGATATTGTCAGTATTCCTAACGCCACCACCGACAGTTAACGGTATAAAGACCTCACTTGCCATTCGAGAAACCGTCTCGTAAGTCGTTGCCCGGTTCTCGTGGCTCGCCGTGATATCGAGAAAGGTAATTTCATCAGCGCCTTCTTGATTGTATCTACGGCTGACCTCAACCGGGTCGCCCGCATCACGGATATCTTCGAATTGAACACCCTTAACAACCCGGCCCTGGTCGACGTCAAGACAGGGAATGATGCGTTTTGCCAACCCCACTAGTTAGACTCCGTTAGCGCAATCGCTTCAGCTAAGTCTAGTGTGCCTTCATAAATCGCTCGGCCTGTGATTGCACCAATTACTCCGTCAGATTCAACTTCCATTAACTGGGTCACATCACTTAAACCTTTCAAACCACCTGATGCGATCACTGGGCACCCAGTCTCTCTTGCAAGCGAAGCTGTTGCCTCAATGTTGACACCAGACAGCATTCCATCGCGGCCAATATCTGTATAAACAACGGAAGACACTCCAACATCTGCGAATCGCTTCACAACATCAACAGCTGACACAGTACTCGCCTCGGCCCAACCTTCAGTTGCAACCCAACCATCTTTGGCATCAACGCCAACAATGATATGCCCAGGAAATTGCTTACATGCTTCGGCAACAAATTCGGGTTCTTTGACGGCCTGTGTTCCAATAATCACCCATGACAGACCGAGTTCCAGGTACGCTTCAACGGTCGCAAGATCTCGAACTCCGCCACCAAGTTGAACAGGTAGATCCGGGTGCTTTGCAAGAATGCCAGCAACAGCTTCTTTATTTTCAGGCTTACCCGCAAAAGCTCCATCAAGATCTACCACATGCAAACGTTCAGCACCTGCGTCAACCCAGCGCGAAGCAGTCGCCACCGGATCATCAGAATAGACCGTCGCATCATCCATGCGGCCTTGACGTAAGCGCACACAGGTCCCATTTTTCAAATCGATAGCGGGAATAATCAGCATGTTCCGTCCCAAGTTAAAAAGTTGCGATAAAGATGGATGCCAGCATCATGTGATTTTTCTGGATGAAACTGAACAGCAAATACATTCGGCTTCGATAGCGCAGCCGCAAACGGGGAACCGTAGTCACAAGTGGCAACGACGCAGTCTGCGTTGGCATCGGCATACCGATAACTGTGCACAAAATAGAAACGAGTTCGGTCATCAATCCCGGCCCACATCGGATGTGACCGTTGATGGACTTCATTCCAACCCATGTGAGGCACTTTCAAAGCTTCTCCCTGTGGGTTTTTCATGGATTTAGAAAACTGTGTGATGTGCCCCGGAAATACGCCTAACGCGTTGACACCAGCACTCTCTTCACCAAACTCAGTGAGGATCTGCATGCCAACACAGACACCCATCAACGGCTTCTCACGAATGACATTGAGTACGACGGACTGAAGTCCCCGATCTTGAAGCCCTTTCATGCAGTCACCCATTGCGCCAACTCCCGGGAGCACGACACGATCGGCCGATTGGATCTCGTTTACATCAGACGTCACAAGCACGCGACATGCACCTGCATGCTCTACCGCCTTTGCCACACTATGCAAATTGCCAGACCCGTAATCAATTACGGCGACTGTTTGCGCCATTTACAGCGATCCTTTGGTCGACGGAATAATGCCGCTCATCCGTGGATCTGGACTCAAAGCCATCCGTAAAGCACGTCCAAAGGCTTTGAAAACTGTCTCAATTTGATGGTGAGAATTGTCACCTTTCAGATTATCGATGTGCAAAGTGACCTGGGCGTGATTTACAAATCCCTGGAAAAATTCCCGGAATAAATCAACGTCAAAGCCACCGACAACTGAACGCGTGAAGGGCACGTCGTAAAACAAGCCTGGGCGACCAGAAAAATCAATGACAACTCGGCTCAATGCTTCATCGAGTGGAACATAAGCGTGGCCATAGCGCGTCATACCCTTCTTATCACCAACCGCTTCCGCGAATGCCTGGCCTAAGGTAATCCCAACATCTTCCACTGTGTGGTGATCATCAATCTCTAGATCGCCGGTTGCCTGAATTAGTAGATCGACTAATCCGTGACGCGATACCTGATCAAGCATATGCTCGAAAAAGGGAATGCCAGTTTTAAACTCACCGACACCAGTTCCATCAAGATTTAGCTTGATTTGAATCTGCGTTTCTAATGTATTTCGTTCGACTGAGGCAATACGATCTGCCATGGCCTGTTCCTTAAGCCGTTATAAACACCGTAGTATAGCGGTACTGGGTCTGACTGACGACAGAGGGTGTCATGCGAATTTTCAAAGCTTTGCTTCTACTAGTGATGGTTGCAGTTGTTGCTGTTGCCGCTTCTGTGGCCTACATCACCCAAATTCTGGACCCAAATGACCTCAAACCAACGTTAGTCGATACGGCAGAGAAACAACAAATCTCGCTGCAATTAGACGGAAATATCGCTTGGACTTTTTGGCCATGGTTCGGAATTACCGTGGAAAATGTCCAAGCAAGTTCTACGAATTGGGCATTTGAAGCCGATCAACTCGAGGGTTCCCTCTCAATTTTGTCAGCTTTATCCGATACCGTTGTCATCGACGAATTAACGGCAATTTCACCAAAAGTCCGTTTCGATTTCAGCGCCAGCGATTCAAGACAATCTGAAACAGAAACCGCATCCAATAATGCAGACCGGACGATCCTCATTCGGCAGCTCGCAGTTCAAGATGGCGAAATCACCGGATTGCACCCAGGTTTGACTCTAAGTCGATTCAATTTTGCCGTGGATTCTCTGAGTCCAGCGACGGCAAGTAATCTCAATCTCTCGACTTACATTGAGTTCAATGAACAACAAGCGCCGCTCGAAGTAGATGCCGAAATTATTCCGACCGCAACCTTTGATGGGCTCACTGTACGCAATATCGCTTTAAGATCGCGGGAGTTAACGCTTGAATACTCTGGTTATTTAAGTGCGGCCAAATCAGGACAAGTGAGTGGAGAGGGTCAGCTATCAGTAGCTGAGTTATCACTCAGGCAATGGCTCAGAGCAGGTAATTTCTCGATCCCAGACACAAACGAACTCGACCGATTCAACCGTTTCACTCTTGAGACCGGTCTCAAAGTATCCAATGATCTTCTGAGCCTGAAACCATTCTCGATGACACTTGATGAAACATCGATCGATGGACGCGTAGACGTTAACTTAAATCCCTTAAATCTCGATTTGGAGCTCTTAGCCGATCAACTGAACTTGGATGGCTATTTGACGAATACTTCAACACATTCCTCGCAACAGTCCAGCCCACCACCAGTTTTACCTGGGACCTATAAACTGGATATTGGCTCTCTAACAATCGATCAGCGAGAATTAACGGAAGTCGGAGTCGATCTCGGCGTCGGATCAGATGAGATAACTCTAGGTCGCTTAGATGCGACGTTGTTTGGAGGCAAGCTTCGTGCAGCTGGAACACACCTAATTGCGCCGCAGATAACCAATATCACGGGAACAATCAACGGGCTGCAATTAGCTCAATTTCAGTTTTCAAAGCCACTCGATACGCTATCTGGCTCACTGCAATCATCGTTTGATTTGCGAGCAGCCGGACGAACTGTCGACGAAATGATGGCGTCAGTATCCGGTCCTTTCCGTGTAAAAATTCAAAATGCCTTTTTGGGACCACTCAACGTATCCGATGCAATTTGCCAAACAGTTTCAACACAAAACAGTTTGAATGCTGATACTGCTGACACACTCGCTATCAAAGCAGATTTCCAAGAAGGGATCGCCGTCATCGACTCCATGGATGCAACGGTAGCCAATCTCATGATTCAGGGGAAAGGGCGTATTAGCCTTGTCTCCACTGCTTCAAATATCCAAGGAACTATCAAAGTACCTGCTGATGGCGTACTTGGTTCGTGTTCAGCGCCCGAAATACTTAAAGGCGTATCGTTACCGCTATCCTGTCGAGGCCAATTGCGTAACGAATCACTTCAGTGCTCTCTCGATGAAAAAGCACTAAGTAAGGTGATTGCAAAAGCGGCTGAAGAAGAATTGAAAAAACAAGCCAATGAGAAACTGAAAGCTGCTGAGCAAAAATTAAAATCATCGGTCGAAGATGCGCTCAAAAAGAATCTCGATAATCAGGGATCTGAGTTACTCAAAAATCTGTTGAATCGATGATCGATCATTT
>Ga0181584_10002271_pt1 | contig 14753 bp, 11 predicted proteins | sample 071ome_30_FD_132462 | JGI IMG/M metagenome (GOLD analysis project Ga0181584, IMG submission 132462) | Coastal salt marsh microbial communities from the Groves Creek Marsh, Skidaway Island, Georgia - 071406AT metaG (megahit assembly) | ecosystem: Environmental > Aquatic > Marine > Intertidal... | reverse complement strand
ATCCGCCTGGCAAGGTCGACGTGTACACGCTGAACACCGAGGAGGAGATCGTCCGTGCGTTCTGGGCGCTGACGTACGTGCCGGAGGGGGTGTACGAGACCGCTGTCGCCGGTGCGCACGTGCTGCGGTCGGTCAAGGCCGGGGACGTCGGGGAGGATCGAGAAATGGCTGGTTCATATCTGCGGTGGGCGTGTGGTGCTGGTCTGGACTTACCTGTGATTCGCGGGCTCGCTGAGAAGTGTGGGACGGCTGGCATTGACGGGGCGGCATGCCAGGCGGCCTGGCGCGGTCACGCCGACGTCCTCGATCTCTTGGTCAGCGAGTTCGGCGCTCGGATTGGAGTTCATTGTTTGACTGATGCAGCTTCGCGGGGTCATGACGCGATGATCGATCATTTGGTGGAGAAGTATGGGGTGGATCCGAACGGGTTGAATGAACATGGGTGGACTGCCCTCCACTGGGCGGTGTTCCATGGCTGCGTCCGCGCCGTCAAGCACCTGGTCGAGAAGCACAAGGTCGACATTCACAAGAGGAGTCGGAAAGGGATGACTGCTTTGGACTGGGCAGAGAGGCGTGGCAGGACGGAGTGCGCCGACTACCTCCGCGCGCTCATGTCCACCCGCCCTCCCCCTTCCTGATCCTCGTCCTGGTCCCGGGTACGGCCGATTAGATTTCCCGTGGACTCGGACGAGAGCAGCGATGTGACTGTCGACACGTTTTCCCTCCGGAGGGATCCGTCACAAATTTAATAATCCGCCTTCCAAACCGCGCCAGGACCGCTCTTGACACCATGAAAGAAACAGAGAAGGCGAAATATCGGCAACCGGCCTCCGTTTCCTCGGCCGAACTCTCGAAACGGTTGGTAACCGACGGATCCCGTGACGTCGTCCCGCTTCGCAAGCAAATAGGCGCGCTGCTGCTCGCCGACGCCAAGTCCTGGAGGAGAAGAAAGTACAGGTCGCTCATAAGGACGCTGGTGTCAACGCTGTTCATTTCGACGCTGTTGTGGTCCAGCCAACGCGTAGTGAGATTCCTGAACGATCAGCAGGCGTCCTCGTCGTCCCAGAGCCCCGTCGTGGACGTGACGTCGCTGGGCATCCCGAGTTGTACGAACGACGTGTTCATGGACCCAGAAACCTGCTACACGGTGATCTATGCGCCGAACACGACAGAGTTTGGGGAAGTGGTGGGCCGGCTCGGGGTGGCCGGGGAGGAGGTGCGGGGGTTCGCGTCTGGCGTGGATATGGACGCGTTCCTGTATGCGCATCCGAACACGGTGCTGGCGGCCGTGGAGTTTTTCAAGGAGAGTGCGACGAGGTATGCGTTCAGCGTGCAGACAAACGGGACGGCGCGGTGGTTCAAAGGCAGCTTCTACAGCAGGGACGACTATGTCCAGCTGCCCGTGATCGCGGGGGTGCAGCGGGCCATGTCGAGATTTTTGGACGATAAAAAGATGGAGATCGGGCTGCGGGTGGTCGGGACCGCGATGGACGGTGCAGACGACGGCGGCGTCGGCGGCACTGGCGGCAGCGGGTCTGTCGTCGGGGGGTCGGACGTCCTGCTTCCGCTCTTTTATATCTCGTCCTCGATACTGATCCTGATGATGCAGGTGCATGACACGGTGGAGAAGCATGGCGTCATCGACGTGCTCGTGGTGCACTCGTTGTCGAGGTCGGCGCACTACTGCGCGCTCGTGGCGACCTGGAGCGGGCTGTGCTTCTGGAACTCGGCGGTGTTTGTGGGCACGTATGCGTGCTTACACGCGAGGAATCCCGCTCGGCTGACGTGGTACGACGTGTCGCTGATGATGAGCGGCGGGCAGGCGATGATGGCGATGGGGCTGGTCGTGGGGGCGAGCGTGCGGCGAAAGGGGTCGGTGCTCGGCGTCGGGTTTCTGTTGTTCTTCTGGAGTTGGTTGAGTATGGTGGGTAGGATCGGCGGATTATTCACGGAGTACTGGACGCCGTGGGGTCTGCTGGTGGTAGGGCTGGGAGGGGCGTGGGGGAACGGCGGGTGGGCGGTCCAGGTGATGATGCTTCTGCTGGTGCGTGTTGACTGCGAGGGGGGAGCGCAGCGACCTCGGCCACCGTGTCGCTCGCCGCGTCTCTCACGTCTCGGCTCGCTTCGACTCTCTCACTCGCGCGACGCGCTTTGCTCGTTCGTCAGGGCTGGGGGTATATGCTGGCGGGGTGGGCGATCAGCGTTCGGGTGTGGAGGTGGTTTGGGGGGACTGACGTCGGCGACAAGATTGACGACGGAAAGGGAGGCAAGGCGAGCAAGGCGGTGGTGAAAGTGGAACATATACGCAGGCGGTTTGGACGGACCGTCGCACTGGAAGATGTGTCTTTGGAGCTGGCGGCCGGACAGGAGAAGGCGGTGCTCGGCACGTGCTCGGCGGGCAAGTCGACCCTGATCAAGAGCATCCTGGACGAGCGGTGCCCGTACGTGCGACGGACGCGGGGAACGACGGTCGGGTACTGCCCTCAAGAGCCGCAATTGCTGGCGCACCTCACGGTCGAGGAGTGGCTCGGGCTCGTCCGCGCCATCCGCGGGATCCCCGAGGATCCCGGTGACGACACTGCCGACAGCGCCGACGCTGACGACGGCGACGCTGCCGCCGACGACGGCGACGCAAACGCAAACGCAAACGCAGACACCGAACGGGACAACCGAGTCATTTGGGAGCTCAACGCCGGCGAGCGTCGGTGGGTCGCCCTCCTGACGGCCACGATCGGCAGTACGCTGGTGCTGCTCGACGAACCGACATCGGAGATGAGCCCAAAGCTGAGGCGCATGGCATGGAAGAAGATCCAAGAGCTCAAGCAGCGCGGGGTGAGCGTGCTGATCGCCACCCACGACGTCGACGAGGCCGAGCGCGCCGACGAGATCCTCGTGCTGTCTCGTGGCATCTCGGTGTTCACCGGCACCGAGCTCGAGCTCCGTCGACGCTTCGGCTGCGGCTACATGCTCAACATCCGGGTATCGGGCACGATGGCGGACAACGTGCGGAGCCTCGTGACAAAGACGCTCGGCACCAAGGAAGGGAAGGTGACGTCGGCGGACGGCTACTGCACCTTCGACGTACCCCACGAGATGGAGGACAGGCTTCCCCGCCTGCTGACGACGCTCGACATGAACAAGTCGCTGTTCGGCGTCGAAGACGTCCAGCTGCGTGCGGCGACTATTGCCAACTCCTTCATGACCCTGATCAAGCAGGTGGAACAGGAGGCAGCCGTGCGGGAAGGCAGATACGAGTTGTTGCTGGTGGCCGAGGAAGGCATCGCGCTCAAGATACCCATCGGGAGCGACCTGGTGGAGTCGCCGAGCGGCAGCCTCTACAGTGTCGCGTGGGGCACGGATCCGTCGACCGGCAGACTCACGATTACAAACTACGACCGCGCGCTCTACTACTAATACGAAGTAGAAGAAGCAGAAAAAGGCACCAAGTGACACCCCAGTAGCCCTCGGCCGGCCCAGACGGCTGGAACCAGCGTCACCTGCACGACAGCCGCGCCCCGCTTGACCACCACGACCACCTCCTCGTTCTCACATTCTCTCACCACCCGAGCTAACGCCTCGAGCGCATTCGGAGTCTCGTACGTCACGTGCCTGCACCGCACAACCTCGTCGCCCACCCGAATTCCCGCAAGGTTCGCAGGCGAGTTCTCAAAGACCTCGTCTACGAACCCAAACGGCCGCCGAGGGTCCGGTGCCGAAGCCACCGCATCCACCACCTGAACGGGCGCCTCCGCCTCCACGTGCACCGCCCTCGCCCGAACCGCGTTGTCATCCCAATCACCGTGCCGACGGTCCAGCGCGTGCAGCCGATGCAGCCCCTCCTCCATCTCCTTCATGATCGCTTTATGGTCGTTCTTCAGCTCCTTGAGCTGTTTTCTGTCGTGCACAACGGAGATGATATCGATGTCTGCCCGCGGAAAGCCTTCCGCGTCGACAAGAGGCTCGTCGTTCAGGCACCCGGCCGTCTGGAGCCTCGCCATCGTCTCGTCCAGCACCTCCTCCACCTGCCGCTTCTTCGTCTGAAGCGCGAGAAGCCGGTCCTTCAGGTTTTGACGCCCCGCGTCCGTGCTGTCGTCGTCGTTGGTGCCCATGCTGGGGTCTTTCTCGCAGCTTTAGTTTGTTTTTGAACTTGATCAAGTTTATGAACTTCCGCGCTTAGAAGCTTAAACGCTAATTAGCGAGAGAGAGAGAGAGAGGACATAGTTTAGAAACGGCCAAGAACGTCAAGCTGGAAGCGCGAGACATGACCACTCTGACGCGACTGGCAGGACGATCCGGCCGGCGGATCAGTTGGCCTGCCCGGCCATTCACAGCCGGCCCTCGACGGTGTTACACGCGACCCGGCGAGGACGAGACGCGGCTCGCCTCGTCGTGGTCGTCTTCTTCCTCGTCGTCTTCCTCGTCGTCTTCCTCGTCGTCATCTTCGTCGTCGTCATCGTCGTCACCACGATCATTGTCGTCGGCGCACCTGTCCCTGGCCCCCGAGGACGAAGAGTACTACAAGCGCTTTGGATATACGTGGCTGACGCACATCCGTCTCGCGGAGGAGGACAACATGTTACGACAGCAGATTGCTGAGATGCGGGGTCGGCACGGTCGGCGGTATGACGGTGGGATCGGCGGGGGGGGCTCTGGGAGTTCCGGGAGCTCGAGCAGCAGCGACGAGTCTGACGAAGAGCTCGTCTTTGGGGACGACATCGAGGCAAAGATCGGCGCGCCGTCGCCCTTGTCGCCCTTGTCGCCCTTGTCGCCCTTGTCTCCATCTTCTCCTCCCTCGTCTCTATCGTCTGAAGACCCGTCGGGCGAGTTGGAGTGGCTGTCGTCTCAGAACGAAGTCATCTCGACCAGGCAGACGACGCGGGCGTCGTCGATCGTCCCGCTGTGGATCTCCGTGCACGTTGACGAGGAGAGCAAGACGGCGTCATTGTACGAATCTGTCGTTCCGGTGGAGTCGGACGTGGTGGAGAAGCTCGAAATGAAAGACTCGTGGCGGCCGTTTTACGTCGTGCGGCTCGAGGAGGAGGAGGCCGATCGGAATCGGTACCGGGCCTATGGTCTCGAGCCGGACGAGCGGGTTCCTCGGTTGACCTTTGACGAGTACCCGGAGCTCACGGCGGGGTCGTGGCGGAACTACTTTGTGGGTATCTGGGGCGACGTGGCCGCGCTGGACGAGGGGACGCTTTGGCCGAATCGGGTGCTCCACAAGGACCGGTGTGTTTTCAATGTGCGGAATGGGCTGGATCTGGTGCGGTTCTTGGCTGATCCGCGGAAGAAGGATATCGAGGACCACGCGCGGAACCTGGAGCGGCTCGCGAACGGCGGGGTCGAGGTGGTGGAGCCGGCGCCCGTCGGGGAGGAGACGATGTCGTCGTGGGAGTGGGGGCTGCTGAAGTCCCGCTGGGGGAGCCACGGGCTCAAAAAGCACGGATTCATGTAGTTAACATTGGATATTACTTGAACGAATTGTTGCAGTACTCGATGCTGTGCACTCGGCAGCGGTCGTCGGTGCGGGCGAGGCAGGCGGCCATGACGCGGTCCTCGAATCCGGATTCAAAGCCGCCGTCGGCAACGCCAGCGCGCTCCTCAGGAGTTTCGACGCCCCCGAAGGCGAAGTTCAAGCCCCAACCCGAGAAGAACGCCTTGACGTCTGCCACGAGCGCCCGTCGTCTGACCGCGCGCCGCGCCGCCAGCGAGCAGGCCCGCCTGGCCCCCGCGCGGCAGTTGTCGTACACGGTCGCCTCGCACGCGCGATGGAGCCGTATTTTATCGGCCGGGGTCCGATAGCAGAGGTCCATCGAGCCGTCTGGCTGCGCGCAGGGGACTCGAGGCGGCCGACTCCTGGCATCGGTGCCCCCGCCGAACCATTCGACGAGGCGGTCGGTCTTCTCGCGAGTGCCGTCCGTCTTCTTCCAACGGCTGCCCGCCATCGTCCACGTGGCGTGTTATCGATATCGTGCTTGCATCTGCTCTCCTCGCAAAATCGGAAACTTGGACGGAAAGAGTTCTTACAGCGCAGCCTGCGCGGCCTTCTCCGCGGCGTCGTCGAGATCGCTCGCGTTGATGACGTCGATGCCGCTCTCGGCCAGCAGCTTCTTGGCCTCGTTCACCTTGGTCCCCTCAAGCCTGACCACGATGGGAACCTTGACGTTGACGCGCTTGGCGGCCGCGATGATCCCCGACGCGACCACGTCGCAGCGCATGATCCCGCCAAAGATGTTCACCAGGATTGCCTTCACCTTGGGGTCCTTCTCGAGGATGGAGAACGCCGCGACAATCTGCTCCTCGGAAGCATTACCGCCGACGTCGCAAAAGTTGGCCGGCGACGCGCCTTTGGCCTGGATAATGTCCATCGTGGCCATCGCCAGGCCGGCACCGTTGACCAGACACCCGATCGACCCGTCGAGCGCAATAAAGTTCAGGTCGGCTTTTGCCGCCTCTCGCTCTCTCGGATCCTGCTGCGACTCGTCGGCCATCGCGAAGAGCTCCTTCTGGCGGTACGATGCCGAGTCGTCAAAGCCGAGCTTGGCGTCCGCGGCGAGCAGCCCCTCGCTGGTCTCGGCGAGCGGGTTGACCTCGAGCATCGTGCTGTCAGTCGACGCGAACAGATTATACAGTCTCTTTATCTGCTCGGCCGCCGCCTCCTTATCGGTCGTCACGCCCAGCCCCTCGACCGCCTTCATGGCATCGGCGTCGCTGATCCCCGCACGAATGTCGATCGGAATGCGGATGATCTTTTCCGGCGACTTGGCAGCCAGGTCCTCGATACTCGTCCCACCCTCCGCGCATGCAATCATCACCGGCCCCGCCGTCTTCCTGTCGAGCACGATCGAAAAGTACATCTCCCGGAGCAGGTTCATCTTCTCCGCAATAAGCAGCGTGTTGACGGGCCGCCCGCCCGGCCCCGTCTGCTTGGTGACCAGCGTACCACCCAGCATCTTGGAAGCCACGTCCAACGCCTTATCCTTCTGCACCAGGTGCACGCCACCCTGGAATCCCGACGTAAACGTGCCCAAGCCGCGGCCGCCCGCCAGGATCTGCGACTTGACGACGACCTCGTCCCCGGCCAGGCTGTCTGCCGCGGCGGCCACCTGGTCCAGGCTTGTCACCGGGATCCCGCGCGGCACGTTGATGCCAAACGACGCCATCAGCTCGGCGCCCTGGGCGGGGTGTCGACGAACGAATCAGAGTGAGCGGCGAACCGAGTTTTTCCGAGCCAACAAACCGGGAATACGACGACGCGTACGCACCTGATACTCATGGATGTTGAGAAACCTCCGCTGATCCGTCTGCCACGCCTTCTGGGAGCGCCGCAGGGCCGTGATAAGGCCGCGCATCGTCTGGTGAACGTAAATTCGAACGAAAATGTTCTCAGTTCACCTCGAGGTCACCGCATGAAGGTGGCCGACCTCCTCGAGGTCCCGGGCCGACCTCCTCGCGGGCTCGCTCAGGCAGCACCTTCAAGCGGCCGACACCAACGGCTTCATCCGCGCCATCACCGCCAGCGAGTCGATCGACGTCCAGCGGGAGCGCCGCCACGCGCGACAGGAAGATACGCAGTCTCGGCTGAGAGGAGGGGACCCGACGAGCGACCGTGTCAGTTACATGAATCAAAAGTACGTCCTGTTGTCAGCCGCGTCAACCGCGTCAACCGCGTCAACCGCGTCGACAGCGAACACCTCGTCATCTCATCACCCGCCCAGCTTGGCCAGATTGGCCTCCAGTCCTTGCTTCTTGTACCCCATCAGCCTGAGATCTTCCCTCTCCACCCCACCCGAGAAGAACCGGAACGCCGGGAGACCCTTCACGCCCAGCTCCCCCTCGCAGAACGCCTCCATGGCCTCGTGCGTCGTGTCGACGGCCGCAAACCGCACCCCCTCGTACTTCTCCTTCATCTCCTCGACAAACGGCGCCACCTGCGAGCACTTGCCGCACCAGGGCGCCCAGAACTTGACCAGCACGTCGTCCCCCGACGACACCAACGCGTGGTACGCCTTGGGATCCGTCAGCTCTGGGATGGTCTTCTTCTCCCCGCCGGCCCCGCCGCCAGAGTACGTCTCCTGGAAGTACGACTGGCTCTTCTCCGCGTCGGCGATCATCGCCTTGTCTCCAGGCTTCCAGCCGGCGGGACATACCTCTCCGTGCTCGGCAAAGTGCCGCATCGCCTGCACCACCCTGAGCGCCTCATCGACAGACCTTCCAATGGGAAAGTCGTTGACCGTGGCATGCTGCACGATCCCTTCGGGCGTCATCAGGAACAAACCACGGTACGCAATCCCTTGCTCTTCGTTGAGCACGCCGTACCTTGCCGCGACCGACTTGGTGACGTCCGAGAGGATCGGAATGTCCATCTCGCCGAGCCCGCCGGCCGTGCGCGCCGTCTTGCACCACGCCCGGTGCACCTCGGGCGTGTCTGTCGACGCCGCCACGACCTTGCAATTCAGAGCCTCAAACTCGTGGAGCCGGTCGTTGAACGCGATGATCTCGGTCGGACACACGTAGGTGAAGTCCTTTGGGTACCAGAACAACAAAACGTAGCTCTCGCCGTCCAAGAGGTCTCCGTACAGGTCCACAGTGACGTCTTTGTTGTTCTGAATCGCCGGAAGGGAGAAATCGGGCGCATGCTCGCCCACCTTGAGCTCCGGCGGGGGGTACAGGATGCCGCTGCCAAACGACAGGTCGTCCAGGCCCTCAAACTCGTCCAAGTCGTCGTCGCTGTAGACGCGCTGCGGGAGTTGAGAGGATCCAAAGCTACGCACCGCCTGGCGGAGCGACCGCGGCGTCGATGGCGCGGACGTCGTCCACGTGGCCGTCGTGGCCGTCGTGGACGTGGAGCTGGCCAGCCAGGCAGGTTGACAAGTCGAGGACGATGACAGGCTCCTCCGCACGGCGTGCGCGTTGGCCTCCCGCCCGGAGGTCAACGCTTTGAACAGGCCCGAAGCGAGCTTCCGGCGATGGTGCATTGTGTATCGATCGCGGGTTGCGTGCCAAATTTGGCATTAAAACTCGCAAGTTTTAGGATCCTAAAATCGGTCCTGACCGAAACAATCCCTCTTTCTCTAGCCCTCGTTCGTACGTGGTGGGATGTATTCGAAGGTGCAGGTGCTCGATCTCGTTTCGTCGTCTCGAGACGAAGCACGACGCTCCAACGTGAATCCCGACAATTCTCCGACATACTCTCCGACACTGACCACTCCCTCACTTTGCAGACCTTCCCTCGATGGTTCTCGCGTGTTCCCTGCCGATCTCCCGCCCCTCGGCGGTCTCCGCCCCTCGGCGGGTCGTCGCCGCCCGCCCGATGCCAGCGCAGCCGGTGCGCGTGGCGTCGAGGACGCAGCACACTCCCTGCCGTGCAGTGCCGCATCCGCACACGCGTCCGTCGGTCAATATGACGCTCATCTCGGGATCCCTGTCGTCTTACGACGATCCGTTTGAAAACCCGATTGATCCGGCGCCGATGACGTATCTGCTCCTGACGGTGGCGCACGCGGCGCTCGGCCTCTACATGCTGCTGAGGCCGGAGGCCGTGATTCAGACGGTTTATGCCGCGTCGGCCGCCAACTCGCTCGTCACGTCTCTGGTGACGATGATGGGCGGGTTTCATTTGTACGGGGCTGCCTTCTGTCACGCCCTTCATGGCGCCGCCGAGAATAGCCGGTTGGACTCGACGACGTATCGGAGGCTTGCGTTCGGTGGGTTCTTAACTCGGCTGGCAGACACGCTCTCTCTCGTCGCACGCCCTGACTATCTCACTCGCGCTACGCACTGCGCGCTCGTTCCCTCGTTCGCTCGCCAGGGCTGGGTTCCTGGTCGTTCGTGGCGATGGCGGTCATTGCGTTTGCCGGATGCCAGCTCGGGACGGTGTACGCGAATACGTACGCTGGCCTGTTCTGCGCCACCATCATCACCCAGTTTGTCTGCGCGCACGGGCAGTATGCGGACTTTGTCTCGTGGAAGCCGCTGCAGTTCAACCTGACGGAGAATGCGTACGGCTTTGGACAGGTGTTCTCCGCCCTCGCGATTGTCGCGGTGTGGCTCCAGTTCCTGAACCCGTCGGGTTTCCTGGGGGCCCAGCTGGGAAGTCTGTCGTGGATTAACGCCCCCGCGGGTGCTATCGGTCGGGAGAGTGTGCTGTTCTTGTCGGGTGGGGCGTTCATGGTGTACTCGGCGTACTCGACGTTGCTGGACGCTGCGCAACGGGGAAGGCTGGGCGCCTCGACGTTCAAGCTGCTCAACTTGGCCACCGGTCTGCTCGGTCTGCTCTGGGGCTACGTCTCATATACGTTGTATCAAGGGGGCGTCATGACATCACTCTGCATGAAGGAGGTGTTCTCGAGCTTTGCGACGTACACGACGCACATTGCCGACGTCTTTTCGTTCAAGACCTCCGCCGCCTTTGTGGTCATCGGCCTCGTGTGCCTCGTGCAGTACGTGACCGCCAAGAAATGAGGTCGCGTACGTATTGCTAGCCGACGTCGTTTCGTTCAAGACCTCTGCCGCCTTTGTGGTCATCGGCCTCGTGTGCCTCGTGCAGTGCCTCATGCCAAGAAGCGAGGTCGCGTATTGCAAGCTAGCCATTGTATAACAAAGAATGAGTAATTGGGAAATGTTGGTTCAATGAGGCGTCATCGCCTTAGAAGAAGGATGCCTCCTCCTCCGCGTCGGCGCCGAATTTCCACGCCCCGTTGTCGACCATGTCCTTCAGGTTGGCAGCATCGCCGTCGCTCACGCCGAGCGCGGCCTGCACACCGGCCCTCTTGGACTCGTCCTTTTCTTTGAGGCAGTACAGGCTGAACAGGTCGGAGATCTCCTCCGGCTCGTTCCACTTCTCCGGAGGGCTGTTCGGGTCGGCCATGCCGCAGGCCATCAGGTTGTTCAGGCTCTCGACCGTGCTCTTTGTCTTCTTCTGCCTCAACATGGAGACGGCCTGGACCAGGGTCACGCGCCTCTTCTCGGCAGACAGGCTCTTGGCGATGCTGGCCGCCTTGTCGGCTTCGATGCCGAGCTCCTTCGGGATCTCGTTCAGCATCTTGTCGACATCGAAGGCTCCCGTGCCGTCGCTGAGCTTGGCGTTGACCTCGTCGCGGTACATCTTCTGGAGCATGTCCTTGCTGACGACGCTGATCGGGTCGACGCCCGCGTCCTTGAGCTCGAGGAGCTTGGTCAGGTTGAGGCTGCCCTGTGCTTTGGCGGCCTGCATGGACGAGATGAGCTTCTGGTTCTGGAATCCTTTGATGACCTTGTCTGCGGTCTCCTTGGGCAGACCCATGCTCTCCCTGAGCTTCTCCAGCGCCTCGGTCTTCTCCGGGGTCAGGACGCCGCCCGTCATGTACTGCTCGACCTGGCCCTTGAAGGCCTGCTCGGCGAGATCCTGGTGGACCTTCATCACGTCGAACTGGGTGAGTCCGAGGATGTCTCCGAGCTGGCTCAAACGCCCGAACTCGGCCTCGTCCCTCTCGGCGACCATCTGCACGCCCATCGGCCCCGTGATGACGTCTCCGGTCATGGCGTACATCAGGTAGTTGCGGTAGACGTCGACCCTGTCGGTGAGCTCCATGTCCTTGCCCAGGTTGATCTCCTTCTGATAGACGATGGCCGGCTCCTCTTCCTTCTTCTCCTCCTTGGGGGCCTCGGCGGCCGCCGGCTCCTTCTCCTCAGCGGCGGCATCCGTGGTCGGGTTGGCGTCGAAGAAGCTAGCGGGCTTCTCCTCCTCGGCCGACTCTCCGGACTCGGCCTTCTTCTCCTTCTCCGCCTCCTCCTTGGCCTTGGCCATGATCTCCTGGATCTCCTTCTGCTGGGCGATGGCGTCCAGCTCGGCCTGCTTCTCCTCCTCGGTCTTCATGTCGCCGACGACCGGGGTGAGGACGAGGTTGGAGAAGAAGATCATCTTCTTGATCTCCTTCGCGGACGAAATGCGGTCCTTCTGGGTCCTGGACGTGGAGATGTACTTGAGCAGATACTTGCGGGCGACGTCGTCCAGAATCTCCTTTGCCGCGTCCCTGCCCAGCTTGACGGCCTCCATGGCGTTCTTGATGGAAGAGCGGTCGTCCATGCTGAACCTATCGACTCCAGCAGCGAGGGCGTTGGAGACAGCCTTGCTGAAGATGTCCCCGCAGAGCTCCTTGTGGATGGCGTCCCTGACGTCGTTGGGCACGCACAGGAGCTTCTGGAGCCTGGCGAGCTCGGCGTCCTCGGCCTCCGTGATGGACTTCTTGTCCAAGAAGGAGGACAGCTTCTGCCTGTAGAGGGACTCGTGCAGGGCCAGGGCGGCCTCGCTGTCCCACTGGACCTTCTCGACAAGGTCCCCGAGCATCTCCGCCTTGGAGGCAGCGGCGTCCAGGGCGCCAGAGGTGACGGCCTCCCTGAGCAGGTTCTTGTAGGCGGCCTCCTTCACGCTGCTCTCAATCGCCTCCGCCTCCTTCGGCCCCATGCCGACGAGGAAGCGCAGGTCCTTGGCATCAGACGCCAGCGAGTCGGAGAAGACGCCGTCCCTCGACAGCCTCTCCTCCAGGTAGACCCTGCGAGCGAAAGCGATTACGTGTGAGCGTCGTTGTTGTTGGAAGCGTCGTTGTTGTTGGAAGCGTCGTCGTTGTTGGAAGCGTCGTCGTTGTTGGAAGCGTCGTCGTTGTTGGAAGCGTGGCATCAGAACGTTGTGCGCTCATCCACCGCCAGCCGCCAGCCGCCAGCCGCCAAACACCGAAACACCAGCCGGTCAGATATCTCGTGTAGAAACTGATCACCGCTCGGCCTCAGTGACAGTGGGCCGAGTCTCAAGAGGAAGGCAACAGGAAAAGTTTATCGTCACCCCGGCACAGGAGACAATCGGTGTTTGGCGTCGATCGGCAATCGACCGGCGATCGACGTGCGCGCGCGACAGCGGGCTCGAGACCCGTCCCACTCCCCAACACCACGTACCTGAAAACCTCGCGCAGATCCTTGTTCCTGCCCTCCACCGCCTCCCAATCCGTTCCAGTCAGCGACACCGCGCCCACCCCGCTCGGAATCCCCTCGCCGCCCTTGAGCGCCTCCATCCCCTTGTTATACTCGACGGCCTCCTTGCACGCCGCAAGCACCGGCCCAAAGTCCTTCCCACGCGCCCGCTTCTTCACCGTCTCAATCGCCGAGTCCAACAGCCCGGACAGCACCTTCTGCTCCGCCCCGACAATCACATCCACAGCCTCCTCGTCCGCCAGACGCACCTGCCCCTGGTACTCCTTCAGCGCCCTGAGCACGCCCGCATCGGCCGTCAGCCCACCCTCGGCGCTCGCAATCCTCGCCTCGAACAGCTTCACCGCGTTATCCTTCCTCGCCACCTGCACCTGCGCGTCCGTCAGCCCAAACACCCTGCTCCAGGGCAACAGAAACGCAGCCTTCCGCTCCCCAAACACCAACGACGACACGTAAATAAGCTTCTGGAACGTCTTCCTCGCCTCAAAGTCCTCCCCGCGCGTACTCGACTCGAGACGACCGCGCAACACGCGCCTCCCCACGTCGATATGCACCGGGGCCGCGTCCTCGTCCGTCAACCCCAGGGCATTTTTGAAATTCTGGATGGCCACCTGCTCCGACCCAGACAGCGGCGCCGATCCGAACGGAATCGCAGCCTCCACAAACGTCCCGTACAACGACTTCATCTCCTCCAGGCACGAAACAGTCAGCGTGACGCCGTACTTGGCCTCCACCCCGGCCACGACGTCTCTCGTCAGCATCGTCGGATCGCCCATTTCCACCAGGACATTCGACAGCTCGATGATCGCCGCCGACTCCCGCTTCTGCTTCAACTGTAACGCCACAAACCCACCCAGCGCGGCACCGAGCATCCCGCCGACCACCCTGGAGACAGACCTGGCGCCCTCCGGGGCGACAGTCGCCAGGGCTGACGAGCCGGTGAGTCCGAGCGCCGCCACGGCAGCCGCGCCCACGACGTACACACCGACGGTCGGAAGCGCGCTGAGCGCCGACTGCAGGCCGTCCATCTGACGCGGGTACCGGAACGGATTCTGAAGGAGAGGAATTTGAGTGAGCTCGTGAGCGCGCGACAGTTGCCACCACGACGATCGACCGTCCCTCCCCACACACGCGCCATCGCCATACATTCCACGCATCCATCACAGGATGCGTGCCTCCGGACGGACGAACAGCGCTGCATTCGTCGTTCGCATGAGGAAGAGCCGCGGCTCGAAACAAACATACCTCCACGGCCGCGTACACAGTCTTGGTCGCAGCACTGGCCGTTCGGGACCTGGAGATGGCATTCCGGGGGAACGAGCGGCGGAGCGACACGGACAGCGAGGAGGCGCTGCCCAGCCCCTGCGGAATTTGCTTGGAAAGACACGGCGCTGCCGTGTTCAAGTTCACCGTCTTCAACATTTCGTGATTGAATGACGATACAACGAAGAAACAAACATTGAAAGCGCCGGGCGGGACGCGCATTGCGCGCCGAATCGGAGGAGGGATGGTGGCCCTGTGGAGTGCCGGCCGGCAAAACGGTTTTATCCTGATTGAGCCATCCCTCGATCAATCCCTCGATTCCTTACGATACCCAATAACAGCAACGACTCGTCTCCGACCATCGACTACCCACCGGCCGCGACGCCTTCGGCCTTCCTCAACTCGGTCAACTGGCCGTGGATCTCGTTCTCGCGGGCCACCAACCGGTGGAACTCTGCCTCGAGCTTCAGCCTGGTCTCGAGCTCCTGGCCCATTTCCAAAGACAGCTGTGCCCACTGCAATGTATT
>Ga0181584_10002260_pt1 | contig 14784 bp, 34 predicted proteins | sample 071ome_30_FD_132462 | JGI IMG/M metagenome (GOLD analysis project Ga0181584, IMG submission 132462) | Coastal salt marsh microbial communities from the Groves Creek Marsh, Skidaway Island, Georgia - 071406AT metaG (megahit assembly) | ecosystem: Environmental > Aquatic > Marine > Intertidal... | reverse complement strand
TGAAGAAATCTAAGTTTCAACCTCAAGCCCAACTCTATCAGATACTCTTAAACTATCCTTGCAGTTTTGCAGGATTATCTCAGCTTGAATGGGCTATTTCGATAGCTTTTTCGACCTGAGATTGGCAGGCCGACCCGAACTCTTGTGCGGAGACCGACCTTGCCGTGATCCTGCAAACATGCTTGTCTCAAAATTTTTCAGTTTACTGGAAAACTTTTTGAGAAAATGAGAAGGGTCTCTACTCTAAAAAAAAGACCTGATTAGAAGGGATTGGCGGAAATTTATCCGTCTGAATGCAGTAATTTTGCTGCAATCTTCTTTTGGAGAATAGAGATGCTGTTAAGCAATGCCTTCTCAATCAACATGTTGTCAAACTCTGGGTCTTTCAAGTTCTCAAAGGTATCCCTAGAGGATGCCCGTGAGCTTGTTTCAGGAGGGTTTGACTCAGCGGTAGGACACAAAGACACGGCAGCGGTCTTCTCTACCCTTTTGGGTCGGGAAGTGCCTTGTAATCGTGTCAACGTGTCTGACCCAACCAGAATGTTGATTGGGCAGTACTCTGGCCCTAGATTGCCAGAAGGCTGTTCGACCCTTCCAGAAGGGTCAACAATCCAATGGTGGCTTGTCTCTCAGATTGACTGGGATCAGGTAGCCAATTATTACGAGGGTCGTACAGGATCATTTTGACCTGACCCTGCAGAGACCTTCTCTGGGAGGTCTCGACAGGCTCAGGAATAACCTGAGTCTTGGTGCTGTTCAAAGCAGGCTCGTCAAAAGGAGTCTGTTATGTCAACAGTAAACGTAATGATGGAGTGCATTGAGGGTCAAGAGCCTACACCGTTACTGGTGATGCCTGATCCTCCGAAGGATCTCTTCAAAGGTCTCACGACCAATGAAGAGAAGATTGAAGCATTAGATAAGTGGACTGAGTCTATCAAAGACGAAGATTATATGATGCTTCAAGTCAATGAAGATGGATCTTCTACTCTTGTTCCGCAAGTTTCATGAATGTACATCTTCTCTCTTTCCTTCTCGTCATCACAGGAGTATCTAGCTGGTTTGTTGCTGCATGGGTCTATTCTCTGATCCATGCCTAAAAGTTAACTGAGCCTGCTTTGATCAGTACCAATCCGAGTGCCAGTTTAGCCTGTCACGCTAGCAGCCCACGGCAAGGCAGAAAGCCTTCATAATCCAGCCGATAGCCCTAGCCCGACAGGCTATGCGAGTACTCAGTACTCAATAGATGCCTAGGCTTGACCTAGGTTATCTAGTCCGAAAGGACGCTTAAAGGAGGTGCTATGCACTCTCAAGTTAAGGTCGAACTCTCTGATGACATTCAGAGAATCCTCGACAACAAGGAGTTGTATACCTTCAATGGTAGGATCGGGACGCTTATGTATCAGCCGACCTTGTCTAAGGACATGGAGGTACTGGATGCAGGCAAAATGATAGGTCGTGCCCGTGAGTATGTTAAGGGAAGAAACATGGGCATAAGTGGGGTTAGGACATCTAAGTACTGGCTAGCCGATGGCTTTCTCTACTGTACTTACCTTGACCTGCAGGATCTTATGCACGATGTCTTTCGTAACATAGAATATGTGAAGACTCGTCAACCATCTATTCACCCTCTATTCAATTATGAAAGTATCAATGTCTGATCTTGAAGCGCTAGAGGCATTGAATAAGCTCGTCAAGGATGCAGACAATGCCCTCTCTGATCTCAAGATGCTTCAAGGCTCTTGGGAGCATGACTGTGATGAGCAAAAGTCTTTTGACTCTAGTTGTCTCGAAAAATTAACGCCTATTGTCGAAGGCTTGCTCGAAGAAGCCTTCGATGCTTATGAAAGTAGGTTTTGTTAAGCCTGCAGAGACCTTTTAAGGGAGGTCTCGACAGGTTTAGCACTCTTCTCCATAGTGCTGAACATCGGATGCCTAGCCATCTTTCACTTGAGCTAGGTCAAGCCCGTTAGGGCAAACATGGAGACTGTTATGCTAGCTTATGCAGAGACCCAAGGCGAATTTCTGAATGCTTTTGTATCAGAAAAAGGTCGTAAACCGTCCCTGAAAGAATTCAGGGACTGGAGGTCTGAGGTAAAGCAAGCAAAAGTAGAGGCAGGCAAGGATCAAACGGATCGTGATCCTTCTTCAGCTTCTCTCATCTGGCACTACGCTGATGTAGATCGGCGGGTTGCCTATATCAGGGAGATTACTCAAGCCACTAAATGGGACGCATTCATAAGTGCAATGAGGACAGTCATCTTAGATGACTTCAAACCCTCCCTGCTTCTACAACACGAAGAAGGATATCGGTACGCCTATAATCAGGCCATAGCAGCCCGTGATCTCACGCCGATGACGAAAGGCCATTGGGCCAGAAAGAAGGGCTACAACCGATTCAGATCTGGCAAGCCTGCACTCTCAATGAAAGAGTGCATCTCTATTCTAAATGGAGCCAAGCTTGATTGATAACTCTAATGAGAGGAACGATGAACGACAAGTGGTGATCACTATTTAATCTGGTAACTAAGAGGAGACCCCTCACTACTCCAATCGGAGTCCTGTTCGAGACCTACTCTGACCTTGCACTTCGGAGGCAGAGCCGCAGGTAACAGACTAGGCTGCATTCTAAGGAGTGCAGCTTGTGGCTGTTATCAGCCCAGAGGTTGGATTATCTGAATGATCCTGCAAGGATCTTCTTCCTTTGCAGGGCTATTCAGGCCCAACAGGTAGCGAATGCTCACCTGTATCTTTAATCCAATGCATGGAGTTTAGCTATGGCTAACTATATCCGCACCTCTGCTTCTTTCTCTGATCTTGTCAACAGTGAAATCAAGGCCGCCAATCAGCTTCAGTTCGCTGATTCCTGTGATCTTCCCTCTGTTGAGGAAGCTCTCAAGGCTGGACGAGACGGAGTAACCGAATACGTCTCTGGCTTTGTTGGGTCTCTGGCTCAACAGTATGACCGTGATGGCTACCTGACTCCTAAGCAGGTGTCTTCACTGATGAGCCAACGCAAAGCAGAGTCTGTCGATGTTGAGCGGAACCTCAACAGTAAGCATATTGGCTCTATCCGTGAGGTGATGGTGCTGACTCTCAAGCTCAATCGTGTCATTGAGTATCGGGTCAAGCCTGCCTACATGGGAGACAATGGTCTTCGCAGGGTCTCACTCTTTCAAGATGAGGCTGGTAACGAAATCTGCTACCGAGGCTTCTCTAAGTCGATTGCCGATTGCATTGAGGGCAATGCTTATCGGATCAAGTGCGAGATCAAAGACTGGACAGAGTACCAAGGGTGCAAGCAGACTGTCATCAAACGGCCTGCTGTGCTATTCGAGGCTCAGTTCAATGCTCGTCCTCAAGTTGATCTGAGAAAAGACACTGATGTTGTGGTGAAGTCCTCAACTCGCCAGAAGAAGCGCATCAAGTCTGCCTAATCTTAACCTAAACTACCCTGTTAGGTCAGGGTAGTTACACACAATCCAAGGAGTACCATGTCAATACAAAATCACCCTGAACTCGAAGAGTCTCTGCTTCTAAATGATGAAGCCTTTGAAGAGAATAACGACCCTACTGAGTTCATCTTCGAAGATCCCTCGGCAATGCTATTCGGTCAGATCGTCTATGACCTCTAAGAAGTCTGAACAAGAGTCAGAATCTATTGAGGAGATGCTGAAAACTTGTAAAGAGATCTTAGATGAGATCGAGAAAGGCCCTAATGATCGAGATCCTGTGGAATAGCCTTGTACTCATGACAACGCTTTCCATCTTCGTATTTACTTCATTACTAATCTTGGAGTAGCCCAGCACAGACTGCATCCTCTAAAGGTGCAGTCGATGCTGTGCTTCACAGCGTTCCCAAACATCAAAGGAGATGTCATGGAAATAGAACACTTCCATTCTGAAAAAGAGTGGATGATTGAAAAGGCTCTCTGGGAATTCCCTGAGTGGCCTAATGCTGAAACTGAGGTCATCTTTCAGGATCAAAATCCTGTCGATCTCAAGGTCATTCTAGTCGATGGTATCCTGAAAAAAGACTCAGGACTGCGACTGATGAACTTCTTTGCCGATGACTACTCTTCACATCAAAGAGAAAGAGTCAGCAAGGAGTTTATTGATAATTTCAATAGTCAAAGGAGACTATGACACAAGTTGTAATTGCTGCCTCTACTCATGGGCTTAATATTTCAGAATTCTCTTTCAATGAGTTGATTGAAGAAGCTGTAAAGTCAGAAGATTATCACTTCATCTACTTGCTAACTAAGCACTCTACTCTCATTAAAGAGTATGACTCCAATGGCAAGCGTGTATCAAAATTTTCTGAACAACTTCGTGTTGCTCCAGATAAAGAGTTACGAACTCATTCAAGATTCGTTGAGCACTTCAGAGAAAAAAAGTATATTCGGGCTTTTAATAAGCCTCCAAGATGGTGCGAAACAGATACGCAGGAAACAGAAGGAGTTTTTGAAGGAGTGATCTATCATCTAGACTTGCCATTTGATGAATGGCAGATCTATCAGAATCGACATATCAATAGTGACGATGACTTTGTCTGCATCGAAAGAATCGAGTACATCGGCAACAAAATCTCTATCATGGAGTACTAATGGAAAATCAAGAACCAACAAAGTTCATCTTGTGTAATGGAACCTTTCAAGAACTCCCTGACCTTCTTATGAATGAACATGTCTTTAAGGCAATGATTCAATTCATAGCAAAAGAAGATAAGCCTGACTTCGAGTCTGAAGAGTTCACTGTCAGAGTAGTTCAGGATTTCATTCGCAATGCTTTCATTGAACCTGAAAGATTTGAATGGAGATCACATCCTGCACTGATTCATGCCTTCTATGAGTCTAAACAAGATCATGAATCTGAACTCTATGGAATCTTCGATGAGTATGAACTCTATGAGTGCTCTCTCGATGAAAGTGAGTATGAAATACAATCAGACTATTCTGATCATTACGGTTACCACGAAAGATTCGTCTACTGTGGTAATAAACTGAAACGCATCGAATTCGTGGAATCTTTTTAAATTCTAAAAACCACTTAGGAGTACCATGAAAGTCTTCGCAGTCTTCCTAGTTTCTCAAATAGGTTACAAGTATGTCGCTACAACTAGAACAGATGGCAGTATAGGCTTGGCAGGAGGCAAGCTGGACTCTGGCGAGACTCCTCAGGAGGCTCTTTTTCGAGAAGTATTAGAAGAAGGCTGGGAGCTAGCTTCTGATGTACAGTTGACACTGATACATCAGCAGTTGGTAGATGGCAAGATCTGCCAATGGTATCAGTCTAACAAGCCTCCAGTAGCTTTAACATGCTACAAGGAGAAGTATCGAGGCATCAAGCCTATTTTAATCACGGAGCAGCAGTTAATTGACTCTGGCATGGGCAATCAAAACCTCAAACTGTAGGAGGATATGACCAAGGATCAAAAGATTTCTTCTCTAAAAGCTGACTTAGCCAAGTCAAAAGCCTTCAGTGATCAATGGAGATCAGAATTGAAGGATCTCGATTTCGACAAGGATTACTACCAGTATCTTTGTACAGAAGAAATGATTTCTGAAGCTGAGCTTAATCAAGCTCATCTGGAGCATCAAATCAAGATGCTCAACGATCTCTCTTAACCTGAATGCATAGGAGCCTTATGCACTATTCTGTAGAAGCCCCAAACTTTGTCACTATCATTGAAGACCAGAAATTAAACTATCTGCTCTTCTGCTCAAGCCTCTTTGAAATAGAAGCAAAAGGGAAAGGAGAACTTGCTCTGACCTATTCTCCAATAGGTTACCGAACTTATGAATATCAGTTCAAACCTTGGGATCATCACAGTGTGATTAAGTGTGATCCGCTGGCTGCTGAAAAGCTCATGCTTCTCAGGAATCACTACAATTTTCCATCTAGTCAGGAAATGGTTAAGGCTCTGGATCGTGCCAAGAACTACCCTGACTCTATGATTAATCTCTATCCAGACTGGGAAGAAGCCTAAGTATCCTAACTACTCACTTAAGAAGTGGGTAGTTGGATGTACTTAGTACATCACTTCAAAACTGCAGTTGTAACATGATTCACAACTCAGTTCATTTTCATCACAATCCAAGGAGACAATATGCCTAATTCAGCATATGTACGAACCAACCCAAACTTCGGCCATGTTGTTAACTCCGAAATCAAGGAGAGCAACCTCAATCACTTTCGAACTCTCAATGAAGACCTTAGAGAGATTATTCTTCTTCTTGAGCAAGGAAGAGATTCTGTTACAGAGTACAAGAGAAACTTCATCGGATCTCTGGCCCAACAGTTTGATCGACATCACTATCTGACTCAAACACAAGTGGAGAAACTCAAGACTCAGAAAGTCCCACTGAGTTCCACTGCTCAGAGACATGTCGATTCCAGACACATCGGATCTCTCAAGCAAGTCATGATTGAGACTCTGAAGCTTGAAGAAATCATCGATTACAAGGTCGAGCCACACTGGCAGTCTGATGATGGTTCTCGTAGAGTCTACCTGATGGTCGATGAGTTCGGCAATGAAGTGGTGTACAGAGGATTCGCCCAAGCAATGGAGGATATTGAGATTGGCAGAACCTATCGGATTAAGTTCAAGGTAAAAACACATCACAATCGTGATGGGATTTTACAGACCATCATTGAAAGGCCTGCTGTTCTCTTTGAAACAGACTATGTAGCCAAGGAAAGGCCAACACTGCGAAAGGACATGGAAGTCACCCCAATGAGAGCCAAGCGTAAGATTCCTTATCGCAAGGCTATCTAATCAAGAATATCCTACAGCGAATGCTGTAGGATATTTCTAAACTTAAATGAGGCAATATGACTCAACTTACTTTCAGCATTGAAGATGCAATTAAGTTTGCAACCGAAGCACATGCAGGACAATTCAGGAAGTATACTCATGAGCCTTACATAGAACATCCCATCGAAGTCATGAAAATTGTTGAAACTGCTTTAGATTGTACTCATGCAATGAAGATTGCAGCAGTGCTTCATGACACTGTAGAAGACACAGATGTTACTTTCGATGATATTCGTAAGCGCTTTGGAGGTACTGTAGAGCAATATGTTTTTGCTCTAACAGATCCTGTAGTTGAAGGGAATCGTGCTTTCAGAAAGAAGGCTGCTGCTGAACATCTTGCCAAGCATGGCACAACCGAGTGCCATACGATCAAGTATGCTGATCTAATCAGCAACTCGATTAGCATCAAACTTCATGATCCTAAGTTCTTCAAGGTCTATAAAGAAGAGAAGAAACATCTTCTCTCTTTAATCCCAAATGGCTGTCCTAAACTCTTACGACATGCCCATGCTCTTGTTCAAGATTAACCTAAACAAGGAGTTTAGATGAATCAAAATGACTTTGTTCATGTTCCTGTCATGACTCCAGAACAACAGGAAGCTCTTTGGGAAAAGTATCAGAAAATGAGGTCAAGCCCTGATTGGATCTCTCCAATCATGGCTGACTCTAATGACGAAAAAGTCAATGAAAAGAATAGAATACAGGAGGGTCAATGAATTATATCAAACAACTTCAAGCAGACTGTGCTGAACAGAAACATAAGCTTCAATGCGCTGAACACTATATAGAACATCTCATCAGCTACATCGACTCTGAAAAGTTCAGAGGCACAGAAGGATGGGGTGGAGACGGATATGTTCATGTCTCCGATATCCGTCACAGAGCAGATCTTGTCCTAAGATCTATCCGATGGGGAGACCCTGACCTAGAATTCTCAGAAGAGAATTCTGAATTATTAACCTAAATAGGAGTTCATGATGAGCTTAGTCGCTCTTAATGAAAATAAAGTCTTTGATTATCTCTATAAAGAACCAGTAAGAGTTCTTACTGGTCTTTCTTCTACGGAGATCAAGCAATTTGCTCTCGATCTTGGAGTTTCAGAAACAGAGGTTTCTGAACTTGTTGAAGCTGATCCTGTTGCAGCAAGACTTCAACATGATGCCTTCAATAAGATTGTTGACCTAATCTAGGAGTATAGTTTAAACCCTCTTGCTAGAGGGTTTAAGGATGTACTTCTGTACATCAATGACTGCTGTGTAAGTACACAGCTTCTTCAAACCTTACCTTGGAGCATGAATATGCGTTTACTAGCCGATGACCTCACTTCTGAAATAACTGAAACAGAAGAACAAGAAATCGCAATGCGAGAGTGTGAATGGGAAGACTATGAAGATCATCTGCATCTTATTGAGTCTACTCGAATTCGAGAAGCTCAGTATCTCATTGATACTTTCGGTGAAGCAAATTCTTTCATCCTTGATGAGTTGGCATCATGAATACAGACCTGACCGATATCAGCCCTTCGACAAGGGAATTTATGAACCTCCTTTGTCTCAAGGGAAGACTTTCCCTTGAACTTAAAGGAATCAAGTTCAAAGGACGTACCGCTTACTCCCTTGCTAAAGAACTCTACTCTCTTAAAGGATCAAGAGAAAAAGTTCTGAACCAACTTAAACATATGCTTAGAGGATCTAAATGAGTGTACAACCAAAGAAAACTCAACCTGATCTGCTTCCCTCTGAAGATGAAGCTGAACAAGTCATGATGCAACTAACTCTAGACTATCGCCTAGACTATCACCAAACCCTTGAACCAGATGTCGAATGGTTCGAACCTGATAACCTAAAGTGATTACTTTGTAATTACAATAGAAGGCACTACCCTCGTAGTGTCTTCTATATCATTATATCGAGATAATTAAATGAATAAATTAAGCACAGAGGATCTCTTGCTTCTGATTGCATCGATGATTTTTGTAGAAACTTTGTTTTTTGGTGCTGATTACATCACTTATCTATTTCGGTAACTACTTTGTAATTACATCAGCCTCTAAACAAAAACCTAGTGATTCCCATAGTTTGCAACCTAAATGTAAAAATGAGGTTTTTTAAAATGGATCTGATGTGATAACAGAATTCAATAACTCTTATTTTAAGGCGTAAATTTGTTCAATAAAATCAAAATATTAGCGAGTTCATTTTTTTTAACCCTTCCAATTACCGGATATTCTTACGAAAATTTAGCTGAAGATATTGTTCAAAGGGACTTAAACAGATCCTTTGCAATGCACCTGAATGACATTACAGGAAGTGAAAGTTACTTTCACAGTCCACAAGACACAGATATAAAAACCTTTCGAGATATTTCATCTTGTAAGGAATATGGCTATGGGGTTGCCAAGTCTTATAAAGAAGCTAACCCTAGTCAAGATGTCATTGTTACAGAAAGATCCTTGCAGCTTCTTGGAGACCCTCAAGAAAAAAATGTAGAGTCTTCTATTTTAGTTTATCTATTGCCAAATAAATACATGGCTGACTGGGCTGTTGGTCAGACTTTTTACTGTATGCGAAAGGATGACGGCACAGCAGAACAGCTTTCTTTCATGATTCAATACGGCAGCTTATGAATGAAAAATTACTCTTTCATCAATCGTGAAAATAATCGCTATGTTGATCAAACAAAACTAGAAAGCCTGATTCAAATGGTTTTTGAACCTTTGAATGAGGCTGAACTTATTAGATTGTCTTTAGTCGAATCAAAACGAACAGGGTATGACCCTGATCATCTATTTCAAATGCTATCAGCGCATAATCAGAACAATCCAAAGATGATGCGTAGTTTTTATAACAAGGTCTTTAGGAGTCAAGATGAGTGAAGAAAATCCTTTTCAACATGACGTTTCTTTAAAACTTACAACGAAGCTCAAATGGCTCCTTTTGACAGGGCCATTTGATCTATCTGACAAGGCATTAGATCGTGGCTATAGCAAAGAGGGTCGCTATCTAGGCTCTTGCTATACATTTCAAACAATGCCCTTAGAAACCCGTAATAGAGTCTTTCTGTTACCGATGAATGTAGAAGAGTATGACATTATCAAAGCTAGTTTTGATGATGCCAAGTGGCTAATGGAGTACATGGAAACAGTGAACTTTCCTGAAGAAGAAGACATGCTTGCAGAGATCGAAGAAGTGATTGAAGAAGATAATCTCTATAATGACTCTTTAGAAGGGAGAAGCTATCCACATCCTTTTGAACCAAGCTATGTTCCTAAAGAAGATGAGCTTATTCAAAAGTATCAGGAAGATCGGGCTGATTATCTTGCTGGGTATGGAGCAATTGAAGGTAATAATCAGAAAGCGTTAGAACGATGGGCTATGAATTATTTAATTGATTGACCAATGAAAACAAGGAGATAGCATGATTAAATCAAGAACCAGTGTAATTTTATCAATTGATGATGAAATTAAAGATCACATTCATACATTTCATGAAAATGTAAAGAAAACCTTATTCAAGGTAACAGAAATTGAAAAAGAGATTAAAGAAAAGATTGGTGAAATAAATGAGATGATTTATGAATACAACTCTGATTGCCAATTTATTGAATCAAGTCTTGAAGAAGTAAATGAAGTACTTGGTGATCACATTTCAAATTTTTCAAATGCTATTAAAGAGTTAGAGTCTTCATTGAGTGAACAATCTTATGCAAATTTAGATTGTTGGGTTTCTGAATGGGAGGACTTCAATAGTACACTGAAGAATTTAGACCTTATAACAAAGATGGATGAAGTAGATGAAGATATCATTAGCTATCACACTAAAAATTCTATGAATGAGATAGAGCGTCATATTTGCTACAACCAGCCATCACATTCAATCAATATAGACGATGAAGAACAAGAGGCGGCATAATTAAATAAACAACAACCATTCCATTGGAGGAATATGAGTTTCAAACAACAGGAAGTCGTAAAGATGCTGCTGTTGACCTTGCTGCTAGTGCAGCTAGTCAACTGCAGCCATAAGGTAAGCTGTGGCAATGAAACCACTAGCTTTCTAGGAATCAAGTTTCATAATCCGATCCCACAAAAATGTGAGGATCGACCTAATCGTGCAACCGACATAGTAGGGTGGTGATATGAAAGTAACGACAGAAAAAATAACAAAATCTCCTGACTACAATTTCAATGTTCAATTATCCGTTACTATGATTATTGACCATGAAATTAGAAAGAGTGGTGTAGAAGGCTCCAAATCGACTGTAGAGTCGATAACAAAGCAAGCCATAGATGAAGTATGTAAGAGGATGGATTTCATGAATAACGGCACAATTGATCATGCTGTAGCTCTAAGAGTCACACAAACTAGAGAATTGTATGTAAATAATGATGCTTATTCATATATGGCAGAGGAAGCTGAGAACATCTATTCATTAGAGCATTCAATACATGGTCATTATATAGATGAGATAACAAGACGAGTTGCTGAAGAGCCAGAAGAGATTTGGGAGACAGTTGATGAATTTTGCAGAGAGGATTGATGTCCAGAACATACCGAAGCAAGATTCACAGAAGTGAAAGGAACAACAGTTGTTACCGAGAACCCAGACATGCTCAAGCCTTTCGAGCTTCCAAGGATGAGTATGGTATTCGATATGGAGCAATACCAACAAGAGTAAGATTTGGCAAATGGGTGTCGAGTTCGAAGACAGACTGGCACATCAAGAATCAATATCATCAAGTATGTCGGCCTACTGTGATTACAAAGGAGAGTAATGAGAACATATAGTGAAAGACATAAGCCAAAAGTTGAAGAGATTTATGAACTAATGCAAATTAATGAGAGTTTTGCCGAGAAGGTAATTAGAGTTTACAAGCGAGAATTGAGTAAAAATAAAGGATTGAATGCAGATGAACTTGATAGTTACATTTGGGATCAATTGAGAAGTTGTGATGAAGACAAAGATGAAGAAGCAATTGAGCGCTCTTTTGCATACTGGACAAGGCTTAATGAAAAGAATCCGTTGAAGCTAAGACTTTTATACAATCAATGGAATGGTATTTCTGATTAACTCAATAAGGAGATGATAATGGAGCCTTATGTAATTTTGAAGGGAGATGAAAATGATAAGCCAGCAATCAATCAATTTTTCTATGATTGCTTGATTGCTTACTCTAATTTGTATTCGATTTATAATCGGGTTTTGGTCTGTACATCAGAAAATTCACATAGTGATTTAGATTATGAAGGGAACTTCAACTTTGGCGATGATCTTTATTGCTTTGAAACGAACCCAAGAAATGATCGTGGGGGTGTTAATTACTATTTCAGAATTACTAAGGGTGAGGACATTATCACAAATCCAGAGTCATTGCTTTGGTTTTTCAAGCGAATCAATATTTTAGAGTTAGAGCAAGTTAAGCAGAATCCAGAGAGAGAGATGGAGGTCTGGAGAATGATGAATGAAGCACAGAGAAGGTTATCTGAGCATTACTTAGCATCACTGAATAAGATGCAGAGTTTGCTGAACAGTGCTTTATCTGAGTGTTGTGATATGTGGAAAGAAAAACGACCAATCTTGAATTCTGAAGTTGATCCAGAAGAATTCAAGTTAACAAGAATATTTACGTCTGATGAACGAGAAGAACTTTCTGAAGAATTCTGGAAAGTAGCTTATCAAAAGCAAGAAGATGAGGACAATGAGGAAGGTTCGAATCACATAAAGATCCTAGAAGAAACCATGCTGGAGTTTTGCAAAACCTATAACGAGAGAGAATATGGAAACTGAAACGAGAGAAGAACAGTTGAGGGATTATGCTGATGAGCAACGTCAGACTGACAGAGGAGAGAGAGGTGACGGATGTATTGGCTAATGGAACCTCTGTAGATGTCAAAAGTGTGAAAAACTATAATACTTGGAGTTTTCATGGAACTTAAAGAAAAAAGAGATCATTCAAACTTTGAAGAGCATCGAGCAATAGCTCTCAGTTGTCTCTACAAGAAAGACGATAGAAGTTTAGAAGAGAGAGAAGAGCATTACTTTCAGAACTTGATGTTCGCTCTCAGTGATGAATGTCCTAAGGATCTTACAGAAAGATTCATTCTTAACTCTAGAGAGTCCGATACAGACTGGAGTGATGCTCAGGAACGTCTTTCAAAGTTAAATATCTTTAACCTTGAAGAGATGTCTCAAGAGTTTGGTGTAAAGTTCACTCACTTAGAGAAGACCTTTGAGGATTCCAATGCAGCGCTGAGATGGCTTCATTACGGAGATGAGAGCGAATCTGATGAGTTGAAGAGTATCTACGGCATGTGCTTTAAGGAATATGAAGATGATTTCTTGGAGCCTTGCAATCGAAGATGGAGCTTCTTAGGAGACTTCAATGATCTAGCTCACTACTTTGCGATTCGAGAGAGTAATGAAAATGTCTTTTGGAGAAGGCTTGACCAGTGCGACTATGTGGTTAGGGTCACGAATGAGATGCCTGTGAAGACAGCGCTGTACCTAAGATCAGTCGTTGATGCTGATGAAGAGACCTACTTAAAAATATCTCAGACCTTCATCATGGGCTACACTGTTTAATCTATCAAGAATCGGAGATTTAAAATGCAAAGAACATTAGATTTCATGGTTCTTCGAGGGCCGAGGTTTTTAGCTAGAGAATCACACGGAGATCCTCTTTCATCTGAGATCTATGAGATGCTCAAGTTTGAGAATCAGTTTGGGATTGTTGCCAAGGGTGAGATTGACGTAGAGGTTCACAAGATTGGAGTAATTAAAGACAGTGCTTTCAAAGCTGCTGCAGAGCTTTTATTTGAAGACTCAAATTTAGATCAATTTTTAGCTCAATGGCATTCAAGCATAATTGCTTCAGACGTTGTTCTTTTCATAGAAAAGGATGCTGATGAAGACCATAAGCCCAAGGCGCTAATTTGTTGTGGCATTGGCTGGAAGATCCAATACATTTCATGGGATCTTGAATACTTAGAGAATGTTCCTAATTATAACAGTCTCAAGGATTTGATTAGTAATCTTGATGGGAGTTATCGAGAAGTGGACATTGAGCAGAAGTCTAAAACAGAGCAACTTTATTACAAACAAGTTGAAGAAAGGAGAGAGTTAAAATTAGACTTACGAATGAAGCAGATTGAAGACAGGAGTGTTGATCGAACCAATAAAATGGAGCGTTGTTTTGAAGGCAGTCTTTAATATATCTTAACCTAAACTAACACTTTACATTAAGGATTATCATGGCAAAGAAAACAGCAAAGCAAAAGGCGAAAGAGAAAGCAATTGAGAATCAGGAGAACAAGTTTCAGAAGATCACTGATGAGGTGATCAAGATGCTTGAGACTTGTGAAGGAACCTTTGAACTACCTTGGCATAACTTAGCAGGCACTGGAATTCCGATCAATATTGTCAGTAAGAAGCCATACAGAGGAATGAATCGTTTTTGGCTGACTTTAGCTTCAATGAGACTGAACAACTGTCACTTTGCCAGCTATAAGCAATGGCAAGAGAAAGGGAGACAAGTTAAAAAGGGTGAGCTTGGCTTTGAGATTGTTTATTACAAGCCAACCACATGGAAAGTAAAGAATGAGGCTGGTGAAGAAGAAGAGAAGTCAACAGCATTGCTAAGATTCTCTACAGTCTTCAATGAAACTCAGCTTGAAAACTACGAAGCACCAAAGGAAGAGAAACGAGAAAGTGTCGTAGAACAAATCTGGAGAGTAGATGAAGTGATTGATTGTCTGAAACCAGTAATTGAAGAAGGTGCTTCAGGTGCTTTCTATCGACCTAGTGAAGACAAAATTTACTTACCTCCCATTGAAATGTTTAAGTCTACTGAGCAACACTACGCAACGCTTCTTCACGAGCTAACACATTGGACTGGACATAAGACAAGATGTGACCGACCACTAAGAAATAACTTTGGATCTAAAGAGTATGCCAAGGAGGAATTGATTGC
>Ga0181584_10002252_pt1 | contig 14818 bp, 9 predicted proteins | sample 071ome_30_FD_132462 | JGI IMG/M metagenome (GOLD analysis project Ga0181584, IMG submission 132462) | Coastal salt marsh microbial communities from the Groves Creek Marsh, Skidaway Island, Georgia - 071406AT metaG (megahit assembly) | ecosystem: Environmental > Aquatic > Marine > Intertidal zone... | reverse complement strand
TGCTTCCTGAGACGCGTCACCCTCTCCCTGTCCCGAAGTCTCGTTCTTTTTCTTGTTCCGCTTCTTCGGCGGCGCCGTCACCGAAAACGCCTTCTTCTCCGTCGCAGCAGCCGTTTCGTCCTTTCCTGCCTGTGCCTCCGCCTTCGCCTCGGCAAGCACCGCCTCAGCCTCCTCGATCGCCTCCTCCGCCGCCACCTCGGCCGCCACAATCTCCACCACCGCCTCGATCGCCTCCTCCTTCGCCATCTTCATCTGGTCGTCCACGACATCCGACACCTTCTCGACATTCGCAATCGTCCCCGCCACATCATGCGCCGCCGCCGCAGCCGCCGCGCTCGCCAGCGCCGCCTCCGTGACATGCTTCAATTCCTCCGATTTCCTGGCCGACGACGCTGAGACATTGTCCGTCTTCTCTTCCACCTCGTTCTTCTCTTCCACCTCCACCTCCGTCTCCGTCTCCGTCTCCTTCTCTACCTCCGTCTTCGTCTTCTTCTCCCCCTCCTGACTACGAGCAGCGACAACGTGCTTCTTCCTCGGCGGCAACGCCGGCGCCTTGGACGCCTGCTTCTTCGCCGACCCTTCCTTCTCCTCCGGGATCGCCGCCGCCGAACGCGTCTCGACCGGACTGCAGGTGGTGCAAGGGCAGGGCGAACGCGCAGTGAGCGAAACACGACCGATTCCAGCACTCGACGGCCGACGGATAAGGCCACGGGATAAGGTGCATGGTGCAGCGTGCCTCCCTCTCCGTCCCTCCCCTCGACACCCGACGCCTCCACCTCCGCCGACACCAACCGACCCAGCCACACGTACCTCTTCACGCCCTGACCGCCGTCCACGGAACTCGCCACGGAACGAGGCCGACGAGGCGGTGCCTTCCGAACCTTCGCATTTCCTCCCGTCGAGGATTTCTTCGCGCCTTTCTTACCCGAATTCGCCTGACGGGCACCCTGACGACGCCCACGAATCATCCACGCCCCGATGCCCACGACCAGCGCGCCAACACCGGCCACTGCCACGGGAATTACGGGAAACGAGGAATTTCCCTGCGTTTTGGCCTTTCCCCCGCTGCTGACGGCGGGGGGAGGGGGTGGCGCGACCGGGGACGCCTCATCGTCACTCGAATAGTTCATCGTTGATGCTGATGGGGGGAATTGGGAATGCGGACGGCCACGGGGAGATGGGCGAGTCGTCGATGTGGTGATGGCCACCACAATGGTGGTGGTGGTGGTGGCGGTGTTCGTGTTCGTGTTCGTCTTCGTGTTCGTCTCCGTGTTCGTCTCCGTGTTCGTCTCCGTGTTCGTCTCCGTGTTCGTCTCCGTGTTCGTCTTCGTTTTCGTCTTCGTTGTCGGGCAACCCGGGAACGGGGGTCCGGGCGCGTCCGGGGCGGCAGAGAGGCAGCGAGAGGCAGCGAGAGGCAGCGTGTCTGTCAGAGAGTCAGACTGACTGACTGACTGACGAACGAACCGAGAGGCCGAGGACCTCGGAATTCCCCGCGACACGTCTGGTCACCGTGCACTCTGACACGTTCTCCGAGAGCCAAGCTTTTCCAAGCGCTTCTTCTCTTTTGTGTATGTTTCGTTCGCCCACGCAACAAACAAACAACAACCCCGTCCTTCATCTCGTACGCCAAAACCCCTCCTCCCAGCCCGCTCCCTCGGCCAAGCAAGAAACCGAATCGAGATTTCAGAAGGGGCCTTGGACGAAATGCCCACTCCAGTGCGCCGTAATCGGGGTCTCGACGCGTCAGGTGCAACAGAAATCAACCCAGGATCACCGACAATACGCGTGTCTTCCCCACGGGGCGTGCAGACCACCGTGGTACGTTGAATCGATCACGAAGAGCCAGGACTCGGGCGACTTCGGCTCGCACCCACTTTAAGACTACCTCGCGTAGAGTACCTCCCTCCTCACCTCCTCCCCCCCGCGTCCTTCGTCAGGTGGACACGAATCTGAATACAAACTGGTTGGAGAACAAGGCCTCGTGGTTGTACTACTCGCTGCTGGTCTTGGCGTGGTGGTTGGTCGTGTCGAACTTTGTCGACCCGGGGATGGCGTGGACGGTGGTGCATATTTCGCACGGTTTGGTGACGTACTACCTGTTTCATTGGATTAAAGGGAGTCCAATCGATGGGGACCAGGGGAAGTACGATTCGTTGACGTTTTGGGAGCAGATTGACAGCGAGGTGCAGGGGACTGGGACGAGGAAGTTCTTCATGATGGTGCCGGTGGTGCTGTTCTTCCTGGCGAGTCATGGGAGTGCGTATGATCGGCAGCCGTTGGGGATCAATCTGGGGGTGCTCGTGGTGTTGTTGGTGGCCAAGTTGAGCAGCATGCACCGGGTACGCATCTTTGGGATCAACAAGTACTAGTAAGGAACGTACTCGTACTCGTACTCGTACTTGTCGTCGCCCGTTCTTCTTGGTCGTAAATAAATACTAGACGAGCCGTCGTGGCATTGGACTGCTACTGCTGTTGTGACCGCTCGTCACGACGCCTTCAGAGTCGACCGCGACCGCCCCCCTGTCCGGCCAGACCTCTTCGCTCTCGCTCGACACGCCGCCGATCCCGCCGCTCAAGCAACTCATGCTCCCTCGTCGGGGGCTCGCTGGTGGCGTGCTCCGCGGACTGCTGTTGCCCCCAGACATGGGTCCCTGCTGCTTGACATTCATCGTCCCGGCCCTGCTCAACATCCATATCCTGTCCCCCGTCTCTTGCTCGAAGGCGTACCGGTCGCTCTCTACGTGTTCAGGTCGGGACTGCGACTGCGACTGAGAACTCAGTCGGACGTAGATCCCGTCCTCCCGCTCTTCGACCTCGTGCGTCCGCTGCCGCACGCCGACGCTCTGCCACGCGCCGGGGATTGGCTTGCCGTCCTGCATCGTCGCCTGCTGGTAGAATTTCTGGCCGTCGGAAAGGCTGCAATGGTAGAAGTGCCACGGGCAGACGAGACAGGAGGTGTCGTTGATTTCCTCAATGTCTCCCAGTGCCAGCGGACCGCCTGCGTGGAAGCAGATCGAGTCGATGCAGAAGATCCGGCCGGGGGTGGGTCGGATGACCGAGACGAAGCGCCCGTCGATGCAGACGTGGTAGCGGATCGTCGTGCTCTCGGGGGTGTCGTTGCAGGCGGCGGAAGGTGGGATTTTGGCCCAACCGTCTCGAGAAAAGAGGCGCGGTGCGGTGGAGGGTGGAGGCCGTGGGTCCGTCATGCTGGTGTTCGTATTGGATATTGGATCTCCGATATCCGGAGCCCGCTGGTGCTCGACGATTCGAATGAGAGAAAATCGGCCGGGCGTCGTTTTCGTTCCGTTTGGCCGGGCTGGCGGCGTGGGAATGTTTCGCTTTGGTCAGTCGGAGGAGAGATGTGAGAGGGTTTGGACGGACAGACGAATACAAAGTGCAGCGAAGCGAATGCCAGCCCCTGGGGCTCTCGGTTGGCCTCATGAGGCGGTGATCACCGAAAATTTTGGCACCGGGTGGGTGGGCCCGCCTTCTCGTGCCAGGTCACTGCGCCGCGAGGGTCGGGGGAGGGAGGACGGCTGTCGGCCGTGGATCCACGTCGCGTCGGTCGTTGACAGCTGCCGTTCGGCCGGCCGGCAGTCACTGCGCCGGGCGTGCCGGCGGGTTTGCGGTTCGTCGCCGGCGTTCGAGCCGGGGAGTGTCCCTGTGTGGTCTACGGACGAGTCCGAGGCACACCCAAGACGGGTCCCGTGCGAACGTGCGGGGGAGTGAGTGTCTGTGATTCGTCGCCCGTGCTCGATCCGGATAAGGCTACTCACCCAAGTTTTGACCACGCGGGTCGGTTTTGGTGCACCTCACTCTCTATACTCTATACAACATGAATACGGTCACCTGCTCTCGTAGCGTTGTGTGTGCGCCTCGCGCTCTTAACGTACGTTTTGCGTCAGGGGACTGGAGCCTGCCATGATGCGTGCGAACGTCCGCTTTTCTGAAGCCGCGCGTCGACCGCCGGCCGGCGTCATCACCGCGCGGAGAACTTTCATACATGCAACCAATGGCTGGACGGGCACCAATGCGCCGGGCATAATCGCGAGGATCCTGATTATCGCTCACTCGCTCACTCCCTCCCACACCCTCACACCCTCCCCGTCCGCAGAAGGCCAAGGCCGCTTCCAACCTGTCCGCCAAGGCATCCCTCGCCGCGGCCCCGCTGGCGCCCCGCCGCGCGGCCTCCCTGGCCACCGCCCGCAACCTGACGGTCTCGGTGTCGGCCGTCGCCGACGGCACCGTCCTGGACCGCCCGCTGCGCGTGGCCGTCATCGGCGGAGGTCCGTCCGGCGCGTGCGCTGCCGAGACGCTGGCCAAGGGTGGCGTGGAGACGTACCTGATCGAGCGGAAGATGGACAACTGCAAGCCGTGCGGAGGAGCCATTCCCATCTGCATGGTGGAGGAGTTTGACCTGCCGATGGAGATTATCGACCGGCGCGTGACGAAGATGAAGATGATTTCTCCGTCGAACCGTGAGGTGGATGTGGGCAAGACGCTGAACGAGAAGGAGTGGATCGGCATGTGCCGTCGCGAGGTCTTTGACGACTACCTGCGCAAGCGTGCCTCTGGACTCGGTGCCAGCCTGATCAACGGACTTTACATGGGCTTCAAGCAGGATGGAGCCGATGGACCGATCACCGTGCGTTACAACAAGTACGAGGAGGGCAGCAAGGTCGGTGTGCCGTCTGAGCTCGAGGTCGACCTGATCATCGGTGCCGACGGTGCCAACTCTCGCGTCGCCCAGAACATCGACGCCGGCGAGGCCGACTACGCCATTGCCTTCCAGGAGCGTATCCGTATCAACGACCAGCAGATGGACTACTACAAGGACCTCGCCGAGATGTACGTCGGAGACGATGTCTCTCCGGACTTTTACGGATGGGTGTTCCCGAAGTACGACCACGTCGCCGTCGGAACCGGAACCGTCGTCAACAAGACTGCCATCAAGCAGTACCAGCAGGCGACCCGCGACCGCTCGCAGGTGAAGACCGAGGGCGGACAGATTATCCGCGTGGAGGCCCACCCGATCCCGGAGCACCCGCGCCCGAAGCGTTTCCAGGGACGTATTGCGCTCGTCGGTGATGCCGCCGGGTATGTCACCAAGTGCTCTGGAGAGGGCATCTACTTCGCCGCCAAGTCAGGACGCATGGCGGCCGAGGCCATCGTCGAGTACTCCGAGCAGGGCAAGAAGATGGTCGGACCGGCGGCCATCAAGAGCTACCTGAGCAAGTGGGACAAGAAGTACTGGGCCACCTACAAGGTGTTGGATATTCTGCAGAAGGTGTTCTACAGGTCCAACCCGGCCAGGGAGGCGTTTGTGGAGATGTGCGAGAGCGACTACGTCCAGAAGATGACCTTCGACTCGTACCTGTACAAGACGGTCGTCCCGGGAACGCCGATGGAGGACATCAAGCTGCTGACCGGAACCGTCGCCAGCCTGCTCAGGGGTAACGCGTTGAGGAGCGCCGCTTCCAAGGGCGTCAACGTGTCTTTCGGATCCAAATCGAACGAGGAGAAGGTGACCGCCGCCAAGGCCTAGAAAGCGGAGGATTAATGAATATCTTGCAATAACACTAGTCAGAGTCGGTGGATCACCAGAACCAGATGGAGTTGGGGAAGCACTCGGACTGCCTGCAGCGACAAGTCTCAGAAGAACTGGACCCAGGAGCGTGCCGACAAGCTCGCCCTGGCCTTTCGCGACCGCTGGCAGTCCGAGTGCTTCCCCAACTCCATCTGGTTCTGGTAAACGCATTACGTAGTACGTACTTGGTTTCTCAATGGGAATATCAACTTGAAACAACATTCAGTCATGGTCATTCAATTGCACAGCGCGCGCTCAGACGCCTCCGCCGATGCGTCCGACGAGGTGCTCGGCGGCGTCCTGGAGCTCGTAGCAGCTCGCCGTCTGGAACAGCCACTCTTTCCGCACGGCAATCGCCGAAGGCTTCATTCCGCTGGGGCGGGATGCCTCCTCGTCGTTCATGACGATGACGATGTCGGCCTCCGAGACGTGGAACAGCGTGCCGCCCAGCTCCTGGCAGATGCGACGGACGACCTGGTACGTCTCGGTGCTCGCCGCACCGCCCGCGCGCTTGCCGTTGTAGATGGCCACCTTCTTGCCATGGAGCAGGCTCGTCGACTGGCTCGGACTGGTGCCCGACAGGAACTCTCGGGCTTTGTCGGCCCCGGCCTGGAAGACGACGTCGGCGAGGTACTTGTCCTCGTCGAGCCAGCGACCGGCCGCGATCGAGTCCGTGACGTACTCGGGCGTCAGCAGGTAGGCACCATGCAAGACGGCCAGCATGGTCTTGAGCGTCCTGCGAGGCGGAGAGGAGGACGACGACGTCGACGAACACGAGGACAGAGTGAGGACGAGGCGCGCGCGCCTGCGTCGGGCCGATCAGGGAGGAATGGAGACGTACCGCCGATTGTCACCGATGATGAGGTGGGTGATAGGCGCCGAGGCCGACTTCCGAGATGTGTTCGACCAGAGGGTGAGCCCCGGGAGGGATGCCGACGCGACCTTGCACGACTCGAGGACGGACTGGCTCACAGACGTGAAGGCGATCGTCCCCGTCTTTGCGTCGGGCTGCGTGGACGTCTCCTGCGAGCAAGGCAGCGAAGGCTGCGTCGTCGGCGCGGACGGAAGCACGGCCTTGTCGGGCGCCTCTGTCTCCTCATCGCTGACGACGCTGATCTGCGACGGCGTGGGAATCGTCAGGATCTCCTGGCTCAGGCGCGGCGGGGGTGGCTGCATGGCGGCCTGCAGCTGACTGATGTTGGCAGCCGTCAGCGGCTGGGTCATTTGCTGGCTCATCAACCCCTGCGTCGCCTGGGTCGCCGCATCCTGTGCCGTGTAGTAGATCGTGGGCTCCTTGGAAAAGAGCGACGCCTCCTGCGTCGGCTGCACGGGCGCGGCCGGCTCTTGCGTCGGCACCCCCCGCTTGTCCGCCGGGGACTCGGTCACCTGCGTGCCGTACTCGTCGTTGACGTCCCCGTCGTTCACCTCGCCGTCCTCCTCTGCCGCGTCCCGCTCGACGGCGGGAACGACCTCCTGGGTGACGACATCGTCCGCAAACATCGGCGGCACTTGCGACGAGATCACGGGGGGCTGCTGGCCGGCTCCGAGCGGACCAAGTCCGCTGGGACCGACTCCCAACCCGCTCTTCTTCGCACCGCCCATCAGGACCAACGGCGATGGGTTGGGAGACGCATTCTGGCTCCCGTTCTGGCTGGGGTTGCCCGCCCGCTCGTGCCTTTGAATGCTCATCCGCAGGCTTTGCACCTGCGCCCGATTCATCCGCAGCGGCTGCGAGCTCATGGGCGTTTGCGCCTGGAGACCGCCGCCCAGCAGGCTCCTCCTCGGACCACCGGTGCCGCCACCGCCGACCGAACCAGGCGTATCCCGCGGCACGTTGCTGTCATACACCCGAACCACCGACCACGGACTCGGCACCTCCTTGATCAGCTTCCTGGTCGACGCCGTGGCGTCCCGCACATTGGCCTTGGAGACCGTCCGGAGGTCCAGGTTGCCAATCACCCCGACCGGCAGCCGGCTCGTCGTCTGCGGCGTGCCCCAGGGCGACTCGACCCGCTTGATCTCGGGAATCGGGGCGTGCGCGCCGCCCGCAGTCGCCTTGAGAATCTTCTTCGCCTCCACCGGCCCCTCAGGCAGCGTCTTATCCAGCTTGACGGGCCGCTCGGGGTAGACTGTCAGACAGCGCGTCGAGAACCTGACTGCCGGCTGCGCCTTTTTCTCGGCCTTTGCGGCCTTCTTGATGTTGGCTTTGTTCTCCATGCTCCCCTTCTTCTTCTTCTCGCCCCCGGCAGACACCCGCCGCGAGACCCGCTCCTCCAGCGACGTCTCCAGCGCATCCTCGTCGTCAATCTCGACTGCCGTCGCGGCCCGCTTCTTTCCAGCCCCCCTCGTCGCCCTCGTCACCCCCTTCTTGGTATCCTTTTTGGTATCCCTTTTGCTATCCTTCTTGTTCTCCTTCTTCTCCACCACAGCTGCCGCCTCTCGAAAGCCGCCGCCCCTCGCCCGCAGCCTCCTCGACGAATCCAGCTTATCCTCGTCCATCACAAGCGTCTCCATCGCCCTCGGCGTCAACGCCTTTGAACTTCCCGCCCTCCGCACCTTCTTCCGATCATGCCCGCCCTCCCCCGCCCCAACCACCAACCTCGGCGGCACCCCCCGCTTCTTCCCCTCCACCCCCTCATCATCCAGACGATATCCCGCCTCCCCGACCCACGACCCCGCCTTCTCACACGCCTCCACCCACCCGACCGACACCACCTCCAACGCCGGAGAATGCTGCCTCTTGTACGCCAACACGTGCTGCAGCCGCTTTGCGTCCCGCTCCTCCTGCCCCTTCTCCCGCACAAACACCACGTGACTGAGATTCCCCTGCAAGTTCCTCTTCACAGACGCACCCAACGCCTCGAGCTTCTTCGACACAACCGCCTTCCCCGCCGTCAGATCGTCCACCTTGACGGTCAGCGAAGCCAACGACTGCTCGAGATCCCGTCCGGACGACCTCGCACCGGCCTTCCCGGTGCGCGTCGCAGCCCGCGCCGGCATATTATCGATATCCTTGAGAGGGAGGGCGGCCGTCGTGCGCGTGCGGGGCGGCATCACGGGATTTTCTCTGGACAGATCGTTGGAAATGAAATTGCGCACGAACTTCGGACAGATCCAGGGTTCGTACGTCCGGGCTCGTGTGCTAGACCGTATTGAGCATGTATCCTGCAGCTGCCTACGCTCAACTCGAATTACGTTGTTTCGGACAGCACGAGGCCACTCGGTTAGTTCGCACAACAACGAAACCTCTCTTCTTGTTCTCCTTTCCGAGTCTCGACGCAGGTCGTGGGCGTACGAAGGATCCGTTTGTGTTCGTACGGGCGGCTGACTGACCTTGGAGCGGGGCGAAACGGTGTCATTCGGCCCGAATTCGAACTCGATGAGGGGCGTTCTTCGCGTCCCACCCAGCGGCAGGCTCGTCGCGGGCCGGCGGTCTCTCACGCCGACGCCCGTTCTGCGTCGGCGTATCCGCATCCAGGCCGAGCCCCCGCCTTCTTCCTCGTCTTCGTCTTCGTCTCGTCGTCGTCCGGACGACGACGAGGCCTCGGCCTCGTCGTCGAGCTACGACTCTGTCGACGAGGTCGAGTACGCGGACGCAGACGTCGACGTGTTTGGGGAGCTGACGAGCGGGGATCTCACGTTGAGCGAACGGTCGAAGCGCAAGGTGGAGTCGACGGCGGCGACGAGTCTGGAGTTGGACCGGGTGATCCGTATGGAGTATTCCGCGTTGAAGGCGAGTTGCACTCATATCCTGCGTGGCTTGGGCATCCAGGTTCAGCACGAGACGACGTATCCGCGGGGGATGCCGCAGCGGGCGGTCTTCTGTACCAGGACGTTGAACCTGAGGAGCATTCAGGCCATCGGTCTGGACATGGACTACACGTTGGTCGACTATGACGTGAATGCGTGGGAGGGGCGAGCGTACGAGTTTGCGTTGCGGACGCTGGCCAGTCGGGGCGTGCCCGTGGAAGGTCTGACGTTCGACAAGGAGCTGGTGATCAGAGGCTTGATCATAGATACGCGCAATGGGAATATCGTCAAGGTCGATCGGTTTGGGTTCGTGAAGAGGGGCATGCACGGGACGACGAGGATGACGGCGGCAGAGGTCCGGGACTTGTACGGAAGGGAGCTGGTGAATCTGAAGGACGAGGGGCGGTGGTCGTTCATGAACACCTTCTTCAGCGTGAGCGAAGCGGTGCTGTACGCGCAGCTGGTTGACAGGTTGGATTCTGGCGCTGTCCCGCGGACCGTCTGCGCGCAAACGTACGAGGCCGTGTATGTGATGGTGCGGCAGGCGATCTTCGACGCGCACGTCGAGGGAAAGCTCAAGGCCGAGATCATGGCGGATCCTGCGCGGTTCGTTCGCCCCGACCCGGAGCTGCCCCAGACGCTCGTCGATCAGCGGGCCGCGGGGAAGACCCTGATGCTCATCACCAACTCGGACTTTGCGTATACGGAGACGGTGATGACGTTCGCGTTCGGGTCTGGCTGGAAAAGCCTGTTTGACATTGTCATCGTCAACGCGAGGAAGCCAGAGTTTTGGAGTAGCGACGCGCAGCTGTACGAGGTGGTGAACGACGAGGGCCTCATGCGCCCGGCGCGCAGGCTCGTCGGCGGCCGTGGCCGCGGCACGCTGTTCTCGGGCGGCTCGGCGAAGCAAGTCCAGTCCGCGCTGGGCCTGTCGGGTGACGAGATTCTGTACAGTGGGTGTTGACCTCGATCGAGGCGGTCGATCGACCGCAGTCGGCACGCGCGCACCAGACTGAAAATCGACGCTCACTCGCTCGCTACGCACGCGCTTTCCTCGTTTGCCAGTCGGCGATCACATCTATACGGACGCCGCGCTGGCAAAGTTGCAGTTCTCCTGGCGCACGTGTCTGATCCTGCGGGAGTTGGAGCAAGAGATCGAGGCCCTGGCGTCTGGACGCGCGCATAGGGCGTACCTGCAAGACCTGCTCAAGAAGAAAGAGCGGGTCGGGTACTGCTTCAACCAGATCCGTCTCGAACGGCAGCGGATCCTCGGATCCTCAGGGAGGATTGTGTCGGACGAGCTGTTGCCCGAGGCCGACGTCCTCCGCGTCGACGGGATGAACCGGGTTCTCGCCGAGCTGCTCGTTGTGATGTCGCAGCTCGACGATAAGATCGGGCCTGCGATCCAGAAAGACGGCGCGGATTTCAACGAGCGATGGGGCCATCTGAGCCGGGCCGGGGTCAACGACCGTAGTGCGCTCCAAAAGCAGGTCGAAAAGTACGCGGATCTGTACACGAGCAAGGTGAGCAACCTCGGCCACTACTCGCCGTTCGTCTACTTCAGGTCGCCGACGCAGTCGATGACGCACGATCGCGCGCTCGTCGACGACCTCGTACAAGAGATGCAGCAGGGCGAGTGAGCATCGTCGTGAATTCTGTCGTATGGATGAGGTCTAAAACTCTGGCCGGTCGACCGCCTCGGCATGGATGATTTGCACATGTAAACTCTCCCCGCGTCTTGCCATCCTGCCGCCGATCGACACGATCGACTTGCCGGGTGTCACCCGATCGACAGCCGGTGGCGTCGCACATGTTGGCGGTCCACCTCAAATCCGGCCTTCCACACACACAACACCATGTCGTCTGAGCCGCTGGATCGTAAAAGTCGACTCAAAAATGCGATGGGGATCGTCTCAACGTGCGAACCAATCTTGCGGCGGCGGCGACGCCCAGCTGGTCGGGTCCCAGCCGTTGACGAGGCCCCATTCGTACGCACGAGCGAGCAACTCTTCAAACTTCCCGTCGCGGGTTAGCTGCTCGTGCAGATTGAACAACCGCAGGGCCGCCGTTGCGTCCTCTATCGAATCGTGCACCGACTCTTGAAAGCCCTGGGAGCCGCCGAGGAAGAAGGCGACGAGGAACTTGAGGCTGAGCCGCCGACCGCGTCCCGAGTAATACAGGTCCATCGTGTCGACGATCTGGTCGGCTGGCACCACGAGGTTGAGCATCCTGAAGTCCTTCTCCAGGCCGTGCCCGACGAACAGCACGCCTTGATCCACCAGCCACCGGAGCTTCAAATACGCCCTGCGCAGGGTCGTGAGCCAACGCTTGGACGTCTCCACGTCCAAATCGCCGGGCATAAGGCCGCTGTAGCGCGTGAGGTGGTCGTAGACCGGCTCGACGGACCGGACATAGTCGTCAATGCACGGCGTGCCCCACAGCGGGCCGCCACCGCGGACCAGGCTGACGCGGCCGAGGCCCAGGCGCATCGTCCTGCTCCATTCGTACTGCTCGCTCAGCACCATCTTTTCCGGCGCCGAATAGCTGACAAACTCCGCGTCGAGGGCAAAGAGGTCGCCCTTCTTCGGGACGTCCGCCTTCGAGAACGGCCTGAACGAGCGCTTGGGCGACCCCGCTTTGGCGTTGCTGGGCGGCGCGCAGCAGAGCTCCAAGAACGCGTCGGCGCTGAGAACGCCAGTCGGATCCTGCAGTGGCTTGTCCTTGGTGGCCTCGAGGTACGACACCTTGGTCCAGAACAGCAGGACCGGGCGCTTCTGTCCGTCGAACGTGTTCTCGATGTCGGCCAACGCACACGGCGAGATGGAAAAGTCGTTGAACGTCATCCAGAGCAGGCCGAGGTCGCCACTCGTGTTGCCCGCCCCGGCCAGGGCGCCCAAGCCCACGCTCTCGCTCTTGTCCACGCGCTCGCCCACGCTCTTCCCCTCTGCCCGACTCGATGTGTAGTAATTGCCCGGCACGTTGATGTGCGCGATGAGGTGGCCCTCGTAGCTCTTGCCAATCTCGTCCGCCTCATCCTTATCGTAGACGTACGCCAGCATCCCCGTGAGCAGATACATTTCGCGCTTGGCCCCGGGACACGCCGCCGCCGTCCGCTCCTTGAGCGCGACCAGGTCGGCAGCCGTCGTGACGTCCGTCTTGCCCCCCGCGCTGTCGTCGTAGCTGATCGAAATGGCATACGGAAACTCGTCGAAGTTGTTCCACACGTCGACCAACGACGCGTCCTCGAGACCGGTGTAGGTCACGAGCACCGTCGGCAGCGTGGTCGGCCGCCGCTGCTGGCGCACCGGCTGGTACGCGACCTTCTCATCGAACCACGCCTTGATGTCCGTCGACGTCTCCAACGATTTGCTCAGAATCGACGCAAAGTCCCTCTTGGCATGTCCCTCTCCGGCCGCTGATTGCGGCGGCGGATACTTGAGCTCGAGCTGGAACGTCAAGATATCCTGTTCCTTCGCGGGCAGCTCGGGATGCGACAGACACGTCGTCTTCTGCCTCTGCTTCAGGCAGAAAATATCCCCCACCCCAGTCCCCTCCTTGTCCATCCGCGTGATCAGCAGTCGACACAACCGCTCGATCCGCCTGACCAAACTCTTATCTTTCTGCGCCTCCACAGCGATATCCACCGCCCCACGCTCCCCCTTCACCCCTTCTAAAAGCCCCAACGCCACCGCCTCCGGCGTCTGCCGCAACGCACGCAGCAGGTTACTCGCCAGACACACCTTCCCGTCGGCCGCCGCCAGATTCCGAAACAGGAACGACACCTCCCCCAGCAGCGAAAACTCGTCCGCCGCGTTGGGCACATGCACCATCGCACAATCTCTCAGCGGCCGACAGAAATAAAACACCTGTATCAACGGGTTCATGTAGCAGTTCGCGATCCCATTCTCCAACCCGGAGAACCGCGTCGCGTTGTACGCCTTGAAGTCAAACTCCTCGAACCGCGTCCCCTTCTGCTGCTTTATCCCCACCCGACAGAACTTCCTCGGCAGCACCACCTCGCCCATCTGCTCCCGCCGCCGCGCCCGCTCGTGCACCGCCGCCTCCGCCTCCTTCCCGCTCCGCCGGTGCCGGATCCTCCTGTTCCTCAGGCTCGCAACCGCCGCCGCCGACTCCCCGGGACGGTTGTTCTCGTCATACTTCGGATTCAAAAGATGCGTCACAAAATCCACCTGCTTCCTTTCACCGACCGCCTCGTGACCGACCTCGACCTCGACCTCCACCACCCTCGGCGGCAGCCCGACAGACATGACCGCCTCGGGCCCCACCCACCCGGCCGTCGCCCCCGATCCTCCCATTTCCATCCCCAGCTCCACCGCGTAATTCGTCGCCAAACTGAAACTCGAAAACTCATCCATCCACACCCCACTCGCCCGCTTTTCGTCCGCATACCCCGGCACCAGCCCCGTCGCCGTCCGTTCGGCCCCCCCACTCGCCCACAACGCCAACCCCCCACTCGCCCCCCCAAACACGACACAATCCCCACTCAGATTAAAATCACACGCACTCACCCGATCCCCACCCATATCCACGAAGTAACTCTCCAGCGTCCTCCCCGTCGTATCCACCATGCTGAACATCCCCCCGCTCGAACACGCCAACACCGTGGACCGCAGCGTCGGGTGGAACCGGAGCAAACTCGGCCCGTTACTGAACGGAATACTCGCCAACGGCTTGATCCCCATCCGAGAATCGAACACCTTGACAAACGGCTCCAACGCCGGCCGCTCCGGCAGACCCCCGTACCCCGACGTCGCGATCAGGTTCCCGGACGACTCCAGCGCCGCAAACCCGTACGGAAATATTTTCGACGACGACAACGTCCCAGAAACAGAAACCTGCGCCTGACGGGGATCAAACACCATGAGGTCCCCCGTCGGGGACCCCAGCGCCAGCTGGCCCGAAGCCAACGACGCCATCAGCGCGACCGGATAGGGCGTCGCGTACGTCGAAACCACCCTCGACTGCACCACGTCGTACACAAACAGGTTTTTCTTTTTCTCGTTCGACAGAGGCGAATGGACCTCGACGACCTCGTACTCGTCGTCGTTCGTCCGACCCACAATCGCCCGATGGGACCAATGCTGGTACACCATGTCGCTCATATTCATCCGCTCGTCCAAGTAGCACGCCCGACTCCCGCACCCAGACATGTACACCCCGAACTGCCCGGCAGACAGCACCGCCACGCTCTGACCCAACGACTGCAGCCGCAGCAGCGGACCCGGCGACCCCCGCAGCGTGTCCAGCCCCGCGTAACACTCCAGGGTCGGCGTCAGGTGCTGATACAGCGTCCCCGTGAGCGACCCAGTCCATATACATTCTTCTACAGCGTCGAAGGCGATCGACGCAACCCCGTCTTGGGCATAGCCCGAGTCGGGAAGGTACGCCGACGCCTGCTGTTCAAAGCGCATCCGGTGGTGGTGGTCACGATGAATGGGAACTCGACGAATGGGAACTCGA
>Ga0181584_10002249_pt1 | contig 14821 bp, 10 predicted proteins | sample 071ome_30_FD_132462 | JGI IMG/M metagenome (GOLD analysis project Ga0181584, IMG submission 132462) | Coastal salt marsh microbial communities from the Groves Creek Marsh, Skidaway Island, Georgia - 071406AT metaG (megahit assembly) | ecosystem: Environmental > Aquatic > Marine > Intertidal... | reverse complement strand
GTCTTCACGGCGTACAGTGCATGTATGTATGAGTTCGCACACGGCGACGTGTGTTTATTTCCAGTGACGGGTTCTGAGTCGACGACGGGAGGACTCGAACACCCGGAACGTCGAGGGGGTCTTGAACACCCGGGTGTTGTACCCCGGACTCGACCCGGTGCGCCGAGCGCGCGTGTACGCGACAGTTCGTCGACGAGGCGGCGACGCGTTCGGTCCGAGACGGCGCGACAGCGCTCGAGCCGCCGAAACCGCGACCGTGGTACGCGCGGCTCGTCGAGACGTGCTTCGACGCGTGTGACACGCGCGCGACGTGTCCGTCCCAGAGACTGTGCGTTTTCGAACGTTTTTTTTTCATCGTGTCCCCACACGTCGACGACGCGCATGTCGACGACGACGACGCGCGCGGTGAGCGCGCGTCCGACGACGTCCGAGGAAGCCTTCGCCGCCGCGCGCGTCGCGTACGCCCGCGCGCGCGACCCGACGCTCGCCATCGAACTCTTCGACGACGCCCTCGACCTTCTCGACCGAGAGGAGACGACGTCTCGTCGAGACGACGCGGTCGACGACGACGGCGCGCGGCGTCGTCGTCGACGCGCCGAGGCGCTCGCGAATCAGGCGCAGTGTTTTTTAACGCTCGATGACGTCGTCGAGGCGACGGTGCGCGCGGAACGCGCGATCGCGTGCGATGAGACGTACGCCAAGGCGTACGCGAGACGCGCCGACGCCATGCGCCGACGACGCGAGTACGCGCGCGCGAGGGAGAGTCTCGAGACGTGTCGCGCGTTGTTGATGCGACGAGGAGACGATGCATCGATGGTGATGGTGCGAGAGGTGGACGCGATGGCGGTGGAGATGGATAAGGAGGAGGCGAGAGGGATACACGCGGCGAGGACGGGGATGCAGATGAAGATGGGCGCGCCGACGCAATCGACGCCCGCGTTCGTCAAGGGGACGAAGGGAACGAGCGATGGACGGGAGGCGCGGGTGAGACGCGTGTCGTTTGATCCGCGATTGGATGAGGACGAGGATGAGGATGAGGCGCGAGACCGCGCGAGAGAGGGGTCGAGAGACGCCGGGAAATGGAAGAGACCAATGTTGATGGAACTCGGCGTCAAGGCGGTGGAAAACGTCGTCTTCGCGAGCGACGCGAGGGAACGAGACGAGGCGGTGGAATCGTACGCGCATAAACGATGCAAAATGTGTGGGAACGTGTGTCACGCCAAAGTGACGTCGTGCACGTCGTGTTGTTTACCGCTCGTGTCGCCGGAATCGTACGAACCCGCGAGGTTGCCGCGCGTCGGAGACGCGGCGACGTACGAGAGCGACACGGAGTCGGAGAACGACGGCGAGGATGGAGTCATTGAGGACGTGATCGCGTCGCCGACGCGAGAAGAGGACGACGATGGAGACGCCTCTGAACAGAGCGGACCGTGGTGGGTGCGTCATTTCACGCGAAAGGCGTTGGAGACGCCGACGCTCGCGGCGGGTTTAGATCCAGCGCTTCGACCGAGTTTCGCCGCGCTCGACGTCGCTCCGGGCGCGTCGGAGATTGACGTGCGCAAGGCGTACAGAGACGCCGTCGCGCGCGCGCATCCAGACGCTGGTGGTTCCGCGAAAGAACTTAGAGCGATTCACCGCGCGTACGACGCGATTTCTCTGGATTTTTGGCGACATGACGAGGGCGCTGCGCGTCTTCGCGAGCGCGTCGACGCGTCCGGCGCGTTCGTCGATGGCCATGATGACGAAGAAATATTCGTCGTGCTGAGCGTGTACAGAAACCGAGAGGCGGAACACACGTTGAAGCGTTTATTCGAGCGCGCGCGGAATCCCAGTCGCGTCTTCGTGGGCGTGACGTGGCAATATAAATCAAAGACGCCGCCGCCGGACGCGCTCGGCGCGCAAATCGATCGTTTACACTTTCAGGTGAATATGTTGACGGAAGAGATCACGAAACAAGCCGAGAAGATCACGGAAGCGAAGGAACAGGATCGGTATCTGAAGAAGATGCGGCGATGGCAATTGAAGGAGCTTCGAGCGGAGGACGAAGAGGAGAAGCGATGTCATTCGAAAAACGCGCTGGACGCGCGGTTTCGAGGCAACGTTCGCGAGACTCGCGTGTGTTGGGACGACGTGGAGGGTCCGTCGTACGCCAGGCATCTCGCGATGCGCAAGTGGGGCGGAGAGAAGTACGTGTTACACGTCGACGCGATGACGACGGTCGACGAAGGTTGGGACGAGACGCTCGTGTCGCAGCTCAAAAGTCTCGACGAGACGTCGAGCGTGCTGACCGCGTCTCCGCTCGGGTATGAATTGGAAAAGGAAGTCATTCGCGACGCCGACACGTTGATGAAAAAATATACACGCAAAAAGTACGGCACGGTGAAGGACGAGCTTGCGCCCGTTGGCGCGACGGGCGCCGTCGACACATCGCGCGCGCCCGCGGTGACGTGCGCCAAGACGTTCGGGAACTCTCTGTGTCACATGTACGCGCGACGACTCGTCGAGGTACCGAGCGCACCGACCTCGACGCTGTTCGCGAACGTCGACTTTACGTTTGCCGACGCTCGAGCGCTCGTTCGAGACGCGCCTCCGGATGCGCACGCGCCCTTCTTATACCTGGGCGAAGATTTGAGCCTCACGACGAGATTGTGGACGAACGGGTGGGATTTGTACGTGCCCGCGCGCGTGCCCTTGGTGCGTTGTTACGTCGACCAACCGAGAGAGATGTGGATGGAGGATCGACGAAGCGGCGCCACGTTGTACGGGGGCTCGAGTCTGACGGTTGGCAACGTCGTCGAGTGCGAAGAACGGGAATTTCTCAATCTCATCTCGCGAAGACGCGTGTTACAACTCGTCGGCGCGCCGGACGAAGACTCGGAGACATCGCGTGAGGAGCCCATCGTCTTCACTAAGACATACGGCGTCGGGAAAGCGCGTTCGGTGGAATCTTTCATCGAACGCGTCGGCGTCGATTTTCGAGCCAAGACAATCGCGCCGCGAGCGAAAGACGGCGGGACGCAGCTCGAGTTCTCCAACTCGCCCGGGTCGCTCCCTACGAATTGGCGAGACGGTTCCGTGTACTCAGTCGGGTGCGGTCCGAGCGAACTCGCGTCTTGGTACTAGCGCGCGCAATTCAATTCACTATCGTTACATCACTCGGGAACGCGTCGTCGAGCATCGACGCGCACGCGCTCCAACTCGTTCTCGCCGCGTTCTCGTCGTAACCGTATCCAGCCTCGATATCCGTCGGCGTCACTTTCTCTGGTCGCGTGAACGCGTGCCTCGCGCCCTCGAACTCGAACACGTCCACGCGCTCCACGCCTCGCTCTTTTAAATCTCTCTCGCACGCTCTGAGCGCGTCCGCCGACGTAAAGGGATCCGCGTCGCCGTGATACACGTGCACTCGACACCCCACGGCCGCGCGTCCAGGTAACGCGCACGCGTCCAACACGCCGTGAAACGACGCCACCGCCACCGCATCTCCGACGTCATCGTTTGGCGCGAGGCCTCGCGCGACGTCGACGACGACTTGTCCGCCGAGACAAAAACCGACCGCCGCGTACTTCATCGACGACGACGATCCCATCGACCCTCGAATCGCTCGCACCGCGTCCACGACTCGTCTCGCGCCGAAATTCGCACGATTCGCCTCCCCGCCGCGTCTCTCGCGCCTCGTCTCCGCGTCGAAGACGCACTCGCCGACGTCGTACAGGTCGGGAGCGGCGGCGACGAATCCGCGACTGGCGAGTGCGTCGCAACAGCTCCGAATGAACGTCTCCCACGGGCCGATGGCGGTGTGAGAAACGATGACGATGCCCCTCGGCGTCGCGTCTCGAGGCGTCGCGACGTACATCGGCGTCGACGACGACGTCCCGGGCGTCGAAGGCATCGTCCCGCGCTCGAACGCGCCCTCGCGCACGTCGGCGCCCCAGGGCAAGCGCTCCACCGGTACGCCCGCGTCAAAGATGATGGACGAGCGCGTCGTCATTCGTCTCGCGCGCGACGGTGCGGCGCGCGCGCGAGCGAGGACGACGACGACGACGCGCGCGGGCGCGACGCGCGGCATTCTGTCACTTGCACCGGTCGGCATGCGCGCGGGGACGCCGACGACGCGCGTCGTCGTCTTCCACCGTGCGCGCGCGACGACGAGGTCGGCGCCGCGTCGAGTCGTCGCGCGCGCGTGCACCGCGCGCGCGTGCACCGCGCGCGCGCTCGCGAGCGGGCTCGCCCTCGCGCAGCAGACGCTTCTCGCGCTCGGGGCGCGCGCGATTGAAGACGCCGTCAATGTCGCCGCGACGCCGTCGGCGTACGCGCCGAGCCCGTACGCGGCGGAGGATGGTCTCGCGCAGTTGTTCGTGTGCGCCTTCATCCTCGTCGTCGGCGGGGTGGGGATGAAGGTGAGTCTGGAGGGGGAGACGGAGGCGAGGGAGACGGCGCTCGCGGATAAAGTGCGCGCGCAGACGACGGCGATGTCGGGGGCGACATCGACGACGATGGAGGCGGTGCGCGGTGAGGAGGACGCGGGGGCGGTGGGCGCGGCGGTGATGGCGCGAGGAGTGGTGCGCGTGAACGACGTGCTGAGCGAAGAGGCGAGCGCGGAGATGTTGAGGTACGTCGACGAGACGCTGCGGGCGAACGACGCGGGAGGGAAGAATTTATCCATGGAGACGTTTGGAAACGTGTATTGCAAAAAGAATAGGTGGGATTTGAAGTTGGCGTACGACGCGCCCGTGCGGAAGGCGTTGGGGGAGTGCGTGAAGTCGATGCGAGAGGTGTTGAGGACGACGTGCGGCGAGGACGCCGAGCTCGTCGAGCTCGCGGCGTTGGTGAGTGATCCGGGGTCGACGCGTCAACCAGTGCACCCGGACACAGCGTATAGACGCGATCCGTCGGTGTTCACGTGTTTCGTTGCGCTGCAAGACGTAGAGCGCGATATGGGACCGACATTGTTCATTCCAGGCACGAACAACGCGCAGGCGCACGTTGAGTTCAGAGAGGGTCAAGAGCGAGGCGGTCCCGTGTTGCAGCGACCGTACGAGCTCGGCGTCATTTCTCGAGGCGACGCGACACTTTTCGACAGCAGGACGTTACACTGCGGCACGGAGAACGAGAGCGCGCGGCGACGAGTGCTGTTTTACTTTTCGTTTCAGCGGTCTGCGAGCGAAAATCCAAACGCAGCGATTAGCACGATAAGAACCGAACTTCGAGGCAAGTATACGCTCGCGGATTTGCTCCCGTGATTCTGTAGTTTCTAATATGATACAACTGTATGCGAGCTAGCCGCGCACTATGTCATCGAGCGTCCACTGGGCGTTGAACACGTCGTCTCTGATGCTCCATTCGGCATTCGCGTTGCGTCGCGTCGGCGCCGCTGGAATCGGTGGTTTGAGAAACGTCAACGTCAGCAAGGCGCGACGTCCGTATTCGTTCGCGCCTCCTTGATGAAACGTGCGCGCGTCGTACAACACGGCGTCCCCTTTTCGCAACGTCGCGTCGCAACATTTCTTTTCGACGAGCGCCGCGAATTGTTCGTCGCCCCACTTCGTCATCGGAAACGTGTCGTGCGACGCTTTATCCTGCGTCCCGAGCACGAAACACGTCGGTCCCATCGACGGCGTCACGTCTTGCAGGGCGATGAAGATCGAATACAACGGCGCGTGCGGCGCGTCGAACGAGACGTCGGGATGGAGCACCTGTCTATCCGCACCCTTCTCCGTCGCCAAGACGCTCAGCTCCACCATCACCGCCTCCGACGTCGCGTCGTCGAGTCGAGATAAAATCGCCCGAACCCCTCCCTCGCCTATAACCTGCTCGACGAGCGCCCTCGTCGCTCCCTCGAATCCCACTTTCACGTCGGTTCGACGAAGTGCGTCGCCGTACACCGCCTCGACGGAATCGCACACCTCATTCACCTCGTTCATGACGCCGTCGCACGCTTCGCGCGACGCGACGTCTTTTAAAAATACAGCGCCTTCCCTCAAGAGCGTCGCCGCCGCTTCCGCCGCCTCCGCGTCCGAACGCACCCGTCTCGCCGTCGGCGCCGGTCCCAACGCGCCCCCTCTCACCATCGCGTCTCGCTGCGCCCCGCTCTCCGATCGAAGATGCGCCGCGACCGCGACGGCGGGCGAGCTCGGACCGAGTCCCTCGTCATCGCCGTCGTCCTCGAGCGCGGCGTCGAGCGCGGGATCGACGACAGCCGAGACGTGTTCGCGCACTGGCCTCCACACGCGCGTTCGAATCGACCGCCTCCTCGCCGACGCGACGCGCGAGACGCGCGCGGGGGAGACGGCGCGGGGCGTCGCGACCGTCATTCGCGCGCTAGACGTCGTCTCGTCGCCGCGCGCGCGTCGCGGTGTCGAGAGAGACGGCACGCGCCGCCGGAAGTTGCGCTTTTTTCCAGCGGTTCGCCACTTCGCCGCGCGCGACGCCGACGAGCACCGCGCGAGAGACCGATGGGGAAAAAGAAGACAAAGTCTGCGGCGTCGCGCGACGACGCGCGCGCGGCCGCGTCGGCGCCGACCGCGCTCGTGAGCGACGCGTTCACGAATTGGCTCGATGAGAAAAAGGTGACGCTCGGCGCGGTGGCGGTCGGAAGCTTCAAGCGCACTGGACGAGGGGTCGTGGCGACGCGAGACATCGACGAGGGTGAGGTCGTCGTCTGCGTGCCGGACGACGCGGTGCTCACGGCGGAGACGAGCGCGGTGAGAGAGGATTTGGAGGCTTTCCTCGGGGACGACGGCTGCGAGTCGCCGAGGTTGGAGAAGGAACTCCTGGTCATCGCGGTGATGTGCGAACTGTGCGCGGGCGAGAAATCGTCGTGGTTTCCGTATTTGAGCGTCGTGTACGACGGCGCGCGGGCGGGACACTCGGTGTTGGCGTGGACCGACGACGAGGCGAGCACGCTCCACGGGACGGATGCGTGGCGCGACGCGTACGAGAACGACGACGACGGTTTGGATCTGCCCACGATGACGGAGACGCACTGGGACAACGTCGTTCGGTTGTTTTTTGAGCAAAATCCCAAGCTCGCGGGCGGGCACTCGATGGAAGACTTACAAGAGTTGCACTTCGCCGCGACGGCTATGGTGGCGGGGTACTCGTTTACGCTCGGCGACGAAGAGATTCAGGGCATGGTGCCGTTCTGGGACATGTTTAATCACGCCCCGCCGTGCGACGCGCACGTTCGTTTGAATCACGATGAGAAAAAGGGTCTGCAGATGATCACGACGCGCAAGGTGAAGAAGGGTGAGGAGGTGTTTAACACGTACGGACCGCTCAGAAACGCCGAATTGTTGCGACGATACGGTTTCGTCGTCGCCAGGAATCCGCACGGTGGAACCACCGTCGGTCTCGCGGACGTCATCGAGGCGGCGTTATACGTCAATCCAGAGCTCGTAGACGAGCTTCCACTTCGTCTGGCGTGGTTGGAGAGTCGTGGATTGGCGGATGAGACGCTCGAGACGCGATACTTCGTGCATCAAACCGGTCGACCGAGCAGCGAGTTGCTCATCGCCGCGCGCGTGCTGATACTCAACCCGGAGGAGATGACGACGCTGTTGCAAACGGATTTCGATGATGAAGAACAATTGATGATTTTAGAGGGGAATGACGAACAGCGCGCGAACCAATCGTACTCGGTGGGCGCGGCGATGCAAGTGCTCGCCGAGTACGCGCAGATGCGATACGCCGAATCCACCAAGGAGAGTCGTCTCTTGTATCAAATGTACTACGGTGTCTCCCCGAGCGCGCCCGAGCTCGACGGTGCCTACCGTGCCTGGGCCGCCGCCGTCGTGCGCATGGACGAACAGCGCGCGTTGAAGAAATTAGCTCGTTGGACGTACCATCCGAGCCGTTCAGAGGATGCGTTGTTACACGCGTGGCCGTTCCCGATTCCCGACGACGACGACTCGATGGACGTCGCGTGCGCTGCGTGCGATGATGAAGATTAATACATACATACACTATCCGACCGACCGTACTCACGCCTCGACCGGCGCGTTGTGCGCTCCAGGCGGCGTACAATCCACGAAATGTCCCTCGTCGCACCGCTCGCCTGATCGTTCGGCGATCCACACCCTATCGATGGCTCCGGCGTTGATCATTCCGCGCACGCGCACGCGATTCCCGTACCCCGCGTACGCCGCCCACATGTCCTCATCGAGAACGACCTCATCCGGTCGCGCGTTCGCCGCCTCACCCTCGCCCTCCTCCTCCTTCTCGTTCACCACCGTCACGTCGTCCACCTCGGTCAACTCGGCGGCGTTGATTTGCACGACGTAATAAAACCCACGCCTCTCCCTCAATCGCGCGTTCGCCCGCAATTGCAACGACCGCAGATTCGTAAACGCTTCCGTGTACCCCACCAGATGGTGTTCCTCGCCCGCGAACATCCTCGCGCGCGATCGATCCCTCGCGTCGTCGTCCCGCCGTCCAGTCTCGTCGCCGTCCCCGTCGCCGTCCCCCGAGCGGTCCTCTTCCATCGGCGCGTCCAAGGGTAACTGTCGCTGAAACGCCTGCGCCTCGCACAAAACGTACAACGCAAATTCCCCGTCCCCGATCGTGCCGTTTCTCGCGTACACGCCTCGAAATCGACACCCACGCGCCCGTCGGAAGAGTTCATCGTTCGGTAAACCAACCTCACGAATCGAATCGAACGAGCGATGTCAGTCGACGCGCGAGACGCGAGACGCGACGAGACGTGCGCGAGACGATGGGCAAAGTCATCGCGCACCGTGTCGGGATCGGTGAGATCCTGCATCGCGCGAGAGGAGACGAGACGCGCGACGATGACTGATAAATGCGTTTTCGCGCGGTGAGCGTTTTTTTGCAAATCCCGACTACACTTTCATTTCTACAGTACGACGACTATCCTACCATTTTTAAACATCGCGTCTCCGCGTGGACGGCGGAACACTTTTTGGAACAAAACCGCATGCCGCACCGCGCGCACCCGTACGGGGCGACGAAACCGCACACGCTACAAAATTTACGCGGCGCGCTCGATTTCGACGGACCGGCGGCGGCGGTGAGATACGTCGGTACGTCGCTCGACGCGCGATCGATGAAACTCTGTTCGAGAAGCGCGTTAAACGTGCGCGCGGCTGCGGCGCGTCTATTCTCCACGGCACCTCGCGTGGCGCGTTTGCCCGCCTTTTTCTTCCCCTTGACGATCACCGCCTCCCCGTCCCTCGCGTTTTCATTCACGGTGAACTCGTCGTCGTCCGATTCGTGCGCCTCTCCCGCGGTCCCCGGAACCAACGCGACGTCCGATTCGAACGAATCCAATCTCGCCGCAGCCGCCTCGGCGCGCGCCGCCGCGTCCACCTTTCGCAGCGCTTTACTAATCTTCCTCGCCCGCGCGCTCTTTCGCGCGCCGCCGCCGCCGCCGCCGCCGCTCGCGCCGGTGCCCGCCACCGCACCGCCCGAATTCGCGGCCGCGCGCGCGCCGTAGTGCGCCGACACCACCTCAGGCGTCACGTCTTGCACGAAATCCATGACGACGACGTCTCACGCGCGCGCTCGACGCGTCGTCCCGCGGTCCCGTGCGCCTCGGACGCGATGAATGAACGAGTAAAAGTGTGCGCGAGACGCTCGAGACGTTCGACGACACGGACGCCGACACGACACACGACGTCTTCCCCCTCCTCACGAGTCCTCGCGCGCGCGCGCGACGACGACGACGACGCGCGGTGTCACGTTCCCACCTCGCGCGCTCAATCGCCTCGACGAGGGCGCGGAGGGACGAAGCGGAGGACGCGTCGTTTCAAAAACGCAAAGACATTTTCCATTTCATTTCGTCGTCTATGTATGTACGAGGGATGGTTATTATCGAACCACCGCGCGTTCGCACGATTCGCACGAACCGAACCGAGTCGCGTCCTCCGTCTCGACGCGTTCGCGTTCGCGCGCGCCGTCGGCGTAATTAATTTAAATCACTTGTCGCGGTGCTTCTTTTCCTTTTTATGCGACTTTTCCTTGTGTCGCTTCTCCTTCACCGGCGCCGGCGTGCTCACCCCCGCGAGACTCCCTCGCATACCACCTTCAACACCGACACCGCCCTCACCGCTCGCCGCCGCCTTGTTCGCCTTCCATCGCGCCGCGCACTCGGTGAACACCTCCTTCGGCCCCAACTCGGGTCTCTCCGCGCGCACGCGCGTCACCTCCGCCTTCATGAAGAGATTAAACGCCGTCGGTTGTCTCGGCGCGCGCATCTCGCGCTTTTGTTTCTTGGTTAATTTTCCATCGCCGTTATCGTCGCGTTTTCCCTTCGTCCGTCGTCGCGCGAGCGTCGTCGTCGGCGCGCGCTCGGCGATCGCGCACATGGCTTCGTGCGCGGCGAGGCATTGCTCGGCGAGGGTGGCGAAGATCGGGGCGAGGGCGTTCGCGACGGTTTGCGCGTTGGCGGTGGACGGTGCGTCGGGGGAGGCGTCTTCGGAATCGCTCCCGCTCGAACCCATCGCGCGCGCGTGCGGGGAGAGGTCGCGCGCGTCGACGAATCGCGGGAATCGATGCGTCGGTGACCGTTGGGCGAAATCGTAATGCGACCGACCACCGTGGAGTCCTTTGGGTGTGATGAGTCGTGAACGGTGGTTGAGTGGGATCGGATCGAATCGAGGATGGGGGCGATGACGCGATCGGGGCGCGGGGACGGGGCGCTTGGCGACACACCGCGACGTCGACGGGTGGGACACGTTTTTTTCTCGCTCGGTCGTGATCTTCGAAAAGACTACTCTCCGATCCCACGATGCGACCGGCGACGACGATGATGACGCAAAAAGCGTCGCGATCCTTCGCGGGCGCGGCGCCGTGCCGAGACGATCGTCGCCGTCATCGGCACCACCGTCGCGCTCGTGCGATCGCGACGCCGCGCGCGCGAATCTATGAAAATATTCTCGACACCGTCGGGGACACGCCGGTGATTAAAATCAATCGCTTGGCGCCGGAAGGAATCGACATGTACGTCAAGGCGGAGTACTTCAATCCGCTGTCGAGCGTGAAGGATCGTCTGGCGGTGGCGGTGATCACGGATGCGGAGCGACGTGGATTGCTCAAGCCCGGGGATACGGTGGTGGAGGCGACGAGTGGGAACACTGGGATCGCGGTGGCGATGGCGTGCGCGCAGCGTGGGTATAGGTGCGTGATTTGCATGGCGGAGCCGTTTTCAATCGAGCGGCGAAAGATCATGCGCATGTTGGGCGCCAAGGTGATCGTCACGCCCAAGGCTGGGAAAGGGACCGGTATGGTGGCCAAGGCTGAGGAATTGGCGGAGAAGAATGGGTGGTTTCTGTGCCGACAGTTTGAAAACGAGGCGAACCCGGCGTATCACGCCTCGACGACGGGTCCGGAGATTTTGCGAGACTTTGCGGGTAAAAAGCTCGACTACTTTGTCACGGGTTACGGTACGGGTGGTACGTTCCAAGGCGTCGCTCGCACGCTCAAGGAATCTCGACCGGACACCAAGGTTGTGTTGCTCGAACCGGAAGCCGCGGCTCTGGTGACGAGCGGCATCAAGACGGAACGCAAGCCCACGGGGGCGCCGAACGGTTCGCACCCGGCTTTCGCCGCGCACCCGGTGCAAGGCTGGACGCCGGATTTCATCCCGTTGGTTCTCGAAAACGGCTTGAACATGAACTTGTACGATGAACTCGTCAAGATCGAGGGAGGTGACGCCGTGAAGACGGCGCAAGCGTTGGCGAGAAACGAAGGCATCTTCACCGGCATCTCCGGCGGCGCTACGTTCGCCGGCGCGCTCAAGGTGGCTGAAAAGGCACCCAAGGGATCCGTCATCCTCGCCATGTTGCCGGACACCTCCGAGCGTTACATGAGCACCCCGTTGTACGAGTCCATCGCCGCGGACATGGACGAGGAAGAGCTCGAAATCGCCAAGAGCACACCCTCTTTCCAGTTGATTCCGGGACAAGAACCGACGTTACAAATGTAAACACGTCACCACACGCGCGCGCTCGACGGATTGAATCGCTAAGAACGTGAGTTATGCATTAAATAATAAATCTACGTAGGCATTTCGCACAAATCTCAAGACTCTTCCTCGTCGTCGAGCTTTTCGGTCGTCGACGAGGGCGACTTGTTCTTCTTCGCCCGCATGCGCGCCGTCCAAATCGTATCCCCGAGTCCAGCCTCCGCCCTCGTCAGACTCTCCTCTCGCTCCTTCGCCTTCTCCCAAATCACCCTCAGACTATCAGCCCTCTGCTGCAACTCAACTCGCCACAACAAACTCCCGATCACCATCACGCACGCGTCGCTCAGCGCGCTCGCCACCGGCGACTCAAAGTTCTCCGGCTGCATCGCCACCATCACCGCCTGCGCCGCAGCCGCGCTCGCGCTCAGCGCGTACACCACCAACCGCGGCCTTCTCAACGGCGACGACTTTCTCTCCGCGTCGATGATGGCCTGCGGCACGAATTCCGCACCGACCACGCGCTCCAACCGCGTCCCGCTCTCCGTCGCGTCCCGAAGCGCCTCCACGCTGATGGTCTCTCGAAGCGGTGACGACGACGTGTCCACGAGCAATTCGCTCCTCGATCGCGCGAACGCGTCGTCCTCGTGCTCGTCATCGTCCTCGGTCGCGCGCTCGCGCTCGGTCGCGCGCGTCGTCGTCGTCGTCGTCGCACGTCGTCGTCCCGCGCACGGTCGAGCGCGAGGTTTACGACACGACGACGACGACGCGCGCGAGACGACGGAGGACGTCGGCGCGGACGCGGCGCGGGCGAGGGAGACGCCGCGCATGGTCGTCGACGTCGAGCGAGGGTGTCGAACGCGCGCGCGCGGGCGTGTGCGGCGGGGGGAGACCGGCCCGAGGGGTGTCGAAAGGGTTGGCTGAGCGCCGAGGGCGCACCGAGACGAGACGCGCGGGGACGGGTGCGCGGTCGTGTGGTTCGCGCGGGTATGGTGGTAATTACAACGTTGAAGAGGTGTGAGGGCGTCTAGGACGCGGCGTCGGGACGAGCGGTGAGATTGTCGTCGACGGCGCGGAGTTTGGTGAGCTCGGCTGTGAGCGCGGCGATGCGGTCCCTGAGCGAGGACGCGCGCTCTCGAGCGTCGGTGGAGAGAGCGGTGGCGTCGGATTCGTTCTGAGTCGAGGCGGTGATGGTGGAGGGTGTGTCCGTCGCAGACGGTGCCGTCGACGCGGTGGCGTCGGTGGAGTTGCCCGCGATGCCTTTTTCGGCGCGCGCGACGTCGTCGAGCCAAGAATCCACGCGATCGCGCGTGTTCGCGCCGAGAAAAACTTTTGCTCGCGGATCCACCGCACGATCGCATCCGCCGAGACATTCGTTAAAGGTACCCGCCGTGTTCATCTTACACTCTCCCGGTCCGCAACAAGGCGGGTGAATGTCGTACTGGAAATTGCCGAAACGACCGTCGCCCGCATTCATCGACGAGTACATTTTTTTCGCCGTTCCCTCAAAGCCGAGAGTGAGCATGTCGTGCGCGCGCTCCTTGAGCTTCTCCGCAAAGACGGGTGCCGCAAGCTGAAGGTATTCGTACACCTCCTCCGCATCCTTCATCGCGTCGATTTTCTCCAAAAACTCTGTGAATTTCTTCGGATAATTCGTGCCGATGTATCCGCCCTCCACGTAACAGCGGTAATCCGTCAACGCGCCGAACGAGGGAGGGAACACACGGGGTGCATCGCACGTCTTGTCGGACTGACAATTGATCGATGCAAATCCGATCCTGTACGTTTCGTGTTTTTGGCCACCGGGGATCAACATCGAGTTTAACTCGCCGAACAACGAGCTCTCATTATCTATGACGTGCACGTCGCCGCCTTCGGTGATGAACACGTTCTGCGCGTGTCTATCCATTTGAGACGTGAGCGTCTCGAAGAGCGCTATTCTATACATTCTCTCTGGGTTTACTTTAGCCATGAGATCGAAGTTTTCTCTGCTCACCGAACCACCCACGGATGCTTGATTACCCACGGATTCCAACGAGACTCCCTGAACTTTCTCGAAAACGAGCACGTCAACGTCTTGCTTAAAGCCAGCCGTTTCCGTGCCGTCCCACGGCAAAAACGTCTTGGCGCGCAGCGTCGTCATCCTAGGTATCACATCTTCCACGCCAGCTTCCTCCGCCATTCGACCGATGGCGCCTAATTGCGCGACGTTACACGCGAAGCGAGAGCCCATGCCTACGGGCCGACAATGCGATCCACCCTTAAAGGCGGGATGCTGGAAACCAGCGTCCTCGCACGTCTCTGGAATCGGTGAAATCGCATCCAGGCTGTGACTATACCCTCCCTTCAACCCACACCACACCTTGACGAAGACGTCCTTGACAGACTTGTCGTCAGACGTCTTCTTCTCCTCGGAGAGCATCTCTTCGAACATCTTCGCCTTGAACACCGCCGCGCCGCTCGCGCCCGTCTGTACCGACGCCACCTTGTTCCGAAACTCCGTCTTCTTCGACATTCGCGAGACGATGACGTTACATCCGTAGCACGTCTTACAGTGCGTCCCGCGCGTCGCGTTTCCTGTCGACCTCGCGCGCGCGTTGATCGCGACGCCCGGCGGCGGGTCGCCGAGCGCGCAACTCTCGCACGTATCGCACGTGTCGTACGTGCCGATCATATCCCCGTCCGGCGCGTCTTCCGAACGAAACGATGGTTCGTCGTCGTCGTCGTCGCCGTCATCGTCGTCGTCGTTCTTTCCCCCTCGGTCCGCCTTCCCGCCGGCGCCGGCCGCCGCGGATTCATCTCCCTCGTCCGTCGTCCCCACCTCTGCCTCCGCCTCCGCCGCGCGCGCGCCGTCGCCATCGCCGTCGACGCCGTCACCCTCGCGCGCGGTCCCGTCGTCGCGCG
>Ga0181584_10002242_pt1 | contig 14842 bp, 19 predicted proteins | sample 071ome_30_FD_132462 | JGI IMG/M metagenome (GOLD analysis project Ga0181584, IMG submission 132462) | Coastal salt marsh microbial communities from the Groves Creek Marsh, Skidaway Island, Georgia - 071406AT metaG (megahit assembly) | ecosystem: Environmental > Aquatic > Marine > Intertidal... | reverse complement strand
ATATAAGCTTTCATTCTTCACCTCCAAACAGGTTGTCCCACTCTTTAGAAGTGATACCAGTTTTAATAAACTCTCTTTGACTTGGCAAGAGATTTGGAAAGGCATCCTGAAGTAACATACCTTTCAGATAATAATTCTCTAACTGATCTACTGTGATCGGTAGAGACATTGTATTAACTTGTCCTGAAATAACGGAAGTTCTTTCTACTAACATATTAATTCTCCTCAGTATCTAAACTTAACTCTATATCAACATGATCAGCCCAAGTTTGAATCTCTTCATTAGACATTCTTGAAAACCTGTAGCCAAGTTTACCCATCCAATGCCAAGTATAACTATCCTCTCCAACATGAGCTTTATATCTATCACAGATATAATTTTGGTTTTCAAATCTTTGTTTTAACACCAGTTTTTCTTCGTTGCTCAGTAGCATGGGCGCTCTCCACATCGGTCGGCTTTTAGATTTATGAAGGTCTTTCACAACGTAAAAGACCTTCTAAATCTTTTAAATATTATTAAACTCTGTTCGGAGTTCTAACACATCTGAAACCAGATATAGCTCTCTTGGTTCCATGTTTCCAAACAGATCTACTGCGAGGAGTACTATCAAACAGTTTCTTAAACTGAGTCCTAGTAATTCTGTTAGTAAAAGTTCTCTGCTTAGGGTCAGTAGCCCTAGACAGTTTATAAAAGTATTTAATCATTTTAAACTCCTTCGCCGCCTGAAATAATAAACTCTAGAACCTCGGCGGCCATAAGGTTTAGAGATTCTAACAATGTTAGTTTCTTTATAAATTCCTTCGGTCTTCCGGCTGAATTTATATTTATTATAACTCTCTAGAATCCACAGAGGATGCAAGAGATAATATAAAATATTTATATATATCATATAGATACTCCTAAAAACTCAAGAGGGCCGAAGCCCTCCTGAGCGTTTTGGCTTTAGCCAAGCTTGAGCTGAGTTACCAGTTGATCAAGCGTAGACTTGATGAGATTTACATCTTCTGACATCTGAGACACCTCACCTTCAAGGAAGGTCATGCGTGTCTCCAAAGCCGACTGATTTGCCGGAGCCTTGGTGACTCGCTTGAGTTCTTGAAATTCCCGCTTGGAAATCGTAGATTTCTTCACGGGTGATTTCTTGGTGACCTTCTTGGCGACCTTGGTCGCTGCGGGCTTGGCAGTCTTCTTGACTGCTTTGACCTTGACCGGAGTCTTTGACTCCACCATGTCCTCGGTTTTGACCTGCTTGGTCAGAAAGGCCGGAACCTTAGTTGCGTTGAAAAGCTCTTGAGCTTTCCCACGACTAAGTGAGGAGGCCGGAAACTGGGAGTATAAAACTCCCAAGACTCGCTTCCGAATGATTGGAAACTTGATCTCTGGAATCTCCAGAGATTCGCAGATCTGGTAAGCAAACTTACCAGCGAGGCCAAAGTACTGCTTAGGAGTTGCTTGAATTTCATTCAAAGTTACTGATTTTGTCATTGTAAAATCTCCGATTTTAAAGTTGTGTTGTGGTTTGTCGGTGTTGCTAAGAGACTTTTAAGTGTCTCTCACTACGTAAGAGACACTAAAAAGCTCTAAGGGTCTGGAGTGGTCAATCACTGCGTACCACTCCGTTGGAGTCGTGTGTGGTGATTCACCAAGCCATTTGTTCATCGGTCAGAGCAAGAAGCTCAAGAGCTTCAGTTCTAAAGAAATCGCTGATTTCTTCTTCAGAATCCCAATTGGGATTCTCCTGAGCGTAAGTTCTGAGCTTCAGAACTTCAAAATAAAACATTCGTTCACAGTATTCATCGCAGTTTCTTAAAAAATTTATAACTAAATTTTCCATGTGTAAAACTCCTTGAGTTTTCGTGTGTGAGTTTTTGGTTTGTCTCGGTGTCGCTGAGACATTTCCATTAAAGGCACATCGGATTTCTGGAGTCAAATGTTTCTGGTGGGTGATTTTGGTGCGCATAATGCGTAGGAAAACAGGCGAAGAAACCCTGCATCACGCGCAGCGCGTCATGATCACGTAGCGCGATCACGTTGAGATTTTTAAACTTCGGGGATAGTATATTTAGTTTACTAAATATTCTATAGGTTGTTGAATTTTAAAGACTCTTGAGTCTTAAAAATTTATTCAGAAGACTTACAAAATCTCTTGAGATTTTGTAAACTAGGCAGACTTCAAAGTCTCGGGGGCAGAATCTTTAAAGTTCTTTAAAGATTCTGGAGTTTTGGAGAGCTTTAGAGTCTAACAAGTTAGACTCTAAGATTTTTCAGCCCTCTAAAGTTCTTTAGAGGGCTGGGCAGGAGGCCATAGCCCCCCCACGTATATATATACTAATACGTATACATTTTACAGGCTTGGGAGTGTTAACTAGTTTAGGGCGACAGGGACTTCAGAGTCTTGGAGGGTTTTTGCGGCCATAGAGACTTTAAAGTCTTTAGAGGGGATGTACTCAATCCGATAGGATTGTTGATGTTGTCTATATATGAACCCGGAGGGTACAAAGTATATTATACACTCCACAGAGCATTTTGTCAAGTATTTTCGTAAAAAATTAAAAAAGACTTGACAGAACCTCTATTTAGGGCTATAATAGTATAAGATGAGTAAAGAATTAACAGTAAAGCAAAAAGATTTCTTGGACTATCTGGTTGAAACTGGAGGTGATCCTAAGAAAGCTGCTGAGTTGGCGGGATACGCCCAGAATGGACATTGGCAGGTAGTCAAGGCTCTCAAACACGAAATTATAGATCTGGCCTCTAACATTCTAGCTCAGTCAGCACCCCAAGCCGCTATGAAGCTTGTGGAGGTTATGCACTCTGATCAGCCTATCCCACAGGCTAATATGCGTCTTCAGGCTGCACAAACCATCCTAGACCGCACAGGACTAGGAAAACAAGAAAGACTAGACGTAAATAATAATATGAATGGTGGTTTATTTATACTACCGGCCAAAGCTAATGAGGCGAACTAGCAGCACAATACCTTTTGGATATAGATTATCCGAAGATGAAAAAACTCTAGAACCTATAGAGCAGCAACTAGAATCTTTGGATAAAATAAAAGAATTGGTATCTTCAGACATGATGTCTTTGCGTGAAGGTGCTGAGTGGTTAACTCACATGACAGGTAGAAGTATTAGTCATGTTGGCCTAAAGAATATTATTTATGGAAGATTGGGAGAAAAATCCTGAGAACTACCTTACAGACGAGGAGGGTAATTTCGTTCTAAAGAAGGACGGAACTCCAAGACGCAAAGGTGGTAGACCTAAGGGTTCAAAGGGTAGAGGCTACAACTACCATTCAGAAACGAAAGCAAAGATACAGGCGCGGAGAGCTGTACGCAAAAAAGAAAAAGAAGCAGAGCGTACAAGCATTAAACTCTCCCAGCAGCGAGAAAAACTAAAAGCCTCTAAAGAAACTCTAAGCAAACTAGATAATAATAACAAGAACAAAGTCATTACTGATGATGTTCTGTCTAAGGTTCCTAAGTCCTTACGGGAAGAAGCTAATGATAATATTATCTTCAAACCAAACTCAGGGCCACAGACAGACTTCCTAGCAGCTCCTGAGAGGGACGTACTGTACGGTGGAGCAGCAGGGGGTGGTAAGTCCTATGCCATGCTCATAGATCCTCTCAGATACGCTCACAGGGCCTCTCATAGGGCCTTAATACTAAGACGGTCTATGCCAGAGCTACGCGAACTCATAGACAAGTCACGAGAGCTATATCCAAGAGCCTTTCCCGGCTGTAAGTATCGGGAGGTAGAAAAACTTTGGAACTTCCCCTCAGGGGCCAAAGTAGAATTTGGATTCTTGGAACGAGATGCAGATGTCTATCGTTACCAAGGTCAAGCCTATAGTTGGATAGGTTTTGATGAGATTACCCACTTGCCGACAGAGTTTGGGTGGAATTATCTGGCATCACGATTACGTACTACTGATCCAGAGATTGTGCCTTATATGCGATGCACCGCTAACCCCGGTGGTGTTGGCGCACATTGGGTAAAGAAACGATATATATTACCATCACCGCCTAACGAATCTTTTAAGGGCGAAGATGGTCTAACAAGAAAGTTTATACCAGCTAGACTAGATGATAATCCTTATCTGGCTGAAGATGGACGTTATGAGGAGATGCTCAAGGCTCTCCCTGACATCCAGCGAAAACAATTACTAGAAGGTAATTGGGAAATCGCAGAGGGTGCTGCATTCACTGAGTTTGATACAGCAGCCCACGTAGTTACTCCTTTTGATATTCCAATAGGATGGGAACGAATAAAAGGGATTGACTATGGTTATGCGTCAGAGAGTGCCTGTGTATGGGGGACAGTTGATCCAACAGACGGTACTTTAATTATATATAGAGAATTATACCGTAAAGGACTTACGGGCGAAGATCTTGGGAACATGATAGCCGAAATGGAAGCCCAAGATCCTTTTGCTGTACCCGGTGTTTTAGATACAGCAGCATGGGCCAAGACAGGTACAACAGGCCCTACAGTAGGCGAGTCTTTGATGCGCGTAGGCCATAAGCTACGAAGAGCTGACAAGAACCGTATACAAGGAAAGATACAAATTCACGAATACTTGAAGGTACAACAAAGCGGTAGGCCGCGACTGCAAATATTTAATACTTGCCCTAACCTGATACGTGAACTTCAAAGTATTCCTTTAGATCGGTCAAACCCAGAGGATGTGGATACTCACGCCCCTGACCACGCATACGATGCGTTAAGGTACTTGATAATGTCAAGGCCCCGAATAGCCGATCCACTAACAAGAATCAGACATATGCATCGTGAACAGGCATTTACGCCTTTAGATTCAGAGTTTGGTTATTGATATAGGTAATAGTATGGCTGACAAAAACTCAATAACAGATAACGCTAATAACGTCTACTTTCAAGATGTAGAGGGTGAACAGGGTAAGACACTTAACCTTGAAGAATCTCTCCACAATCAATTTACTGGCGTTATTTATGATCGTTATCAGTCAGCCAAGGATGCTAGGGATCATGACGAGAAGCGTTGGATAACTGGTTATCATAATTACCGTGGACTTTACCCTAAGCACTATAAGTTTAGAGAATCAGAAAAATCTAGAGTATTTGTAAAAGTAACTAAAACTAAAGTGCTTGCCGCTTTTGGCCAGCTAGTTGATGTAGTCTTTGGTTCCAATAAGCTCCCGATTGGAATATCTGAAACAAAGATGCCGGAGGGTGTAGCTGAGTACGCTCATCTAGACACGCAAAACCCGGTTCCCAGCATTGAGACTAGCTCGCCAGCCCCGGAGCCTAGCGCAACTAATCCTTACGATGTAGGGTATGCAGGTGACGGAAAACAGGTCTTAAATGCCGGGGCAACCTACAATAAGGGAGAAACAGAAGATATAGATGCTGTGCTGAAGGATGTGTTGACTGATGGTGGCTCAGCCATCCCACAGTTCTACGAAACCAAGCCAGCACAAGAAGCCGCTAGACGCATGGAAAAGCTTATCCATGATCAGATAGAAGAGTCTAAAGGTTCTAGCGAGATACGCAATGCACTGTTTGAATGTGCGTTGTTTGGTACAGGTATTGTTAAAGGCCCCTTTAATTTTAATAAAACTCTGAATCGTTGGACAGAAAATGCAGAAGGCCAGCGAGAATACAACCCTGTAGAAGTACGAGTACCCCGCATAGAGTTTGTTAGCATATGGGATTTCTTTCCAGATCCTAACGCGACTAACATGGACGAGTGTGAATATGCTTTCCATCGTCACAAGATGAACAAGTCGCAGGTACGCGCTTTGGCTCGTATGCCTTATTTTGATAAGGATGCTATACGCGCTACCCTACAGATGGGGCCAAACTACGAGCCGGAGCATTACGAACACGAACTAAAAGATGACCAACGCTCAGAAGACTATGGCTCTGGCCAGTACGAAGTCTTAGAGTACTGGGGCATTATGGACGCTGAATATGCCAAACAAGCTGGCATGGAGCTTCCAGAAGATACTGATGACTTAGACGAAGTACAGATAAATGCTTGGGTATGTAATGGTAATATACTCAGGGCTGTTGTTAATCCGTTTACACCTCATCGTATTCCTTACAATGCTTTTCCTTATGAGCGTAATCCTTATAGCTTCTTTGGCATTGGCGTTGCTGAGAACATGGATGACTCTCAAAAGATTATGAATGGTCATGCACGTATGGCTATTGATAACCTTGCCCTGTCAGGTTCGTTGGTATTTGATGTTGATGAGTCTGCTCTTGTTGGTGGTCAAAGCATGGAGATATATCCGGGCAAAATCTTTAAGCGTCAGGCTGGCGTACCCGGACAAGCTATCAATGGTTTGAAGTTCCCCAACACATCAAACGAAAACATGATGATGTTTGACAGGTTCCGTCAGCTTGCAGACGAACAAACAGGTATTCCTAGTTACTCACACGGTCAAACAGGCGTACAGAGTATGACACGTACCGCATCTGGTATGTCTATGCTTTTAGGTGCAGCCTCACTAAACATCAAAACAGTTATAAAAAATCTAGACGATTTTCTGTTGCGTCCTTTGGGCGAAGCTTATTATCAGTGGAATATGCAGTTCTTAGATAAGAAGTTAAACATAGAAGGCGATCTAGAAGTAAAAGCTACAGGCACTAACAGCCTGATGCAAAAAGAAGTACGTAGTCAACGCTTGACAATGTTCCTACAAACAGCGCAGAATCCTTCAATTGCACCATTCATTAAAATCAACAAGCTTATCAGCGAACTGGCTTATTCACTAGAACTTGACCCAGAAGAACTATTGAATGATCCAGAAGAAGCCGCTGTGATGGCTAGAATCATAGGATTACAAAATGCTGGACAAGGCACTGGTCAGGAGGCTCAAGCCGCTAGTGAACAACCCGGAGATATGGGAGGCCCTGAAGGATTACCTCCAGAAGGCCAAGATGTCGGAGTTACGGGTACTGGCGGTGGCAACATCGGAACTGGAAATGTACCGCAGTCAGGGGAGAGTGAATTCTCTGGAACGCTTAGAGAGGTTGCGGGATAGTGTAAATGAATACCAAGAATGAAATGGTAATACTTATATTAGAAGCACTGTCTAGCCAATATATAGCAGAATTAAAAAAGCTTGCAGTAAATATAGAAAACTATACTAGTAACTCAGTAGGTGTTGCAGAACATCCTGATATAGTAGCTGAAGTAGATAAGCTAATTGAGCAAGTAGCTTCAGCCGAAGAAAAGTTAAAAATTGTTCAAGAAATGCTACAAGTAGAAATAGAGAAGTCTGATGACTAAACCTAAATCTAGAGTGAACGAGGCTGGTAATTATACTAAGCCCACAATGCGAAAGAATCTTTTTAATAAAATTAAAGCTGCTGGTAAGGGCGGTAAGCCCGGACAGTGGAGTGCGCGTAAAGCCCAGATGCTTGCTAAAGAATACAAAGCCAAAGGTGGCGGTTACAAGTGAAAGGTTTGTTTTGGAGTTCGTGGCAGTCTAAGCTTGTATCGTTTGATGAGTGGATGTTAGACGCACAAAAGAAACAAAATAAATTATTTAAGAAGTGTTGCAAAGTAAAGAAGTCAGAATCTAATGGCATTAAAAAAGTCTCAGCAGTCTCTTAAAGATTGGACAGCTCAGAAGTGGAGAACCAAAAGCGGTAAACCTTCCACTCAAGGCTCTGAAGCTACAGGCGAAAGGTATCTGCCTGAAAAAGCTATCAAGGCTATGTCTAGTTCTGAATATGCAGCAAGCACAAAAAAGAAAAGAGAAGATACTGCAAAAGGCAAACAACATTCTAAGCAGCCTGAAAAAGCGGCTACAACAGCACGTAAATATAGGAACACGGGTGGTACTGTGAACAAAGCTAAATTTGATACGACTATGAAAGAATATGGCGAAGGAACATTAAAGTCTGGATCTGGATCTCCTGTTGCTTCTAAAGAGCAAGCCTTTGCAATTGCTTTTGCTAAAGCCAGAGCTGCCAAACAAATGGGCGGTATAATGGCTGCTCCAAACAAAAGAATGATTGCTATGGCAGATGGTGGATCTATGATGGTTCCTGTAGAAGGAGTTCCTCAAGATACCTACCCAAACATACCGCCCGAAGAAATGGCAGAAGCCAAAGCTTCTCAGCTCCCTGATGAACAGATGGAGCAAGACTATTTAGGTTATGTGATCAATGAAACACTTGATCCTACCGAACAAGAATATTTAAAGAATGCTTTAGAAGCAGACCCGCAGCTTAGTGCTATTATAGACAAAGTTGTGTTGACTGCTTCTGAGTTTTCTGGGGCCGGAGAAGTTGAAGGCCCCGGAACTGGTGTATCAGACTCAATACCCGCTAGATTATCTGACGGCGAGTTTGTATTCACTAAAAAAGCTACCGATCAAATAGGTGCTGACAATCTCCAAGTTATGATGGATGATGCTGAACGCGCTTATGACGGTGGTTTAATGAGTCGGCCTTCTGATGCTCAAAAAACAGGTTTGACTGACGATGAAAAAATTCAACGTCAAATGGCTGGAGCAAACAGAATGCCGAGTATTCGTTAACACGGCTACCTTGAAGTAACAAGCCCCTATCAGTCTGACGAGACATTTAGGATAGGCTACCTTGCAGACAACAAGCCCCGTTTGGAGAAGTAACATGACTGTTGCAGAAAAACTAGAGGAACAAGAAGCAAATCCTTATAACATGAAGAAAGATTGGCACAAAGGCGAAACCCGACAGATAGAGGGTGCTGATGGTCTTTTCTTTCAACCAGAGACTCCTAAGGCCACCTCCAGCGAAGAAGCTGAAGCCCCTGAAAAGAAAGAGTCTAAGGATGTAAATTATAAGAAACGCTATGACGATCTAAAGAAGCATTATGATACAAAAGTTTCTGAATTTAAACAGCGTGAGCAGGAACTGTTGGCCGAAGCAAAAGTAAATGCTCCCCAGTACCAAGCTCCTAAAACTGTTGAAGAGATAGAAGCTTTCAGGAAAAAGAATCCTGACTTGTATGAAACGGTAGAAACCGTAGCTCACTTTCAGAACGAACAGCAACTGGCAGATATACGCCAAGAGCTAGTCTCACTGAAGCAACGTGAAGCAGACATAGCCAAGAAAGAAGCCGAAGTTGAGTTGCGTCAAAGGCATCCCGACTTTGAGGACATTCGTGGTGATGAAAAGTTTCATGAATGGGCTAAAGCTCAACCGGATCAAATACAAGATTGGATTTATAATAATCCTAATAATGCTGGTTTAGCTAGTAAAGCGATTGATTTGTACAAGCTAGAAAATAATATTACTGCACAGCCAACCAAAAGGAAGTCTGTATCGCAAGGAAGTGCAGCAGATATGGTTTCTACTAAAACGAAATCCATTGATACTAAACAACCTAAGATATGGACTGAACGGGAAATTGCCAAGATGTCCGTAGCTGAGTTTGATAAATATCAAGACGAAATTAATCAAGCAATCAGTGAAGGGCGAGTGGTGAAATAATTTGTCTTTTATTGAGGTAATTAAAAATGGCTTATAACGTAAGTGATCAATATTTTGAACCGGCAACGGATACCAATGCCAACTTTGCGAACTCCGTATCGGGACAGAACAATTCATTCTTCCTGCCTGCTATTTATAGCAAGTCGGTACTGAATTTCTTCCGTAAGGCTTCTGTAGCCGAGGCAATCACTAACACTGATTATGCCGGGGAGATTTCCGCTTACGGTGATTCTGTAAAGATCATCAAAGAACCTACCATCACTGTCTACCAGTATGAACGTGGTCAGGACGTAACTTCAACTAAGTTGACCGACCAAGAGGTAACTCTGGTTGTTGATACTGCGAATGCTTTCAAATTCATCGTAGATGACATTGAGAGCAATATGTCTCACGTTAACTTCCGCGAAGTAGCTGCATCTTCTGCTGCTTACTCTCTGCGTGATGCGTTTGACGAAGGCGTAATCGCTACTATGTTTGCTGGCGTTCCTGCTGTAAGCCCAAATCACATTCTGGGTTCTGACAGTGCTACTGACCTTGCTGCTGGTACTTTTGACGGTACTGGTAATCTTGACATTGGCTTTGGAGCTTCTGAGCATGATCCAATTGACGTTCTTTCACACATGGCGCGTCTGCTTGACGAGCAAAATGTTCCTGAAGAAGGCCGTTGGTTCCTTGCAAATCCAGAGTTCTATGAGCAGCTTGTACAAAGCAACTCTAAGCTCCTGTCTGTAGATTACAACGCTGGTCAAGGTTCAATCCGTAACGGTTTGGTATCTTCTGGCAAGCTACGTGGATTTGATATGTACAAGACTAACAACATTGCCGCAACTACTAATGCTGCTGGTAAGTGTCTGGCTGGTCACATTTCATCTACCTGTACTGCTCAGACTATTGTTAACACTGAAGTAATTCGTGATCCAAGCAGCTTTGGTGACATTGTACGTGGCCTCCATGTTTATGGTGCTAAGGTACTGCGTCCAGAAGCTCTGGTATCCGCATTCTACGGTATTGACTAAGATTATCGGGGGTCTGAAATATGGCCCCCTTTAATTTAAGGATTAAGCTATGCCTCAAATTGGAAGCGAACAAAACCCCGTTAGATTTAACGTAAACAACAAAGTTAAAATTCGTGCTAAATATTATAGACACGAAGACAAGAAAAAAGCTGACGAAAACTACGATAGGATTTTTAGAAATCCTGATAACCCTGTAAATCATAGAGAGGAAGAAAACAAATGATGTATGGTGACAAAAAGAAAATGATGAAGGGTGGCTATAATAAAATGAAAAAAGCTGATGGTAACAAAATGGCTCGCCGTGAATATAGTAAAGGTGGTTCTGTTGCTGGTGCTATGAAAACTGCCAAGCCTTGCTAACATGAAAGTTAACGCACCTGAAGGCTACCACTGGATGAAAAGTGGTAAAAGCTACAAACTTATGAAAGACCCTAGAGATGGCTTCAAGCCTCACAAGGGTGCTTCAAAGTCTGCTAACTTTGAAATTCAAAAGGTTCATAAAAAATAATGGCTAAAAATTATTTACAGTTAACGAATGAGCTGCTAAGAGAATTAAATGAAGTTGTTTTGACTTCTGCTAATTTTGCTTCAGCTATTGGTATACAGGCTCATGCAAAAGACTGTATTAATAGAGCCTATTTAGATATTGTCAATGAAGAACCTAAGTGGCCTTTTTTGGCAACAGGCGAAAGTGGTACTACAGATCCTATGTTTGGTAATGTTTCTGTTGAAACTACTGCCGGAACAAGATGGTACGAATTAAAAGCTGCTAGTGATAACCTAACAACAGACTATGGAGCTATTGATTGGGATAATTTTTATATAACAACTGTGGGAGTTAGTGGTGAATCTGCGCCATATGTTTCTAAAAATTTACAATATATCACTATTGATACATGGAGAGACTTTAAAAGAACTACAGAAAACGCTGATGACGCAGACACCCAGAACTGGGGTGAGCCTAACTCAGTAATTCGTAGTCTTGATGGGCGTAAATTTGGACTAAGCCCTATACCTAAAAAAGCTTACAAGATTTGGTTTTTTGCTTATGACCTTCCTACAGAGTTATCTTCTTACTCTGATCAAATAGTTTTTCCTGATTTGTATAGTCCTGTTCTTATATCTAAAGCTAGATATTATCTTTATCAGTTTAAAGACAACCCTCAAGCATCAGCATTTGCATTAGAAGACTACAAAAAAGGTTTAAGAAGCATGAGAGAAAATCTTCTTGGGCCTAGTACATCTTATTTTAAAGATGATAGGGTGGTATTTATCTAATGTCTTTAGCATTTGGTTTATCATGTACGGGTGGTTTAAATACCAATCTAAATGAATTTGAAATGCTTAGGCAGCCCGGATTTGCTAAAGAGCTGTTAAATTTTGAGGTAGACCCTGATGGTGGCTATAGACGCATAAGTGGTTATACGCCTTATGGAGATACTAGACCTGAAGGTGCTAATAGAATACTAGGCGTTATTCCTTATGCTCTTGGGCTTGTTGTTTGTGTTGATACATCTGTGTATTACACTGAAGATGGAACAACATGGCTTCAGATAAATAGAGACACCGGACACGCTGGAGTTACTGAAGCTAATTTAAGTTTACAAACAGAGTTAGACAGGCCAAATCAAGGTCAGGCTCAGTTTGTTATTATGAAAGCACCTACTGGGCATACTAGTTCAGAGTATGGTGCATTAAGTATAGCTACGGGTGCTGATAAGATAGGTCACTTTCATATTGATGGTACTGGAGCTACACGTAAGTTTGTCTACGAAGAAATTTCTACTCCTGCGGCGGGTCAGTTTATAGAAGAACATGACAAGCACTTATGTGTTGTAGATACAGAAAATGCACCTAGCACCTTATATTATTCAAAAACAAATGATGACAGAGACTTTACAGGAACTGGCTCAGGCTCAGTAAGTATCTCAGATAGAATTACAGGAATTAAAAGCTTTCGTGGATCGCTTTATATTTTCTGCCAGAATAGTATTCATCGTTTAGATAATATCAATGATGCCGCAAATACTACCGTTGTTCAAATAACAAATAACGTAGGATGTCTTAGCGGCTATAGCATTCAAGAAATTGCAGGTGATGTAGTATTTTTAGCCCCTGATGGTATTAGACTTGTAGCTGCTACAGAGCGTATTGGTGACGTAGAATTAGGATCTACTTCTCGTCAGATCCAATCCATAATATCTGCATTAACTTCTAGTATATCTGATTATATTATTAGTAGTGTTGTTTTAAGAAACAAATCCCAGTATAGATTATTTTATACAGGCATATCATCAGATATAAACTTTGCCAAAGGCGTAATAGGAACATTAACGCCTCAAGGATTTCAATGGTCTGAAACACAGGGTATTCAGGCTCCTGCAATAAGTTCAGGATTTGATGCCTCTGGAAATGAAAAAATATATCATGGCGATAATTTAGGTTATATTTATAATCATGATATAGGAAATAATTTTTATCAAAATGAAACTGTAAAAGTTATTACAGCTTCTTATAAAACACCAAATTTAGATTTTGGAGATGCAGGAACTTTAAAAACATTAAGATATGCTAAAATATCTTTAGGCCCAGAAGGAGAAGTAACACCTTCTGTTAGAGTTAGATATAATTATGAAGACACAACTATTCCTCAACCTTCTGATTATGTTTTAACCGATGTAAGAACTCCAGCATTATTTGGAACAGCTATTTTTGGTACAGATTTATTTGGAGGAAGTTTAGATCCTCTTACACGAATAGCCATCCAAGGCAGTGGACATACTTGTAGTTTTAAAATTTTTTCATCAGACAATAAACCTTCTTATTCGGTAAATGGTTTATATGTAGATTACACGCCTTCTGGTAGGAGATAAAAATGGCTGGAACAAGCTACACAAGACAAAGCACATTTATAGATGGCGATACGATAACTGCTGCGTTATTTAATGATGAATATAATCAACTTGTAAACGCTTTTAGTTATGCCAGCTCAGGCACAACAGGACACCAACATGATGGAACTGCGGGAGAAGGCGGTAATATTCATACCATTGGTGATCAGGACTTTCTTAACAAAATAGTTGTTGATAGTACTAACAATCGTTGGGGAGTGTATGTAGAAGTTGGTGGTGTTGCTACTGAGCAAATACGTATTCAAGATGGAGCTATTGTACCTGTTACAGACAATGACATTGATCTAGGAACAAGCTCGCTAGAGTTTAAAGACTTATACCTTGATGGTACAGCTAACATTGATAGCTTAGTAGCTGACACGGTAGATATAAATGCTGGAACTATTGATGGGACTACAATTGGTGCTACTAGTGCTAGTACCGGAGCGTTTACAACTCTTACCGCTTCTGGTGATACTACACTTAGCGGTGCTTTATCTGTTGAAGGAAATACCATTCTTGGAAACGCCGCAACAGATACAGTCACATTTACCGCTGACGTTTCATCAAATATTTTACCCAGTGCTGACAGTACTTACGATCTTGGGGACGGCTCTACTTATTGGGCAAATGCCTATATAGACGCAGTTACTACAACTGGTAATGTAGCTATAGGCGGCAATCTTACTGTAACTGGGAACGCTACTATTGCAGGTAATCTTACGTTTGGTGATGCTGCAACTGATACTGTAGCTTTTAGTGCTGATGTAGCTTCTAATCTTTTACCAAGTGCTGATGGTACTTATAGCTTAGGTGCTGTAGGTTCTGAGTGGCAAGATCTATATATAGATGGCACAGCAAATATTGATAGTCTTGTAGCAGATACTGCTGATATTAATGGCGGTACAATTGATAGTACTGCTATAGGTTCTACTACTGCATCTACAGGTAATTTCTCTACACTATCAATTAATGGCACAGCTATTACTTCTACTGCTGCTGAATTAAATTTATTAGATGGTGTAACTGCAACTACTATAGAAATAAATTATCTTGATGGTGTAACCTCTAATATTCAAACTCAGCTAGATGCACTACAAGATTCTGATGCAGATCTGACAGCAATTGCAGCTCTTACGCCTTCTGATGGTAATTTTATAGTAGGCAATGGAACTACATGGGTTGCAGAGTCTGGTAACACTGTAATAGCTTCTTTAGGTGTCACAGCTACCGCCGCAGAGCTTAATTACACAGATGGCGTTACGTCTAACATCCAGACTCAGTTAGATACCAAAGCCCCACTAGCCTCCCCAACCTTCACAGGCACAGTGACTGCTGATGGCTTGTCTCTTGGTGATAATGAGAAGGCTACGTTTGGCGCAAGCAATGACCTAGAGATTTATCACGATGGGTCGCATAGCCGCATAGATGATACAGGTACGGGTAATTTAATTATT
>Ga0181584_10002228_pt1 | contig 14882 bp, 15 predicted proteins | sample 071ome_30_FD_132462 | JGI IMG/M metagenome (GOLD analysis project Ga0181584, IMG submission 132462) | Coastal salt marsh microbial communities from the Groves Creek Marsh, Skidaway Island, Georgia - 071406AT metaG (megahit assembly) | ecosystem: Environmental > Aquatic > Marine > Intertidal... | reverse complement strand
ATGGGGGTCAATATCGGCTTTGACAGTCTTGATGAGCTGCGTGCGGAACTGTTTGAAATCGCGCCGCATTTCGCCAATCAGGATGAGGTCAAATCAGCCCGTTGGGCAAAGTTCGGGGGACGCGGCAAAATCAGTTCGACACCGGTCGCCGCGGCGCTGGACGGGTTCTATATGACCTGTGCTGTCAGCCGCGCCTCGGAAACGATGGGGCAATGTCTGACGGCCCTGCAGGCCGACCGGGCGCAGGACGCGGCGGAGTGACGACATGGACCTGATCATGAACAGCTATGTCATCGAACTGGCCTGGATCGTCGGCAAGATCATGCTGGTTGTCGGGCCGTTGCTGATCGCGGTCGCCTATCTGACGCTTGCCGAGCGGCGCGTCATCGGCTTCATGCAGCTTCGCAAGGGCCCGAACGTCGTTGGCCCGTTCGGCATGTTCCAGCCTTTCGCCGATGCGCTGAAGCTGATGGCCAAGGAAACCATCCTGCCGGCCGGGGCCAACAAGGTCGTCTTCATGTTTGCGCCGATGCTGACCTTCATCCTGGCACTGGTGGCCTGGGCGGTGATCCCGTTCGGCGAGGGGTTGGTGATCGCCGATATCAATGTCGGCATCCTGTATCTGTTCGCGATTTCATCGCTTGGCGTCTATGGCGTGATCATGGCCGGATGGGCCAGCAATTCGAAATATGCCTTCCTCGGCGCGCTTCGCTCCGCCGCACAGATGGTGTCCTATGAGGTCTCGATGGGGCTGGTCATCATCAATGTGCTGATCTGCGTCGGTTCACTGAATCTGACGGCCATTGTCGAGGCGCAGCGCGGGATGTGGTTCGCGCTGCCGCTGTTGCCGATGTTCATTGTCTTCTTTATCTCGACGCTTGCCGAGACCAACCGCGCGCCCTTTGACCTGCCGGAAGGTGAGTCCGAGCTTGTCGCCGGCTATTTCGTTGAATATTCGTCGATGAGCTTTGCGCTCTTCTTCCTTGGTGAGTATGCCAACATGATCCTGATGAGCGGCATGACAACGGTGCTGTTCCTTGGTGGCTGGCTGCCGCCTTTCGATATCTGGCCGCTGAATCTGGTGCCGGGGCCGATATGGTTCATCCTCAAGGTGATGCTGCTTTTGTTTGTGTTCCTGTGGGTTCGGGCAACGACGCCGCGCTACCGTTATGATCAGCTGATGCGGCTTGGCTGGAAGATCTTCCTGCCATTCTCGCTGATCTGGGTCGTTTTGACGTCGGGCTTCCTGCTGTGGACCGACAATCTGCCGGCCGTGATGGCGGGATAGGGGAGAGTTGCGATGCGTGCCATGATCGACAGCCTGCGTTCATTCCTTCTGCTGGAACTCGGCAAGGGGCTGTTCCTGACGCTGAAATATTTCTTCAGGCCAAAGGTGACCATCAACTATCCCTACGAGAAGGGCAGCCTGTCGCCGCGCTTCCGGGGCGAGCATGCGCTGCGCCGCTATCCGAATGGCGAGGAACGCTGCATTGCCTGCAAGCTGTGCGAGGCGGTATGCCCGGCGCAGGCCATCACCATCGAGGCCGAACCGCGCGATGATGGCAGCCGCCGGACAACACGCTATGACATCGACATGACCAAATGTATCTATTGCGGTTTCTGTGAGGAAGCCTGTCCGGTCGATGCCATTGTCGAGGGACCGAATTTTGAATTTGCCACCGAAACCCGCGAGGAACTGTATTACGACAAGGACAAGCTTCTTGCGAATGGTGATCGCTGGGAGACCGAAATCGCCCGTAATCTCGCCGCCGATGCGCGCTGGCGCTGATCATGACAGGGGGACGAAATCGTGAATTTACTTGCAAGGATGGCGGGGCATGATTGAGGCGCTGTTCTTCTACCTGTTTGCCGCGGTGATGCTTGGCGCCGGCCTGATGGTCGTGGTGTCGCGCAACCCGGTCTTCTCGGTACTGTTTCTGATCCTGGCCTTCTTCAATGCGGCCGGGCTGTTCGTGCTGATCGGCGCTGAATTCATCGCGATGCTGCTTGTCGTTGTCTATGTCGGTGCTGTCGCAGTGCTGTTCCTGTTCGTCGTGATGATGCTGGACATCAATTTCGCCGAAATGCGGGCCGGCTTTCAGAAATATCTGCCGATCGGCCTTGTTGTCGGCGGCATTCTTGTCTTTGAGCTGGTGGCGGCGATGTATGGTGACGCCTTCAGCGGCGCGACGCTGCCGGCGGCGACGGAGATCAGCAACACGCGGGCCCTCGGCAATGTTCTCTACACGAAATACATGTATCTGTTTCAGGTGGCCGGTCTGATTCTTCTGGTGGCGATGATCGGTGCCATCTCGCTGACCATGCGCCGCCGTTCAGGTGTGCGCCGCCAGGTGATCGCCGAGCAGAACATGCGCCGCCGTGAGGACAGTGTCGAAATTGTCGATGTGCCGGTTGGCGCGTCGGCGCGGACCGTCGCCACGGTGCCCCCAAGCAAGCGTGAGAGGTGAGGCATGCTTGAACTGTCACTGAATCATTATCTGGCTGTGTCGGCTGTACTTTTCGCGCTTGGTACCTTCGGCATTTTCCTGAACCGCAAGAACGTGATCACGATCCTGATGTCGATCGAACTGATGCTGCTTGCGGTGAATATCAACATGGTCGCCTTCTCCGCCTATAACGGTGATCTCGAGGGCCAGATATTCTCGCTCTTCATTCTGACCGTCGCCGCTGCCGAGGCCGCGATCGGCCTTGCCATTCTCGTCGTCTTCTTCCGCAACCGCGGGTCGATTGCGGTCGAGGATGTGAACATGATGAAAGGCTGACCGGGAATGTATGCGTCGATTGTCTTTCTGCCTCTGATCGGGTCACTGATCGCCGGTTGGCTCAGCCTCGGCAACCGTGACCGCGCCGCCGAGCTGATCGCCTGCGGCTGCATGCTGCTGTCGCTGCTGTTCTCGGTCATTGCCTTCGCGCAGGTCGCGATCGGCGGGCAGCCGATCACCATTGATCTGGCGCGCTGGATTGTGTCCGGCGATTTCGAGGCGATGTGGCGGCTGCGTTTCGACACGCTGACAGCGGTGATGCTGATTGTCGTCACCGGCGTGTCGTCGATGGTCCATATCTATTCCGTCGGCTACATGTCGCATGACAATGCGCGGGCCCGCTTCATGGCCTATCTCAGTCTGTTCACCTTCGCCATGCTGATGCTGGTGACGGCGGACAATCTGGTGCAGCTGTTCTTCGGCTGGGAAGGGGTTGGTGTCGCCTCATATCTGCTGATCGGCTTTTGGTACAAGAAGGACAGCGCGCATACCGCGGCGATGAAGGCCTTCGTCGTCAACCGCGTCGGTGATTTCGGCTTTGCGCTCGGCATTCTGGCGGTCTATCAGATTTTCGGTTCAATCCAGTTTGACGAGATTTTCGCCAACGCAGCCGTCATGGCGAACACCGAGATCAGTTTCCTTGGCAGCGCGCTACCGGCGCTCGAGGTGGCCGGCATCCTGCTGTTCATCGGCGCGATGGGCAAGTCGGCGCAGCTGGGGCTTCACACCTGGCTTCCCGACGCCATGGAGGGACCAACGCCCGTTTCTGCGTTGATCCACGCGGCGACCATGGTCACGGCCGGCGTCTTCATGGTCTGCCGCCTGTCGCCAATGCTGGAATATGCGCCGCTGTCGCTCGACATCATCACCATTGTCGGTGCATTGACGGCGATCTTCGCCGCGACGGTCGGCTTCACGCAGTTTGATATCAAGCGGGTCATCGCCTATTCGACCTGCTCGCAGCTTGGCTACATGTTCTTCGCGGCCGGTGTCTCTGCCTATCCGGCGGCGATGTTCCACCTGACGACCCACGCCTTCTTCAAGGCCTTGCTGTTCCTTGGTGCCGGTTCGGTGATCCACGCGATGTCCGATGAGCAGGATCTGCGCAATATGGGCGGCATCTGGCGCAAGGTGCCGGTGACCTATGCGATGATGTGGATCGGGTCGCTGGCATTGGCCGGGTTCCCGTTCTTCGCCGGATTCTATTCCAAGGACATGATCCTCGAGGCCGCCTATGCCGCGCATACCGGTGTTGGCTCGCTGGCCTTCTGGCTTGGCTGTGCGGCGGCCTTCCTGACTGCTTTCTACAGCTGGCGGCTGTTGATCATGGCGTTCCATGGCAAGCCCCGCGCCTCGGCCGAGGTGATGTCGCATGTTCATGAGTCACCGCTGGTGATGACGCTGCCGCTGCTGGTGCTGTCGATTGGTGCGGTGTTCTCGGGCTGGCTTGGCTATGAGCTGTTTGTCGGGGCCGGCATGGACAGGTTTTGGGGTGAGTCGATCCTGATCCTGCCGATCCATACGGCGATGGAACACGCCCATCATGTTCCGACCTGGGTCAAGCTGCTGCCGGTCGTGCTGGCGACCTCCGGCGTTGTGCTGGCGGTGCTGTGCTACAGCATCTGGACAGGGTTGCCGGCGGCAGGTGTGCGGACCTTCCGTCCGATCCATGCCTTCTTCTTCAACAAGTGGTATTTCGACGAGCTCTATGACGTCATTTTCGTACGTCCAGCCGTGCGGATCGGCGTCTTCCTCTGGCAGAAGGGGGATCGTGACACCATCGACGGCCTGGGTCCGGATGGCCTGTCCAGCCTTGTGATGCGCGTCTCCGCGGCGGCATCACGCCTTCAGTCGGGCTTCGTCTTCCATTACGCGTTCGCGATGTTGATCGGCGTGGTGGCTCTGGTCACATGGTATTATCTTCGTTTCGGGGGAATGTAGGCAATGATTGGCAACTGGCCCCTTCTGACGATCATCACCTTCCTGCCGATGATCGGCGTGATGTTCCTGCTGATGATCCGCGGCGAGGATGACCTGGTGGCCCGCAACGCGCGCCATGTGGCGTTGTGGGTCAGCGGCTTCACCTTCGTGGTGTCACTGGCGCTGGTGCTGAATTTCGACCCGCAGGCCCCCGGCTACCAGTTCGAGGAGCGCGGCGACTGGCTGCCCGGCGCCGGCATCAGCTATCATCTCGGTGTTGACGGCATTTCCATGCCCTTCATCCTGTTGTCGACCCTGCTGTCACCACTGGCCATTCTTGCCAGCTGGAAGGCCATCACCGTCCGCGTCCGTGAATATATGATCGCCTTCCTGGTTCTGGAGACGATGATGATCGGCATGTTCGCCTCGCTGGACATGCTGATGTTCTATCTGTTCTTCGAGGGTGTTCTGATCCCGATGTTCATCATCATCGGTGTCTGGGGCGGGGCAAGGCGTGTCTATGCCGCCTTCAAGTTTTTCCTCTACACGCTGCTTGGCTCGGTGCTGATGCTTGTCTGCATGCTGGCGATGTATATCGATGCCGGCACCACCGACATCCCGATGCTGACATCGTATGGTTTTGCGGCTGACATGCAGACCTGGCTGTTCCTTGGCTTCCTGGCCTCTTTCGCGGTCAAGGTGCCGATGTGGCCGGTTCATACCTGGCTTCCCGACGCCCATGTCGAGGCCCCCACCGCCGGCTCGATGATCCTGGCCGGTGTGCTGCTGAAGATGGGCGGTTACGGCTTTATCCGTTTTTCGCTGCCGATGTTCCCGCTGGCCTCGGAATTCTTCGCGCCGCTGATCTTCGCGCTGTCGATCATCGCTATTGTCTACACCTCGCTGGTGGCGCTGGCGCAGTCTGACATGAAGAAACTGATTGCCTATTCCTCGGTGGCGCATATGGGCTTCGTGACCATCGGCATCTTCACCCTGACCGAACAGGGTGTCGCCGGCGCGATGTTCCAGATGATCAGCCACGGGCTTGTCTCGGCAGCGCTGTTCTTCTGTGTTGGCGTTGTCTATGACCGTCTTCATACGCGTGATATCGGTGCCTATGGCGGCGTTGCCGCGGTGATGCCGCGCTATGCTGTCTTCTTCATGTTCATGATGCTGGCTTCGGTCGGTCTGCCGGGAACAAGCGGCTTTGTCGGCGAGATGCTGGTGCTTGTCGGTGCCTGGAAGGCCAGCAGCTGGGTGGCGCTGTTTACCGCCACCGGCCTTGTCCTGGGGGCAACCTACATGCTCTGGCTATACCGGAGGGTGATGTTCGGCAAGGTTGTCAGCGCCGAGGTCGAGGCGATGGAGCGGATCAACCGACGCGAGGTGCTGATTTTCGCGCCGCTGACCGTGCTGGTGCTGTGGTTCGGAATCTATCCGGCGTCACTTCTCGATGTCATGGCATCGAGCATTCAGATCATCCTCGACAGCGCTGCCGCTGGCGGTGCCATCGTGATTGCAGGGAGGTAGGGCCATGTTCGAGTTCCAGATGGCCGATATCATGCCGGCATTGCCGGAAATCTTCCTTGCCGGCATTTGCCTGATACTGGTCCTTGTCGCGGCCTATGGTGGCGAGACAGCCCGCAATGCGCGTCGGGTGACACGCATCGCCATGGGCGGCATATTGATCACGCTGGCGCTGGTGGTAAATGGCGATCCGTCAATGTCGCGTGCCTTTGGCGGCATGTTCTCGGCTGACAGCTTTGCCATTTACATGAAGGTTCTTGTGCTGATTGGCACCTTTGCGGCGCTTGGCATGTCGCTTCGCTCGGACGGTGACAGCGACATCAACAAGCCCGAATACAGCCTTCTTGTGCTGCTGGCGCTTGTCGGCATGATGCTGATGATTTCGGCGGATAATCTGATGGCGCTCTATATGGGTGTGGAGTTGCAGTCATTGCCGCTCTATGTCGTGGCGGCGATGCGCACCAATTCGCTTCGTTCCTCCGAGGCCGGCCTGAAATATTTCCTTCTTGGCGCGCTGTCATCGGGAATGCTTCTCTATGGCGCATCGCTTGTCTATGGCGTTGCCGGCACCACCGATTTCGCCGGCATTGCCGAGGCGATTTCCGGCCGCGACCTGCCGACCGTCTTCATCATCGGCATGGTCTTCATGATCTCGGGACTTGCCTTCAAGGTTTCGGCCGCGCCGTTCCATATGTGGACGCCGGATGTCTATGAAGGCTCCCCGACGCTGGTCACGGCGCTGTTCGCCATTGCGCCCAAGGTGGCCGCAATCTCGATACTGCTGCGTCTGACCTATGGCGCCTTCGGCAGCATCGCCGACCAATGGCAGCAGGTTCTGATCGCGCTGTCCGTCGCCTCGATGGTGATCGGCGCGCTCGGGGCGATCATGCAGACCGATATCAAGCGGATGATGGCCTATTCCTCGATTGCCCATATGGGATACGCGCTGGCCGGCCTCGCCGCCGGTACCGTCGCCGGGGCGACGGGCGTGATGATCTATATGACAGGCTATGTCTTCATGGGGGCAGGGACCTTTGCCATCATCCTGCTGATGCGCCGTGACGGTGCCGAGGCAACGCGTATTGCCGACCTGAAGGGCTTGTCGCGCACGCATCCGCTGCTGGCGCTTGGTCTTCTGGTGATGATGTTCTCGATGGCCGGTATCCCGCCCCTGGCCGGGTTCTTCGGTAAATGGTACGTTTTCCTCGCCACTGTCGAGGCGGGTCTTGTGCCGCTGGCTGTGATCGGTGTCGTGATGTCGGTGATCGGTGCATTCTACTATCTTCGGATCATCAGATTGATGTATTTCGAGGATACCGATTCACCGCTCGACCCCAAAATCCCGATGGCCAACCGCGTTGTGCTGGGGGCCAGTCTCGCCGTGATCCTGCTGTTTTTTGCCGGTCTTGGCGGCCTGCTGGCGGCGGCAGACAGCGCGGCGGTGGCGCTGATTGTCTTCGGCTGACCTGTCTGGTGGCAATGCCGGCATCATCCCAGCTCTCACTGAACAGCGTTGATGTAGCCTCATCCTCGTCCGACCTTGCCTGGCAGGCGGCTGCCGACGGGGCCGTCTCCGGTACCGCCTTCCTGGTTGGCGAGCAGACGGCCGGACGCGGGCGCCGCGGCGCTGCCTGGGCGTCGGCACGTGGCGGCATGTATCTGTCGATTCTGCTGCGGCCGGCGGTTCCGCCAAAGGCCTTTTTCGGCCTGTCCTTTATCGCCGCGCTTGCCATCCGCGCGGAACTGGCGGCGCGGCTTGTCGGGCGGGAAGTGCGCCTAAAATGGCCGAATGATGTTCTGGCCGGGGGTGGCAAGATCTGTGGAATCCTGCTGGAGGCGCGAGGCGATGCCGTGGTGATCGGCACCGGCGTCAATATCGCGCCGGTGATGCCGGTTGAAGGGGCCAGACTCCCCCCGACTTCGGTCCATGACCTCGGGGGAAGCCTGGTGACGCCGGAGGATCTGGCAAAGAGTTACGGGTGCAATCTGCTGGCGCGGGTCGATGGGTATGTGCAGGCCGGTTTCGAGTCTGTCAGGCTGGAATGGCTTCGCCATTGTGCCCATATAGAGGGACGGGTACGGGTGTCGACCGGTGCCAATGTGGTCGAGGGGTTGTTTGTCGATCTTGATGCTGACGGCGCGCTTTTGCTGCGCGATGATGCCGGCGATCAGAAGCGCGTCACGACAGGCGATGTTGAACTGATAGGTAGACCCTGAATGCTGCTTGCCATTGATGTTGGGAACACGAATCTCGTGCTTGCGCTTGGCGAGCTGGATGGCGATATCCGCGATGTATGGCGGATTTGCACCGACGCCATTTCCGATGCCGCAACCTGTACCGATCTGTTGCGGGCAACCATGGGCGCGGCGCTTGATGATGCGACGGACGCGATCATTGCCAGCGTCGTTCCGGATGTGACGCCGCATGTTGCCGGGTCATTGACCGCGCTGACCGGCCAGCCGCCCCTTGTTGTGGGCAGCCCCGGGGTGGATCTTGGCATCGATGTGAATATCGACCGGCCGGAACAGGCCGGCGCGGACCGGCTGGTGAACGCTGTCGGTGCCAGGGCGCATCATACGCTTCCTGCCATCGTGCTTGATTTCGGCACGGCGACAACGCTTGATCTGGTGGCTGCGGATGGCACCTATGAGGGGGGGGTCATCGCCCCAGGTGTGGCGCTGTCGATCGAATCGCTTGAACGTGCGGCGGCGCAGCTCCCGCGGCTGGAGTTGAGGCGATTTGAAGATGATCTGCCGATCCTGGGAAAAAATACCGTCGCGGCAATGGAATCCGGTGTCTTCTGGGGCTATGTAAGCATGATCGACGGGCTCTTGGCGCGTCTTCGCGGCGCCTATGCGGGGCCGGGCGATGATATGCAGGCCATTATGACTGGCGGGCTGGCCAGCCTGTTCGCTGACCATCTTGCCGGTCCGGTCACTGTCGATGCCGATCTGACCGTGAAGGGCCTGTTCGAAATATTTGCGCGCAATCGCTGATCTCGCGTCACCAAGGGAAACCGAAAAAAATGTACCTCAATTCCGACCTTCTGTTTGTGCCACTTGGCGGGTCCGGCGAGATTGGCATGAATGCCAATCTCTATCATTACGATGGCAGCTGGTTGATGGTTGATCTCGGCATTTCGTTTCCGGATGACAGCATGCCGGGGATTGATGTCGTATTGCCGGATCTCAGCTTTATCGAGCAGCGGCGTGACAGTCTTGCCGGGCTGGTGCTGACGCATGGGCATGAGGACCATCTCGGTGCGATTCCCTATATGTGGTCACAGCTTGGATGCCCGGTCTATGGCAGTGCCTTTACGCTCGCGCTGCTGCGTCGCAAGCTGGCCGAGAACGGCCGGCAGATGGACATTCCGTTGATCGAGATCGGCCCCGGCACGGTCACCGAGATTGGCCCTTTCAGTGTCGAGATGGTGGGTCTGACGCATTCCATTCCCGACCCGACGGCGCTGGCCATCCGGTGCGATGCCGGTACCGTGCTGCATACCGGTGACTGGAAGTTCGATCCGGCACCGGGGCTTGGCGATGAAACCGATACCGCCCGTCTGGCGCAGATCGGCGATGAGGGCGTGCTGGCGATGGTCGGGGATTCGACAAACGCCATGGTTGAAGGACGCACAGGATCGGAGGCCGAAGCCGAGGCCGGACTTCGCGAGGTGATCGCTGCCGCCACCAGCCGTGTCGCGGTGACCTGTTTTTCCAGCAATGTGGCGCGTATCCAGTCGATTATCCGTGCTGCGCAAGCGAATGACCGGTCGGTCGCCGTGGTGGGCCGGGCACTCAAGCGCGCCATTTCGGCGGCGCAGGAAGTCGGCTACCTGCGTGATCTGCCCGATTTCGTCCCGGAAGAGGATATCGACCTGCTGCCACGCAACAACATCGTGATCATCTGCACCGGCACCCAGGGCGAGCCACGTGCCGCGATGGCCAAGATTGCTGCCGGCGCCCATGAAAGTGTCAAACTGGAAAAGGGTGACACGGTGGTCTATTCCTCGCGCCAGATCCCGGGTAACGAGCCGGCCATCGCGCGTGTCCAGGATGCGCTGATCCGCCGCCGGATCAACCTGATTACCGACGAAGACGCGCCGGTGCATGTGTCCGGTCACCCGTCACGCGACGAGATGGTCGAGATGTACGGGCTGGTGAAGCCGCAGATCGCCATTCCGGTGCATGGCACGGCCCGTCACCTTGTCGCCCATGCCGAACTTGCCGAGGCCTGCCAGGTCCGCCAGACACTGCTTCCCGACAATGGCACGGTGATCCGGCTTGCCGGAACGGGCGGTGAGACAAAAGCATCGATCATCGATAATGTGAAGACCGGCGCGTTGACGCATGAAAAGGGCAAGATCCTGGAAATCCAGTCGGACATGATGCGGGCACGGCGCCGGATGTTGTGGAACGGCGTTGTGACCGCAAGCCTGGTGATGAACCGTGATGGTGGGTTGTGCGCCGTACCGGCAGTCTCGCAGACCGGCATAAGTGATGACTCAGCCGCGACCGATTATGTCGCCACGGCAAGCCTTGCGATCGAGGATGCGCTGGCCGGCATGGGCCGGGCGGCCCGCCGCGATGACGCGAATGTCGAGGAGATTGCCGGTCAGGCGCTGCGCCGGGTAGCGCGCAGCATGTTCGGCCTTCGTCCGGTTGCGCATGTCCATATCATGCGGGTCAGCGAAGATGATCTTCGCGGTGTCGCCTAGGGCGGAAAGGCACAGGGGAACCTCATGATTGGCCGAATCAATCATATTGCCATCGCGGTGCCCGATCTCGACACCGCAGCGCGGCAATGGGAGTCGGGCCTTGGCGCTGTCTGCAGCGCGCCGCAGGCGCTTCCCGAGCATGGGGTGACAGTCGTGTTTGTAGAACAACCAAACGCAAAGGTGGAACTGATGGAACCGCTTGGCGGCGATTCACCCATCGCCGCCTTTCTGCAGCGCAATCCGGCCGGCGGCATGCATCACATCTGTTATGAGGTGGCTGATATCCGCGCGGCGCGTGATCACCTTGTGGCATCGGGCGCACGCGTGCTCGGGGATGGCGAGCCGAAGACCGGGGCCCATGGCACGCCGGTGCTGTTCCTGCATCCGAAGGATTTCTGCGGCACCCTGATAGAACTTGAAGAGGTTGGCGGCTGATGGATTTCGTTTCCGCGCTGGTCGTGTTCCTGCTCCTCTGGTGGTGGGTGTTCCTGATGAGCCTGCCGTTCGGTGTACGGACCGTGGATACGCCGGAGGCGGGCCACGCACCTTCCGCCCCGGCCCGCCCGATGCTGTGGAGAAAGGGCCTTGCCGCGACAGTGATCGCGGCTGTGCTGACGGTTGTGGTGAACTGGATTATTTCCGCACAGATCATTTCGCTTGGCATTTCCGGCGGCTGACCGGCTGGCCGATCAATTGGCCTATCGCTTGGCGTGACGGCGGCTTTGCGTGCCCACAAAAAAGGCCACAAAAAAAGCCCACAAAAAAAGCAAGGCGCCTGCCTTGCCTTTTCTGAATGGGCCGGTCTGTGCCGGCTCCGCTCTCTCCCTAAACCCGGTGTTTATCCCGCGTTGATGCGACAGAACGTTAAGCACGAAAACTTCTTCTGTCGACAAAAAATTGTACGAATTCTAAAAATTTTCGCCAGCTTGTGGAATATTCCTCCCAGCCGGTGGATCGGCGGCAAATGCAGGCGGGATTACAACATTGAAATTGGCCCATGACAGCATATTTACCCTCTGCGGACATGACCGCGCAGCTGTTCGGGCTCGACAGGGCGGGCTGAAACTCAAGGTTGGCGCGTCGGTCCAATGATAGTAATGTCTGCGACCGCATATTTTCAGACGTGGCAACGCCCCGTCGTGACTGGAGAAAAAGCGCTGATGGCGACGTCCGTCTCGAAAATCTATCTGAGCTCGGATCACGCCGGGGCCGATCTGCGGCGCACCATTGCCGCACATCTTGGTGATCTTGGCCATGTCGTCGAGGATCTCGGCCCGGCCTCGGATGAGTCGGTTGATTATCCCGATTACGGGGCCAGGCTGGCACAGGCCATGAGGGATGACCCGCAATCACGCGGTGTCGCCGTCTGTGGCAGTGGCATCGGTATTTCCATTGCGGTAAACAGATTTCCATGGGCGCGGGCGGCGCTGGTCGGCGATGTGACCGCTGCGCGCCTGTGCCGTGAACATAATGACGCAAACGTGCTGGCCCTTGGCCAACGCCTGACCGGCGTGGCGGTGGCGCTTGATTGTGTCGATGTTTTTTTGAAGACCGAATTCGAGGGGGGGCGTCATGCTCGCCGTGTTGACAAGCTGGCAAGTCCCGGCGATACGGCGTAGCGCTAACGGCAATCTGGCGGCAGGGTACGCCACAGGAGACCATCATGGATGACATCAGAAAATACGCAATCATGGACGGATTCTTTTCAGCAGAACTTGCCGATTCGGATCCGGAACTGGCCGGGGCGATCAGGCACGAGCTTGTACGACAGCAGGACCAGATCGAGATGATCGCGTCGGAGAATATCGTCAGCAATGCGGTGCTTGAAGCTCAGGGGTCCGTGCTGACCAACAAATATGCCGAAGGCTATTCCGGTCGCCGCTATTATGGCGGCTGTGAATTCGTCGATGTTGCTGAAACGCTGGCCATTGAGCGCGCGAAGAAACTGTTTGACGCGGCCTTTGTCAATGTGCAGCCGCATTCCGGCGCACAGGCAAACCAGGCCGTGTTCCTGTCGCTTCTCAAGCCCGGTGACACGATCCTCGGCATGTCGCTTGCCGCCGGTGGTCATCTGACTCATGGCGCTGCGCCGAACCTTTCGGGCAAATGGTTCAATGCCGAGCAATATGGTGTTGATGAAGAGACGGCGCAGATCGATTTCGACGCGTTGCTTGCGCAGGCGAAGGCATGCAAGCCAAAGATCATCCTGGCCGGCGGGTCGGCTTATCCGCGAACGCTTGATTTCGCAAAATTCCGCGAGGTCGCCGATGAGGTGGGTGCCTATCTGATGGTCGATATGGCGCATATCTCGGGGCTGGTCGCCGCCGGTGTGCATCCGAATCCGGTGCCGCATGCGCATATCGTCACCTCGACGACACACAAGACATTGCGTGCTGGACGTGGTGGCATCATTCTGTCGAATGACGAGGCACTTGGTAAAAAGATCAATTCAGCGGTATTCCCGGGACTTCAGGGCGGTCCGCTGATGCATGCCATCGCTGGCAAGGCGGCCGGTTTTGGCGAAGCCCTGCGGCCGGAATTCCGTACTTACATCGAACAGGTGGTCTCGAATGCCAGAACCCTGTCCGATGCGTTGATTGAACGGGGGCTTGATATTGTCTCGGGCGGCACCGATACGCATCTGGTGCTTGTCGATCTGCGGCCCAAGGGCTTGACCGGCAACATCTCCGAGGTGTCGCTGGAGAATGCCGGCATCACCTGCAACAAAAACGGTGTGCCGTTCGACCCGCAGCCGCCGATGGTGACCTCGGGTGTTCGCCTCGGGTCGCCAGCCGGCACGACGCGTGGGTTCGGTACGCTGGAATTCACCAGGATCGGACATTTGATTGGTGATGTGCTTGATGGTCTTGCCGCCAACCCGGACAATAATGGCGAGGTCGAGAACCGTGTACGGAATGAAGTGCGCGAGCTTTGCCGGGCTTTCCCAATCTATCAATAGTGTGTACACTCCCGTCCGCATCAACATCTAGCGTGGCGGGGGATCATGCTTTGTCCGTTTTGTGGTAGTGAAGACACCCAGGTAAAGGACTCTCGGCCTGCCGAGGACGGCGCCGCTATTCGGCGTCGTCGCCTCTGCGGGGCGTGCGGGGCTCGATTCACCACTTTTGAGCGTGTCCAGCTTCGGGAAATCAACATCGTCAAGCGGAGCGGGCGCAAATCCGTGTTTGACCGCGACAAGCTCGAGCGGTCATTCGAGATTGCGCTGCGCAAGCGTGATGTCGACAAGGATGAGGTGGCGCGGGCGATCAATGATATTGTTCGCACGCTGGAAGGCCATGCCGAGGGCGACGTGCCATCGCATCTTGTTGGCGAACTGGTGATGAAAGCGCTGGCTGGCCTCGATCAGGTGGCCTATGTCCGCTATGCCTCGGTCTACAGAAACTTCGACGAAGCCACCGATTTCGAGGATTTCGTGGAAAAGGAACTCGGTGACTGACACGAGGCCAGGACCATCGCCGGCCGATGACCGCAGATGGATGCGTGTTGCCATTGCCGAGGCACGCCGCGCCGAAGGGCGGACGGCACCTAATCCGCCGGTCGGGTGCGCAATCATTTCAGCCCAGGGACAGCTTGTCGCCACCGGACATACCGCCGTCGGTGGCCGCCCACATGCCGAGATTCGGGCTCTTGCCATGGCCGGTGTGGCGGCGCATGGCGGCACCGCTTATGTGACGCTTGAACCCTGCGCGCATCATGGCCGGACCGGACCCTGCGTGGAGGCGCTGATCGAAGCCGGGGTGGCGCGCGTCGTTGTGGCGCTTCGTGACCCCGATGAACGTGTGAATGGCCGTGGCATCGACCGCCTCGCCGAGCATGGCATCTCGCTGCGGATTGGTGTTGAAGCCGAAGCGGCACGCGGCGTCATGGCGGGGTTCCTCAGCAGAACAATGCGCGGGCGTCCGCTTGTCACACT
>Ga0181584_10002217_pt1 | contig 14902 bp, 9 predicted proteins | sample 071ome_30_FD_132462 | JGI IMG/M metagenome (GOLD analysis project Ga0181584, IMG submission 132462) | Coastal salt marsh microbial communities from the Groves Creek Marsh, Skidaway Island, Georgia - 071406AT metaG (megahit assembly) | ecosystem: Environmental > Aquatic > Marine > Intertidal zone... | reverse complement strand
GACGGCGGAGACGAATGCAGACGAGGTCCATTGGAACGGCGAGGCGTACCCCGTGGCGGAGGGACGTTGCAAGGCCAAAGTCCAGGCGGCGCGGGGGCTCGTGGCCGAGCTTGAGGCGATTACTGCCGCGTCGGCCTCGCCGTCGCCGGCCTCGTCGTCATCTACGCCGCTCGACGAGGTGATCCAGCTTCACGACAGAGTCGTCAACGCGTACGCGAGTGCTCGGAGCGCAGCTCGGGCCGCCACGCAACTGGGGACCATCACGGAGGCTCAGCAGCTGCAGCTGATGGAGCTGGTGCGCGCGATCAACGGCATCGAGCTCGAGTGGACCATCAAGCGCAACAGGATCCTGGCCAGCGCCATGGAAGACCGCCTGAACGAGGCGCTCTTGCAGAGCATCAGTCAGCGATCCGTCGCCGCCAACCACAGTAATATCAGCAAGGAAAAGCCGGTGCGGCCGGACGAGCTGGTGCGGACGTACGACAACCTCGTTGCCAACGTGACGGCCTTGAACGACCTGGCGGCCGAGAGCGGCGGGGCGCAGGGAGAGATCCTGATGGACGAGTGCGCCGCAAGGATCGACCATTACAAAGCGTGCCGGTGCTATTTCATCGCGCACAAGTATTTATCGGACGGATTGTACGCAGAGGCGCACGGTCTGTTCGGGAGGTGCCTGAAGCGCTGCGCCACGGCCGCCTCGCTGATGGAGGAATGCGCCGAGGTGGACATGGAGGCAAAGGCCGAGGTCTCGGCGCTCGCCGACAAGGCAAAGGCCTTTTCCGCGGTCTGCGTCGCCGAGCACAAGGGTACTCAGCTCGAGCAGTCGGAGTCAGCTGCCAACGCTGTCCGCAGGGTGTCGCTCCACGACACTTCGGCAGACCCGAACGTCGCCGCGACGACGACGATGACGGCCAGGCTGGGCGCGTGGGAGTCGTTCGTCGACGCTTCTGGGGCGAGAATCTCGAGCATCCCGCCGGCGATTCCGTTCATTCCAGTGCGCCCCATCGTCCTCGACGGAGCCATTGTCGGCATCGAGCCTCCAAACCTCGACCACCGGGCCGTCGAGGAGCCTCGCAGCACGTCCAGCGTCGTGTCAAAGCTGTTCGGGTGGTGATTGTGATTCTGATCTTGATCGTCGTGTAATGGCTACATCCTTTGGAGCACTCCGAGCGTGGCAAAGGCGATCGGGTTGCCGACGATGTAACCCAGGCTGGCGACGAGCAGCGCGGCATTGACCAGGTGCGTCCACTTCTTGGCGATGCACATGGCGACGGCGGTCGCTGCGCCACCCACGTTGGCGTTGCACGCGATCAACACGATGTCGAGCGGGACGCGCAACAGCTTCCCGAGGAGCAGGCTGAGCGCGAGCTGCACGAACAGCTGCATGCCGATGAAGCCAAACAGAGGGAGAGTAGACGCGGAACCAAGGCTCCCGACCCCGGCAATCGCACCAATCGATACGAAGAAGAGCGTCATGGAGATCGACGCGGCGCTCATAGACCCCGAAAACAGTGCCGCAGACGGCCGTCCGACGACTCTCGACGCCAGCGGCGCGACGACGCACGCGACTACGCTGACAAGCGCGAGCGAGATGGACGGAAACCCAAAGGCGCGAACCGCAAGAACGCCTGCGACGCGCGAACACACGAACGCGGCGGCGATACCGGCCGACAGTGTCGTCGCCGTCGTCGCCATCGTATTTGCCGTCATCGGCCCGTCCGTCGCTGCCGTCGACGTCAGCGCGTTGCCTTTCGCCTTCGTCGACAGCCACATGAGCACAGCGATGTACATTCCCATCATCAGGTTGTCGGCGGCCATCGCAGCCGGAACGCTCGACGGGAGGCTCGTCCCGAGGGCCGCGATGACGGCGGCAAAGTTGACAGATCCCCCGATGTAACTCGCACACAGCGCGGCGGCGATATTGATCCCATCGACGGACAAATACCTGGAAAAGACGGCGTACGACGCGATCGTTCCTACCGTCGTCGCACACGCCCCGCACAAGAACGCCAGCAGCATCGACGAGCTCTCCCTCGAAAACACGTTTGCCACGTTGACTTCTAGCACGTATAGCGCGACGCCGAGCGGCAACAGTACGTCTGAGATTGTGCCATAGACCGGACTCGTCGCCGGCACGAGGCCGAGACCGGCCGCCGCTACACCGACGACGATGGCGATGAGCGGCCCGCTCAGTACCGACCCCAGCCTCGTGTTCTCCAGCGACTGCGTTGCGGCAGCAGACAGCGTGAGAACCATCCACGTGTCCAGGGCGTCGTCGCCACCGGTCGGCGTCGTCGTCGTCGTTCCGGAGAATGCCCAGCAAACCCGGTTTCCTTTCCCTACACGATTTCCTCGCAGGCGCGAGGAAACCGAGCCCCACGGCACCGCCCGCGCGCCGACGGCCTGCATACGTATCACACGCATCACCACATCACAGTTACAGCAGTCGTCGACACCGATAGGGGGTTTTCGTCTTTCCCTTCACGTACGTGAAGACGAAGTTTTCTCGCTCACGCCTTGAGCGGCGGGCCGCCAGGCAGCGAGTTGAGATCTCCGCTCACGATATAGTCCTTGTACGGCGCCAACTGCTGCATGAGTTCCTCCTCGCTCTTGTGCACGATCTCGCTCACCCTCCAGAACTGCAGCGCCCCGCCGCCGTTGATGGGCAGAGGCCCGGCGCCCGGACTATTGACGCTCGCCGACATCAGCGTCCACGGCTCGTCCGGATTCCAGCAGAAGTCCACCACCGAACTCGTATGCCCCGCATGCTGAATGATCAGCTCCTCCGGCACCGCCAAGTTGAGCGTACCCCGGTTCTCCGCGGCCCGCCTGTTGAGGTCCCAGACGGCGACTATCCCGTCGTCGCTCCCGCTCGCCAGCACGCTGCTCACGTGCGGACTCCACTCCACCTTCGTCACCGCCTCGTTATGATGCATGAACTTCCTCGTCGGGCCCATTCCCAGGTTCCTCTTGTCCCACACGTACACCCCCCCGTCCTGCGCCCCCGTCACCAGCAGGTGCGGCGTCACCATACTCCAGTCCACCGAATGCAGGTCCTTGTTCCCGTGCGCGTTCCCCACCCTATCCACCGGCTTGGTACTCGAGCGCGTGTCCCAGAACAGCATGCTGTAATCATCCGCCACACTCACCAGCTCAAACTGGTTGCCCGGCTTGAAACACACGTCCTCCACCGTGTTCGTATGCCCCTCCAGAAACACCGTCGGCGGCACGTTCCCCCTCCCCAGCGCCCCCTCCAGGTCCCACACCAGCACCTGCGTATCCTTCCCGCCGCTCGCCACCAGCCCCCTCACCCCGCACGCCCCCATGGCAAACTCGGCATTGTCCGTGTGCCCCACCAGCGTCGCGTCCGCCACAGACGGCTCCACGTCCGTCCCCGAGCCCTTCTTCAAGTCCTGGTCACGGTTAGGCTGAGAGTTGAAGTTCCACACGTGAATCTCCGGCGAATCTGTGTGCGTGGCCACCACATGCCGAAAGTTGGGCCCCGGAATCGTGCACACCTTGTTCACCTCCCCGGGATGCACAATCGTCTTGAGCACCTTGACATTCGGCGACGACGTCTGCTGCAGCTGAGACGCCCCCATCGCCGCCAGGTTGATCGGACCCGCCGCATGCTGCTGCGGCATATCCACGTACGCCAGACACAGCGTGTTCATCGCAGACCCGTCCGTCTGCTCGCTGATGTACAGAGACCGCACGTCCGACGTCGACACCTTGTTCTCCGCCGAGTACGAGAACGATGTCCCCTTGGCCCCAGTCGGATCGTCCATGTACCGAGCCTTTGCCGCCCTGTTGGTCACCCCGAACGATACCTCCTCCTCGGCCGTCAGCACCGGACCCCACTGGATCGACAACGACGGCCACACCAGGGCGTGGTTCTCGAACCAATCATACATATAGCTGAGGAGGGAAGGAAGCGAAGGAAGCGAAGGAAGCGAAGGAAGGGAAGGAACGAGTGAGCGCGAGGGAGTGCGTGAGTGAGCGTCGGGAAATTCGGTCGAATCCAGTGCCGTACGGGACGAGGCGCTTCCAGCTCTCGTACTGCTGACGAGTCAGTTCCGTCTGTTTGCCGTTTGCGGGCGAGCTCATGGTGCGTGCGTGGGCGGGGAGTTTCCCCGGTTGTTTGAATTCGTTCGAGATGAAACGGGTCTCTTCTCCGCACTCGCTCACTCACCGCCACAGACGGCGAACGAGACGAACGAAAAGAACGAAAAGAACGAAAAGAACGAAAAGAACGAGAAGAACGAGAAGAACGAGAAGAACGAAAAGAACGAGACCCCACTCGACACCACTGGACCAGCCACTGAAAGCATTCTGCAGAACGAGAGAAACGCAGTGCGTGAGTGAGGACGCGGGGGGCCCGCACGTGCCCCCCAACTCGGATTCTTCTCGAACTCGAGCCGATAATGCTTCGTGAGAGGTTCTTCACGGCCACGCTTTTTTCTTTCTTCTTTCTTCGTCACCTCGTTACACACGTTATACGGACAATACCCACGTCCTGAACACTGCATTGCCTCGGTCAGTCCCGGACGGTCTCCGTGCGTCTGCCGAGGAAATTCTGCGTTCATTCATTCGCGCTGGTCGTCCGTCGGACACGGACAGGCGACCCAGTACGAGGCATTTTATTGGAATTTAATTGTCGGGCTTGGTGCGACGGAGACGTCTGCGCGTGCCATTCCGGACTCGGGTCGATTTCGTGGCGGATAGATTCCCCGACCTGAGGAGAATCCCGTGGTGTCGACGTGTCGACGTGTGGACGTGTGGACTGCGAGAATACGACTAGGATCAACGGGTCATGGTGCTTCCGTTCAGTGTGCATCATATCGCGAATCAGGCGGTGAGCGGGGTGGTGGTGGGGGTGCCGTTGGTGGTGGCGCAGGCGGGGCGGCCGGTGGCCGGGGAGGGGATTCGCCGGAGAAGAAATTCGCTCGAGCTGCGGTCGGTGTCGTCGCAGTATGGTGCGCAACAGGCGGTGTGGAGGATGCGGGGTCGGGGCGGGCGGGTGCGCGCGAGTGTGGAGGATGATACGAATCTGCCGATGAATGCGTCGGAGGAGGACTTGATGCGTACGCATCACGAGTTGGAGGAGATCGAGCAGCAGATGCTGTTGATGATGGGGCAGCAGGGGGTGAGCGATGAGGAGATGGAGGAGGAGATGGAGGTGGAGGCGGCGCGGTCGGAGGGGTCGGAGGACGACGAGGAGACCATGTCGGTCGGTTCGGTCGGGTCGTCGTCGTCGAGCGGTCGGAGGGATGTGCCAAAAACAAACTCGACGTCGAGCAACGGGAATGCGCACTTGGACCCGCGTCTGGACGTGGTGGATGCGACCAAGGTGGACACGTTGCATCAGGACCTGTCGATCTACTCGTCGTCGTTCACGAAAAACAGCTCGCACGCGCATCGCCATGCGGCGAGTGCGATCGGCGACGCGACGCCGTGCTACGTGATTCTCTTCGGGATGGGGTCGGAGGAGACGGAGGGGATCTACACGCTGCGAACGGTGGAGGCGTGCGATTGGTCCGACGGGGAGGACGTGATGAACGTGGATACGGTGGTGGCGTTCGAGGACGAGGTGGACGCGCAGCGGTTCGCGACGTTGCTGGAGGCGTCGTTGAGGCACCAGCCGGCGGTGTACAGCACGACGTGGGGCGACATCACCGAGTGGTCCACGGAGAATGCGGCGCGCTGCAGGCTGGAGCCGAGTGGGAGCTTGCTGCTGCCGCCGGAGAGCAACGTGAGTGTGACGGACTGGGAGCGGGCTCTGGCGCTGCAGCGCGGACAGTACACGGTGCTGGACGAGGAGCCGGATGCGGTGGGTGAAAAAGCGAAAAGCGGGGCGACCGGACTGGGGGGGCCGAACACGAACCAATCGACCGTGTCGAATTCGTCCAAGATGGCTCCAACGGCCGTGTCGTTGGAGCGGCTGCAGGCGGAGCTGGACAACAGGCAGCGTCTGCGAGAGCTGCAGAACGGAATCCAGAACGGACAGCCGCTGTCGCCCGCCGAGGAGTCTGAGCTGTTCCGGATGGACGAGGTGGCGTTTGACGGCAACGTGATGGACGGAAGGGAGGACAATGTGAGTAACATTGTGGATAGCAGGATGGCCAACTCGAGTTTGAACTCGGTGAGGGAGGAGCTGGAGAGGCTGCTCGGAAGCTCGAGTGGGTAGTGGGAATTTAGTGCAGCAGGACTCGTTAGAATGACTTTTACGGCCGAGTTGATACTCGGCCATACTCCGTTTTTGTTGAATCTGAAGATATTGTTCGTCAGTTTTTGATGTTAAAGGTGATATTAAGCAGCGGGGGATCGATCGTGCGACGCGCGGGGCGCCGACGTGCCGTGTGCGGCGGCGTGCCGCGTGCGCCAGCGTGACGACGTCGTCACGAGGGCATGCGCCAGTAACACCATTGACGTTGTCCAAGACCCCGCCGTGGAGGTCCTGGTTGAAGGCAGCGCTCTTGAATGAGTTGAACACCTGGAGACCAGGCTTGACTTGACCACCCACTCGTTTTATCGACTTTCCCGCGCGTTGGACATCGATCGATAAACATGACAGCGAATGAGCCCCCTGCAGGGTACGTGATGCGCGAAGAGACGAACCGCGTTTCGGATTTGGAATCCTGATCGTCTCCTCGAGAAGAATTCCCCGCGGCGTGGCCTGTGCCGTCGTCGCCACGACCTTGCCCGTCGCTGACGCGCCGAGCGGAGCTTCTCGCGCGCGACTACGCGCGTGTCTGCCCGGTACTGCCGTATTCCGCGGGAATCGCCCGACGGGAAGATGAAGCTTCGGCGAGAAACCCTCGAACGAGAGAGGTTCACGGCGCCCGGACGCCCGGACGCCCCGCCGCACCTCGACGCCCCGCCCCGCGACTCACCGACAATCACCGACAACCACCGCCATCACTCGACTCGACTCGACAGGGACGCGAACGCGAACGCCGGAGAGAACGGCGCCGACAAGAAGAAGGACTTCTCGACGGCCATCCTCGAGCGCAAGAAGTCGCCCAACAGGCTGCTGGTGGACGACGCCACGAACGACGACAACTCGGTCGTGGCCCTGAATCCGTCGACGATGGAGACGCTCGAGCTGTTCAGGGGCGATACCGTGTTGCTCAAGGGGAAGAAGCGGAAGGACACCGTGTGCATCGTGCTCGCGGACGACACGATCGAGGAGGGCAGGATCCGCCTCAACAAGGTGGTCAGGAGCAACCTTCGCGTGCGTCTGGGTGACATCGTGTCGATCCACCAGTGCCCGGATGTCAAGTACGGGAAGCGCGTGCACGTGCTGCCGTTCGAGGATACCTGCGAGGGCATCACGGGTAGCCTGTTCGACGCCTACCTCAAGCCGTACTTCGTCGAGGCGTACAGGCCCGTGAGGAAGGGAGACACGTTTCTGGTGCGCGGGGGCATGAGGACGGTGGAGTTCAAGGTGGTCGAGACCGACCCGGGCGAGTACTGCATCGTCGCCCCGGACACGGAGATCTTCTGCGAGGGAGAGCCCATCATCAGGGAGGACGAGGAGAAGCTCGACGACATCGGTTACGACGACGTCGGTGGCGTGAGGAAGCAGATGGCACAGATCAGGGAGCTCGTCGAGCTGCCACTGCGCCACCCGCAGCTCTTCAAGACGATCGGCGTCAAGCCGCCCAGAGGCATCCTGCTCTACGGACCCCCCGGATCCGGAAAGACGCTGATCGCTCGCGCGGTCGCCAACGAGACGGGAGCCTTCTTCTTCCTGATCAACGGGCCGGAGATTATGAGCAAGCTCGCCGGAGAGTCCGAGTCGAACCTCAGGAAGGCGTTCGAGGAGGCCGAGAAGAACTCGCCGGCCATCATCTTCATCGACGAGATCGACTCGATCGCTCCAAAGAGGGAGAAGACCAACGGAGAGGTCGAGCGCCGCATCGTCTCCCAGCTTCTGACGCTGATGGACGGGCTCAAGTCGAGGTCCCACGTCATCGTCATGGGCGCCACCAACAGGCCCAACTCGATCGACCCGGCTCTCCGTCGTTTCGGACGCTTCGACAGGGAGATCGACATCGGCGTCCCGGACGAAGTGGGCCGTCTGGAGGTGATGAGGATCCACACCAGGAACATGAAGCTAGACGATGCGGTTGACCTGGAGGCCATCTGCAAGGACACCCACGGATACGTGGGCGCCGATCTGGCCGCCCTGTGCACGGAGGCCGCCCTCCAGTGCATCAGGGAGAAGATGGACGTCATCGACCTCGAGGACGAGACCATCGATGCCGAGGTGCTCAACAGCATGTCGGTCACCATGGACAACTTCAAGACGGCCCTCGGACAGGCCAACCCGAGCGCCCTCCGCGAGACCGTCGTCGAGGTGCCGAACGTCTGCTGGGACGACGTCGGCGGACTCGAGAAGGTCAAGTTCGAGCTGCAGGAGACTGTCCAGTATCCGGTCGAGCACCCCGAGAAGTTCGAGAAGTACGGCATGTCGCCGTCCAAGGGCGTGCTGTTCTACGGTCCTCCAGGATGCGGTAAAACGCTCTTGGCCAAGGCCATCGCCAACGAATGCCAGGCCAACTTCATCTCGATCAAGGGACCGGAGCTGCTGACGATGTGGTTCGGAGAGTCGGAGGCCAACGTCAGGGACATTTTTGACAAGGCTCGTCAGTCCGCCCCGTGCGTGCTCTTCTTCGACGAGCTCGACTCCATCGCTGTCCAGCGTGGAAGCAGCGTGGGCGATGCCGGCGGTGCCGGGGATAGGGTGCTGAACCAGCTCCTCACGGAGATGGACGGCATGAACTCCAAGAAGACCGTCTTCATCATCGGCGCCACCAACAGGCCGGACATCATCGACCCCGCGCTGATGCGCCCGGGACGGTTGGACCAGCTGGTCTACATTCCGCTTCCCGACGAGGCTTCCAGGAAGCAGATCTTCAAGGCTGCCCTCAGGAAGTCGCCCGTCGCCCTTGACGTTGACCTCGACCACCTCTCGCAGGTCACCAAGGGCTTCTCGGGAGCGGACATCACGGAGATCTGCCAGCGCGCTTGCAAGTACGCCATCAGGGAGTCCATCGAGAGGGACATCGAGAGGGAGCGCAGGCTCGCCGACAACCCCGATCAGATGGAGGAGGACGCCCCGGACCCCGTCCCGGCAATCACCAAGGCCCATTTCGAGGAGGCCATGAAGTTTGCCAGGCGCTCGGTCAGCGACGGCGACATCCGAAAGTACCAGGCGTTTGCTCAGAACCTACAGCAGAGCAGGGGCTTCGGAGGCGACTTCAGGTTCCCCGGCGCGTCCAACAACAACGCCGGCACGCCCGCCGCCGGCGCCGCACCCGCAGCCGCCGCGGACGACGACGACGACGACCTCTACTCCTGAACGACAATCAGCAGTCGCATAGATGTAGGATTCTGGATTCTAGCCGGTAACACACAAAAGATTACATACATACATACATTTCGCGCGCGCGCGCATCGTTGTTCCGCTCTGGTTTTCTACTTGAGGAGGGTCGTCTCGACGAGGAGACCGGTGACGACGTAGGGATCGAGGTTGGACGCCGGGCGCCTGTCCTCGTAGTACCCGCACTTCTCGACCGGCACCATGCGACCCACCCTGACAGAGCAGCCGCGGTTGGCGACGCCCCAGGAAAAGTCGTTCATGGACGACGTCTCGTGCTTTCCAGTGAGCCTCCTATCGTTTCCTTCTCCGTAGAGCGCGATGTGATGTCCGTGGCGCTTTCCGAGCTTCTCGATCTGCTTCTGGATGTTGTCCCAGCCGACCTCCGCCCTCCTGGTGTCCTCGTTCGAGTAGTTCACGTGCCCGCCGGCGCCGTTCCAATCTCCAGGGATGGGCTTCGGGTCGAGCGTCACCTCGACGTTGTACAACTCTGCCAGTCTCAACAGCAGGTACCTGCTCATCATCATCTGGTCGCCAGCGTCGATGCCCACGCAAGGGCCCACCTGGTACTCCCACTGCGACGGCATCACCTCGGCGTTGATTCCGGAAATGTTGATACCGGCGTAGACGCACGCCTTCAGGTGCGCCTCGACCAGGTCCCTGCCGATGGCCGCGCCGGCCCCGGCCGCGCAGTAGTAGGGCCCCTGCTCGCCGGGGTACCCGTTCTGGGGCCAGCCCAGGGGCCACTTGGTCTTGCTATCCATGATCGAATACTCCTGCTCGATTCCGAACCACGGCTTCTGGTCCTTGGCTGCCTCCATGAACTTGTTGCACTGATTGCGCGTGTTGGTGGGGATGGGCTTGGGCTGCTCCACGGTCCCGTCGGGCTTGATGCGTGGCGGCTCAAAGCACTCGCACAGCACCAAAATGTTGTTTCCCGGTCGGAATGGATCCTTGTATATGGCACACGGCACAAGCATCACCTCCGAGTCGTCGCCGGGGGCCTGTCCCGTGGAAGACCCGTCGTAGTTCCACGAAGGAAGGTCGGCCACACTCTTCGGCAGCTTGTCCAGCACACGCGTCTTGCAGCGGAAGTCCGCGCCCGTGCCACCGAGCCAGACGTACTCGGCCATGCACTTGTCCCCCTGGTCGAGGTTCACTGCGTTGGAGGTAGCGTGGCGACGAGCGTGCGCCGTGTGTCGTGGGTCAGAGGGGGGATCGCGCGTGTCGGGGTTTTGTCCTACACGTACAGAATCGGTCCAGGATCTGCGGGTCCAGTAAGGAACGCTCCTGGGTGGTCGTGCCGAACACCGGGGCAAGTTTGTAACCGCTCATTTGTCAGGGAGGTGAGGATGCAAATCCGATAAGCAGGAAGCAGGGATTCGCCACCTAGTCAATCTACGTGGCGCGACTGGCGCAGGTGTATGCCTATATATATACTCAATACGAGTCAGACACAGTGCGTGCAATGAACACGGACGAGGAATGCAAATGCGACGCATTCGGCTCGCGCGATACCGATAACCCTAACCCAGGTTAGGGCATCACCCTGCACGGGTAGAACGACGGGCCGACGCTGCGGACAAATCGCAACGCGGCAAGCGTATGGGCACTCACGAGGGGATACCGCTCCGTGATCGTTGCGAGAGACGGCATCTTCTCCAAGGTGGTCGAGGCCGTCCGCGTCGACCGCGCCGCCGGGCCACGACGCCCTCGCGGTCCCGTTCTTCCGGCAACACCAGCTGGGAGAAGAAGCAGGCATCTCGCGAGAACGAAGACGCGGTAACACGGCGACGACCGCTTTTGTCGTCGTCGGAGAAGGTCGATGTCGTCACGTAGGTCCCAACCGAAACATCTCATGCTCACTCTTTCTCAACTCTCTCTGGTCTCCGTCCTCCTCCACATTCCCATTGTGGGTGCGTGGAAGTCTCCCAATACATCCGATACACATCGTCCATTCCACAGTCGGCATCGCCATGGCCGCGCTGGCTCGCTCGACGCCGAGGAAGTTGAGAAGCCTCCTCCGACATGCCGGCTCGGACACCTGGCCGTCAACGTCGTCCTCGTGGCCACCGTCGTCGCTCAGCTCCAGAGTCTACTCGACGTACTCGTCGGACGACGACCCGGACCTCGAGGACTCCAGCGACGGCAACGAGTACAACAGGAGGCCGACGACGCCGTGGGTCAGGACCGTGGTCTCGGGCGTTGACCTCCTCAGGAATGCAAAGTACAACAAGGGTCTCGCGTTCACGGAGAGTGAGCGCGACAGGCTCTACCTTCGCGGTCTGCTGCCGCCGGCCGTGCTGAACCAGGATGTGCAGGCGGAACGCGTGCTGACAAACCTGAACAACATGTCCAACCCGAGCCGGCGCCTGACCTACCTCATGAGCCTGCAGGAACGGAACGAGCGGTTGTTCTTCCACGTGCTTCAGAACAACATCGAGGATCTCCTGCCGCTACTGCAGTTTCCGGTGCTGGGAGAGTACTGCCAGAAGTACAGCCTGATGTTCCGGTCGGTGCCCCGCGGCATCTACCTCTCGCTCAAGGACAGGGGCCACGTGTTTTCCATGCTGAAGAACTGGCCCGAGCGGCGGGTCAAGGCCATCTGTATGACGGACGGCGAGAACGTGGGGACGTACGGTGACCTGGGGGTTCAGGTGGGTACTGCTGAAGTTGGCCTCGCGCTCTCGTTCGCTCGCGCTCGCGCTCTCTCTCTCTCGTTCGCTCTCACACCATCTTTGTTTCTCTTCTCGTCGACAGGCCATCGGATCGCCCATCTCAAGGCTGGCGCAGTACGTGGCGCTGGGCGGCGTCGACCCGTCGACCTGCCTGCCCGTCGTAATCGACAACGGGACGGACACGGAGCGGCTGCTCGATAACCCCATATACGTGGGAATGAAGCACCAAAGAGTCCGAGGAGACGAGTACTACGAGCTGATCGACGAGTTTTTGGACGCCGTGCAGCGTCGGTTCGGCTCGACGGTCATGATCGACTTCCAGGACATGGCGTACGACGTGCAGCTCCGTCTGATGTCCGAGTACCGACACACGTTCCCCGTGTTTTCCGACGTGCAGTTCGGCATCCCCATCCTGGCTCTGTCGTCCGTTCTGGCCTCCCAGCGGCGGACGGGCCTGGAGCTGTCGGACCAGCGGATTCTCCTCGTGGGAGAGACGCCGGTGCTGACGGCGATCGCCGAGCTGCTCGAAGAGGCCATTCAGAGAGAGACGCGCGGTGGGACGGTCCTGGAGGTCCGAAAAAACATCCACGTTGTCGACTCGAACGGCCTCCTGGTCAGGAGCAGGGCGGACGCAGAGGCGCTCGAGGACCACAAGCTGACCTATATCGAGGACTCGGTCGAGTGCCCAGACCTGCTGAGCGCCGTCAAGCATATCAAACCGACCGTCATCATCGGTCTCTCCAAGGACAAGCCGCCGTTCGCCTTCACGAAGGAGGTGCTGGAGGCCATGTGCGAGGGGGCGGAGCGGCCGCTCGTCCTGCCCATGTCGCTGCGCAGCGCCGAGGACGGCAGCCCGGGAGCCGGAGAGGTGAGCGCGAAACACGCCTTCGAGTGGACAAAGGGCCGCTGCTTCTTCGGCGATCGCTACACGAACGGCCACGTCGCCACATCGGTCGGCGATTTCAAGGTCAGCAAGCTGTGCACCAGCCACGTCTTCCCCGGCGTCGCCCTCGGCACGACGATGGCTCGACTCAAGCTGCTACGCGACGAGATGTTCATCGACGTCGCGTCGACCCTCGCCAACGTCGTTCCGGACAACGTCCTGGACGCCGGAAGCCTCCTGGCCCCGGTCGAAGCCCTCCGCGACGTCGCGTGCCACGTGGCGGCCGGCCTCGCCGAGAAAGCATACCGCACGGGCGTTGCAACCGAGCTGCCCAAGCCCCACAATCTGCTCGAGCACGCCTATCAGTCCGTGTACCACCCGATATACAAAAAGTACCGCTGACGACGTCCATCGTTAGCTGTTCATCAGTTACAATGCAACTCACCCCAGCAGACGTATCCGCTCCGGAGTCCGCGGGTACCGGCTCACAATCGTCGTCAGCACCGGCAGCGTCATGTACGAGATAATCCCGGGCGACGCGTTCACCAACGCCATCCACTCCTCCGGGTTGATCCGCCCGTCCCCCGTGAGGTCCACCTGCTCGAACGTATCCTCCACAATCCGATCCAAATCCTCATCACTCAAATGAATGTCAGGATTGTCCGCGATAATCGCCACCAGAAACCGCTTCACCTCGCTCCGCTCGATATAATTCGTAGACTCGATATCGTAAATCCGGAACGCGAACAACGCCTTCTCCTCGAGCGGCGCGCTCGGATGGAACACGCTCAGACTCGTGACAAACTCCTCAAAGTCAATCACGTTATTCCGCTTCACGTCGAACAACGTGAACACCCTGTCCACGAACAGATTGCTCCGGTGCGCTTTGAACAACGCCCACGCCAGCTCGTCCTTATGAATGAGCCCGTCGTGATGCAACTCGTTCGACAACTTGTCATACAGACTCATCAGACTCTCCACTTCCGTAGGACTGAAGTGCGTGTTCTTCGCCAAGGCCGCGTAGTCCGGAGGAGCCCGGGTCGGCGTCGCTTCCTCCGGCTCTGCCGTGTCCCGGCCGGCCACGTCGGACGGGACGGGCTTGCTCGCGACGCAGCCCATCGATTCGGACGCACGCACGCACAGACCTGATAGAAGGTGCTATCACGGTGCTGTCAGGCCGCGAGGATCCATTGCGAACGCACTATTCGTCGAGTTTCCGAGCCGGAAGGGACCACGGTTTCGAAGTACTCCACTTCCTGCAGTTTTTAAATGATGGCAGTGGCCATCGCTCGTTTCGTCGGGGCGACGCCGGGCATCTCCAAGTCGACGACGATGGTGACGATGGTGACGATGGTGACGATGGTGACGATGGTGACGACGACGACGATGGCGGCTTCGTCTTTCACCCCGACGCCGACGCCTTTGGCAGCCAACGTCTACGTCTCGGAGGGTAGGAACGCATCGGTCGTCTCTCGGCTACGCGACGCGGTGCAAACCCGAGACCACGTCGCCCGCCTCGCGCACGTGTTTGTCGACGAAGCGTACAATAGGACGGGGTTCACGATCGTATCCTCCTCTGTGGACGGCTTGGTGCGCGGTGCGATGGCCGTGTCGACGCTGGCGCTCGAGTTGGTCGACTTGACGAAGCACGCAGCGACGCATCCGAGGTTGGGTGTCGTGGACCACGTGTCGTGTCATCCGTTGGTGGGCGACGACGCGACGAGGGACGCGGCCGTGGCGGCGCGGGACGCGATCGGGGAGGCGCTCGGGGCGTACGTGCCGACGTACGCGTATGGGATCGGTCGGGGCGTGGATTTGGCGACGGTGCGTCGGCGGTTTGGGTACTTCCGGGCTAATGGCGCCGGGGAACAGTGGAGGGGATCGGACGCGGTGTGGCGGGAGGCGCTGCGGGGGTCGCCGCCGGACCTTGGTGGCGGGGCGGGGGTGCGGGGTGTG
>Ga0181584_10002213_pt1 | contig 14912 bp, 9 predicted proteins | sample 071ome_30_FD_132462 | JGI IMG/M metagenome (GOLD analysis project Ga0181584, IMG submission 132462) | Coastal salt marsh microbial communities from the Groves Creek Marsh, Skidaway Island, Georgia - 071406AT metaG (megahit assembly) | ecosystem: Environmental > Aquatic > Marine > Intertidal zone... | reverse complement strand
GGTGGCAACCGCAACAGACGCGCCAATGCCCAATGTTCCGCCGCCAACATCCGGGTCGGACGCAGCCTCGCTGCTGTTATCATCCATCATCAGCGCAAACAGCTCATCTGCTGCCTGATGCGCTTCAGAAGAACCATCGGCGGCAGCTTTTACTTCAGTGTCATTTACCGCAGACAGCGCGGCGTCGCCAGTAATGGTCAGGCTGCTATTATCACCTATAAGAGCCTGCGTATCATTCACCTCGTTAATCGACAGCGCGATGGCCCCGGCAATGCCAACCCCGCCATCATCGTCGCCGCCGCCGCCAACACCAGAGGATGCAAAAACACCAAAACGGGTTTGGTTATCAAAATCCCCTGAATAGGAAGTGCTTTCAGCGCGAACGGTCAGGTCTGTTGCAGCTATTGACAGCTCTGCCTGATCAGCACCGCCAAGCTCAGCTCTCAGGCGATTTTCAACCATCTGAATGCCAATACCTGCCTGGCCGCCATAGGTTGGATTATCGGTGCGACCCGAAGCAAATGACTGTGCCTGAGTGATACCCTGTGCAGCCACATCAACAGCCTGTCCGGCCGTCAGTGTTGGGGCATTGGTACTGGTGACCTCGTCACCGGCTATCACTTCGGCAACCGTATTATTTTTCACATCCGCATAAACAAGCGCCCCACCAAGCTGGAACTTATTCTCTTCTTCTTCATCATCAGAGCTCAACGCTTCGGTGATTTGTGTGATCACCTCAGAAACACCAGATTTCAAAATATCCTGAAGGTTATAACCAAGAAATTCCTGATCCAGTTGAGAGGTATTATCAATGCCAGTATCAAATTTTTCATTTACCGTTGAAGAAAAATCATCATCTGAGGTAGCCCGAGCCGCAAAAATAGCGCTGACTTCAGAATCAGCTAGCACGTCAATATCCCCGCTCGCGGTTACCCCGGCATTGCCAGACACACGGGTGGTTGTATTGTCATTCAAAATGCCAACCGCCGCCGCAAGCGAGCCAGACACCCCGCCAACAGGCGCAGCAGACGCATCCCCTACAGCCGTAATTTGCGAGCGCGTACGCGAGCGCAAACTTACATCCCCGCCTGTTATTGTGGCATCATCGGTGATGTTCACGATAGCCTGATTATCGGTAACAGACACCCCGGCGACCAGACCCAACCCAAGAGAGGTGGAATTTGCGTAAACTGTTGAGCGCGTATCGGCCCCGGCCTCAATCTGAACATTGCCGGAACTGGACTGGATAGCCGAATTGCCGCCAATCTCGACACCGGCACGCGATTCTGTCACCGCCACGGCTACATCAATCGGCAACAGGCTAGCCAGATTTGCCCATCCCTGCTTGGACAAATCTGTCTGCATCTCGGACGCGCTTTCGATGGTAATATCCTGGCCAGCATTGATCAGCGTATCATCAATGCGAATAGTAGAGAGCGCCCTTCTGGCATCAAATTGCAGTAAAATTCCCCCTGCATAGCCGGGGTCTTCCTGCAAGGCTGTTGCGGTAAGTGACAAATTATCAGACGCGGTAATGACTGCGTTATTTTCCAGCTGAATGGTTGCTGCGGCTATCCCTGTCGGGTTGGCATAGACCGATATATCCGATTGCAGGGCATCGGCATCCAGCGTGATATTGCCGCCGCGCAAGGTCGCCCCGTCAAGGCTAATAATTGCCCGTTCCGGAGAATCGGCATCGATTAAAACCGTACCGCCCGCAAAGCCATTATTGCCTTCTGCCGTCAGCATCGCCCCCTGTTGCAGGGTAACAGATTGTGCCTGAAGCATGATATTGCCGGACGCCCCGGTTGAGCTGTCATTTCGATGGGCGGCCGCACTGCCGGCATTGGCCACCTGCCGGCTGGAAACGGTTACATTTGCCGATAGAGTGATATTATCATCTGCCTGCAAGGTCAGGCTGCCAGCATTCCAGCTTGTCCCGCCACCAGACAGGCCGCCATTGGCATTTGCCCCGTCATTACGCAATAAATCAGACGCAATAATGATATTTTGCGGGTCAATCAGGATGCTGCCCTGTGCGCCATTTTCCGATGCAGCAGACAGGCTGCCCCCCGAAAGTACAACCGTATCGCGGGCAGAAAATTCTACAAAACCGCCATCTCCGTCGACGCTGGCATCAGCGCTGATAGCTGCCCCTTGTGCCAGCTCGGACGTGCCTTCTGCCATAACAATAACAGAACCGGCATTTCCGCCGCCACGCGCATCTGCGGTGATATTTGCCCCGACCCCAAGCGTAATATCGCCATCTGCTGTCAGGCGGATAGAGCCGGCTTCCTTGCCATTATCCCCGTCAGCGCTTACCTCGCCGGTGATAATCATATCGCCCAGCGCAGCCAGCTGTGTATCCGGGGCGGTATTCCCATCCAGCGCGACAATGCCGGAAGAGCCGGAGGCGTTCGATAAATTCACCACATTATCTATCGCCACAATGGCCGGAACGCCCGACTGAATCTGACCAGAAACGCTAAGCGATCCTGACTGTAGATTAGTCCCGCCGGCTGCATTAATCTGGCCGCGCACATCAATCAGGCCAGAGCGGGAAATGGGCACATTATTATCCAGTACAGCGCTGATAGACGGCGCAGATAACACATTGCCAGGCCCAAACATACTATCCATAAACCGAAAAGTCGGGGTGACCATGGATAGACGGCCAACATTCACAATGCCGCTGCTGCCCACCACGACCCCGTGCGGATTCAGGAAATAGACATTACCGCCAATCTGGCCATCTTTATAGGCATTTAAAATCCCGTCAATGACCGTCTGCTGATCGCTGACCATATTGACCAGATTATCTGTCTGGTCGGGCAGGAACAAATTAACCTCATGCCCCTGATAGACATTAAAGACAGAAAAGGAATTAACCCCTGTATTGCCATAGCGGGTATTGGTGCGGACATCTGTGACATTGCCATTGATGGTCAGGCTTGTGTCGGTACGGCCATCGGGGGTGATTTGCTGGGCATTTGCCACTGAGACAAGCGGCATGGTCAGCACCTGTAAAAGACTAAGGCCGAGCCCTAATCCTTTAAATGCGAAATGGCTTCGCATGGTGCTGAACATGGAACGCTTATTCAGTGGCATTGCTTATTTTTTCTCTGTCTTTTGTTCAGTTGCCGCAGCATCTGAAGCTGCATTATTCTGATTCAAAATCTGCAAACAGCGCACATTGATCAGATCAACGCGGCGGTTTTCATATTGAACAAAAATGGTGTTACACTGATCATTAGCCGCTTTGTTGATCATATCGGTATAAATCTGGGCAGCGGTATTTTGCGCCCCGGTGCGCACCCCCTGATCATAAACGCTATTTTGCAAATAGTTCCAGGCGATCACCATCAGCAATATCAGCGAGATGAAAAACCATCCCCATAAAAAGATAGTGAAATCAGGAAAACGGAATTTCCGCGCACCGGCTTTTTCCGCTTGCCCCTCTTTTGCGATTTTTTCAATCTCGGAGCTTATATCTGTTGTTTCATTGCTCACTGTCATACTCCACTTTAATATCTGAAATTGTCTCTTATCCATTGCTAATTAAGTTTGATATTTGCCCGTAAGGAGAATTGTAACAAATCATCCTTATAGGCGGTTTTTTCATCCTCATGGACGCTGTTATCCAGAGGATGCGCCCAATAGGTATCGAAAGATAAATAATCAAAAATTGTCGGCAGGGTCAGGCCAACCCCGTAGCCGGACCATTTATCGGTACGCCTTGCTTTGCCATAAACCTCGCGGGCATTAACATGGTCGATAAAGGCATAGGGCTGAATACTGGGCAGCCAGTCTGGCAGCGTTACCTCCTGCCAATTGGCCAGATCAGAGCGCAGCTCGGCACTGGCAAAATACCCCCGATAGCCAGAAGATTCAGACGGGCGATAGGCGCGCACCGACCCCGGCCCCCCGATAGAGATAATCTCGCCCGGCATATTCAAAAAAGCCCGTGCATTGGTATAAAGATAGCGGCCGGAAAAATTCGCTGTCAGTTGCGGGCTTAAAAACCGCGAAGCAGACATATCCATATCAAACTTGCTCACCCATTTATTGGATGGCGGAATTTCTGTTGAGACATGAATAAGATGATAGGAGGGCGAGAGCGAAAGCGAGGTAATCCCGTCATTATAGCTCATCGGTACAGCAAAGACCCATTTATCAGTTTGGCTCTTGGCCAGCAGATCGCCTGTGGAAGGCGCGACCATATCATTTTTCCCGCGCCCGAAAGAAACAGAAGAAAATCCTGACCAGTTTGTGGCGGAGAACAACGGATAGGAATAGCCCACACCTAAAGAAACAGACGAGCCTCGATAGCCGACTAGCTCGGCATTCTCAACAGTGGATTTGGTTTGTGCGGTTGCCAGATTAACGCTCAGATTGCCGCCCGGCTGGCCAAGGGGCATGGAAAAGCCAATGGTATAAGCAGATGTCCCTGCCCCATCAGAGACAGAGACATTCACCTCATCATCGCGCTTCACCAGATTATTAAAGGTCGCGGAAAAGGATTGCGGGACAATTTCAGACACGCCCTTATTATAATTATCCACCGAAATAGAGGGTAGCTCGATGAAGTCAGGCTCTTCGGTCTGAATAAAAATATCGGTTGTGCCATAGACATTGCCTGGTGCCAGCTCGGTCGTCAGCTTGCTTTTATTGGTGGCATTATAGCTTTTTAAGGATTCCTCGATTGTGGCAAGCGAGATAAAATCACCCGGGGCAAAGCCCAGCTGTTCAAGGATATATCCCTCATCCACCGCGTCATTGCCTTCGACAATGATATCGCCCAGCCGTACCTCGACAATTTTGATTTGAACACGGCCATTTGAGACTGTCTGTTCCGGCAATAAGGCACGAGAGAGCTCATAGCCCTCCTCTTTAAAGGCCAGATTAATCGCATCAATAATTTCTTTTAATGTGTCAATTTCAATATCCCTGCCAATGAAGCGGGCTTCAATTGCCTGTAATTCCTGACGGCGCAGCAAATCGCTTCTTTCGATATCCAGGCCGGTAATCTGGCGCGGCGTGCCTTTGGCAATCCTGAAGCCTCTTGTCAGATACATATCGGATTTGCCGGGAGTGCGCGGGCGCAAGCCATCTGTATCTTGCAGCTCTGTGCCTGTATCGCTCAGAGCGGCAATGACATTTTCAGGTGAAATATTCTGGCTGTCCGGAACAGAGGCATCCTGTCCGGTTGAAACAGGTAGCAGGCTGGTTAAAAAATTCTGTTTCTGCAGCTCCAGCCTATCTGCGATTTTTTCCGGCAGAGATACAGTAACCGCCACTCCGCGCTGCCCATCTTGCGAGGCAGGAATAATACGTGCAGATAAAATATGACCAATATCGGCACGCACGATCTGATAGGCGCGCGCCGTTGCCCCCGGAATGGCAAAATTATCTCTTAGCCAGATAATCTGGCTGTCTTTTTCTATATCTTCTGGATTGCGATCAAAAAATTGATATTCCAATGCCAGCTTCTCACCCAATTCAGCGCGGCCAGTAATTTTAGCCTGGCGTATTTCCGGTGCTTTCTCGCCTATTTGAATGGATTTATCAAAGCCTAGAGAGCGGTGCGCCAAAACGCGCGTTCCTGCCAGAATGCGAATATCTGCACTTATTGCCCTGCCAATATCGGCTTCCTGCAGCAGATAGCGCGATTTATAGGCAGAAGGGACAGGCTTGCCATCGCGCATCCATTGCAACTCAACACGCCCGCCAACCGCATCTACAAATTCCTGATGAACAACAAATCGGGTGGTCAGCTCGCGGCCATCTTCCGGCATACCGGAAATCTGGAAAAGCGGGATCAGGCTGTCATCGCGGGCGGTCCGCATAATATCAAACATAATGGCCCGCCGGGTCGGGGCATCTTGTGATGTCGCAACCTCAAATTCGGCAATGCCAGGCTGGCTATCTGCCCGCCAGGTAACCTGTGTTACCGGCCAGCCAGTCAGGCGGAAAAATGAATCAATACGCTGGCGAAGCCGGTCGATATTTTCGGGCTCGCCACATTGCAAATATAAAATTTCCGACAAATTGCCGCGCTCTGTTATTGGCCAGTCAAAAGCAAAATGAAGCTGTAATTTTTCCGGGGGGGCTTTGCAATCTGCTGCTATTGCAGATAGCGGCACGATGGATATTACCATCGCACAAGCGATTATCGCCAAACTGAAAATTTGCCGCCACATACCACTCAACCTGTCTTTATCTCTAGATTATAACGACATGACTGGCAGTGTATTGACAAAAAAAGCCTCTTTTTGGGTAGAAAAAATGCCTCTCTCGACAGCAAGACAAAACAGCGCGATTAGATAATGGATAAAATGCCGTATCATATCGCTTAATCCCTATTGGCCGAATTACAATATAAAGGATTGCAATTCAATAGGTTATCGGCATCAAAGCGCGCAGATTCTGTGGTAAATAAACGGGCATTTTCGCGCAAAGCTCTGGCTCTGTCCTCGGTGGCAGGGTGGGTCGCAACAAACAGATCATAAACGCTGTTTTTTGCTGATTTTGCCATTTCCTGCCAAAGGGAGAGGGCTGGTTCACTTGCGAATCCGGCCAGCAACAGATAGACGAGGGCGATTTTATCTGCCTCTTTTTCATGGCCATAGGAATACAGATCGCTTCGGCGTGCTGCCCCGATAGGGGGCTCGATATTGATGACCTTTAACGAGCTGGCTTCACTTGCATGGCCTGCCGCAATATGGGCCAGCTCATGGGCGATAACAAAGGCAAGCGCATCCTCCCCCAGCCTTTCGCTCAGGCTTGTGTGAAAAATCACTTCCCTGCCGCCAAAGGTATAGGCCTCAAATGAGGGGGCATCTATCAGCACCGGCACGATATCTGAATCTGCAAGATGCGAGACAGAACGCACCCGCTCAAACAAGCCGTTAAGCCGCTGGTAACGGGCATCGCTATCCCCGGCCAGCATAATTTTTCTGCCTAAAAATCTCTGCTGTGCGAGCAATGTCTCCAGCCGTTCTTGTGCCTGTTGCCGGATATGTCCCTGGCTTAGAAAATTGGCAGTTGGCGCAGTGGTAACCGGATTGTGCCGCAAAATAACGGCTTGCGGGCCAACCAGCAAAGGCGGGGTCGCTGCCGGGCGTAGCTGAAGGCTGCACGCGCCAATCCCTGTTCCAATGACAAGAAGAGTGATTAAAGCGAGAGGAAAAAATCGTGCAAAAACACCCATTAATTCGGACTACTCAACAATCTTTCAGGGCATTTTGAACACACATCCTGGCTTTTTTCTGTGCCAAAGCAAGGCTGTTTTTGGTCATTCGGGCAGCCAGCCTGTCGCGATAGCTGGCAGCCGTTTCATGGCCTGTGGCCGCAGCGATATTGAACCACATATGGGCGCGTTCAAAATCCTGCAAAATTTCCTGGCCAGTAACATAAACAATCCCCAGATTCACTTGTGATTGCAGATGGCCTTGCATGGCGGCCATCTCATACCATTTTGCCGCTTCTTTCAGGCTGGCAGCCACCCCTATGCCTGCCTGATACATCATCCCCAGATTATAGGCAGCCTCTATATTTCCTTTATTGGCTGCCCGCTGATAATAGGCAAAGGCCTGCTGAAAATCCGTGCGTACCCCATCACCCTGATTAAAGGCTTCTGCCAGCTTCATTTCAGCTTCTATCAGCCCCTGTTTGGCACTCAGCTGGTAATAGCGAATAGCTGCCTCGCGATCTTTTGGCAAGCCTGTGCCTTTATCAAAATTATAGGCTGTTTCTAACTGCGACAGGGCATCGCCATTATCGCCCGCCTGCTTTAAAAAGAAAGCCGCTTTTTGGGCATCCGATGCAATACCCTGCCCATCGCGAAGATAAAATCCAGCCTGTTTAAAGGCAGGGGCAAATCCCTGTTCTGCGGCCGCGATGATGAACGGGGCGACCATCTTGCTTTCAGCGCCTTTTTCGATCAATCGGCTGGCATATTCATATTGGGCTTCTGCCAGACCATTTTCGGCTGCGGCTATCAAATATTGCTCGGCACGGGCTTCATCGGCTGGCACGCCATCTCCTGTGAAATAGATTTTGCTTAAGGCATATTGGGCATCTGCTTCATTATTCCTGGCCGCTGCTTCAAACCAGGACAGGGCTTTTTGCGTTTCTTCCAGACTATCTGCATTTGCCAGCAAACGCACCCCTAGCGGGAAGAAGGCCGGGCCATAGCCCTGCCCGGCCGCCGCTTGCAACCATTGCAAGGCCAGCACATCCGAGCGTTCAATGCCTTTGCCCTCACCATATAATCCTGCCAGTGTAAACTGGGCAGCCGGATGTCCCTGTTCGGCAGCCCGCATCAGCTCCTGTGCCGCGGCCGGGAAATTTGCCCCTGTACCGCGCCCTTTTAGCAACATATCTGCGCGCTGGAACAACCCTTCGGGATGGTTTTGTTTGGCGGCTGCCGAATAAAAGCCAAAAGCACGCTGGGGGTCATAGATGGCGGTATCCGGATTGCCATAAATTGACCCCAGTAATAGCTGGGCTTCCAGATAGCCTGAACGTGCCGCATTTTCATATAGCACCAGGCTTTTTTCCGGGGCGTGAACGGCCAGCCCTTCATCTGCCAGCAGGCCGGCCATCTCAAACATAGCGGCCAGATTACCTGCCTCAATCGCCTTTTCCAGATAGGGCATGGCCAGCGATACAGAACTATCTGTCACCCCATTTTCCATAATAAACTGGGCATGTAGCAATGCAGCATCCGCATTATTCTTATCTGCGGCCATTTTCAGATATTCACGATAGCCATCTTTATTATCGCCTGCGCTGTCCGGTGAATTTAATAATTGTACTAGGCGCCATGCCGCATCTTCATAATCTGCCGCAGCGGCGGTCTCAAACCAGAACAGAGCCTGGCGACGGCTGGCTTCAACGCCATTTCCCAGAAGATAGGCATCTGCCAGCGCATAGCTGGCTCCCATATCGCCCTGTTCAGCCGCAGCCAGCAACCAGTTAAACCGGGCTTGCGGGTCATTGGCAACCCCGCCAATCCCTGAGTATAATTCAGCCAGGCGCAGCTGGGCGGGCAAGCGTCCAGCTGTAGCAGCAGAGGCATAATATACCGCTGCCAGAGGCGCATTTTCTGGCAAATATTTGCCTTCATCCAGCAATATGGCATAGTCCAGCTGGGCATCTGTAATACCGGCATCAGCTGCCTTTTTAATAAAGTCGGGCGCCTCGACAATATCGCGCGCGCCGCCGCGTACTAACAGCAATCTGCCCAGCTTTAGTGCGGCATCGGGGCGGGCGGACATATCTGCCTGGCGGTAATAATAGATAGCCTTATCTGTATCGATAAAGCCCACGTCGCCTGTTTCATATAGCAAGCCCAGATGATAGCTCGCCTCTGCCACCCCTGCTTTGGCAGCCTTCATCAAATATTGCACGCCAGAACTAATATCTTTTTCTGTACCCTGCCCCTGATAGGTTGCCTTGCCCAATTCAGCCAGTGCGGCCAGATTGCCCCCGGCCGAAGCTGAAGTAAAGAGGCCGACCGCTTTTTCGGCATCTTTTGAGATATCTGCCCCGGCCATAAAACGCAGCCCCATTTCATACTGGGCGTCTGGCATACCGACATCTGCAGCCATTTGATAAAACCCGATAGCAGCAATAGGGTCACGCTCAACCGCCTGACCCTTGTCCAGCCAGCGCGCCACTATCATCTGGGCTTCTGTCCTGCCAGCCATCGCGGCTTTTGTATAATAGCGAAAGGCGTCCTGTTCATTAAAAATATCAGTGTTTTGCGGGTCGGCCAGGTAATGGGCAAGGGCTAATTGCGCGTTTGGCATCCCGGCTTCGGCCGCGATTTTAAACCATTGCATAATGTCTTGCTGGCTTGCACCAAATTTAGGCTCATCACGCAAGCGCAACGCCAGACGGTAAGCGGCCTCGGCATCACCTGAGCGGGCAGCGGCCTCATACCATTTTCGCGCTTCCGGGATATTCTGGATGATGCCCTCACCTGTTTCCAGCATCAGCGCGATATTATAATGGGCATCTATATGCCCTTTGCCAGCAGCCAGCTGATAATAGCGTAAGGCTTCTGCATAATCTTGCGGTACGCCCAGCCCCTGATGATACAGGCTGGCCAGTCCAAATTGTCCATTAGCATCTTCTTGCTCTGCGGCACGGCTAAACAGGGATTTTGCTATATTATAATCCTGTTGCACGCCGCGCCCTTCCAGATACATTCCGGCCAGCAGGGCTTGTGCAGGCGCATCGCCCATATCACTCGGCCTTCTTAAATACTCTGCTGCCTTTCGGGCATCGGCTGTTATGCCCAGACCATCCAGATAAATCTGGCTGAGCATATAATGGGCGTTGATATGTCCATTTTCTGCGGCACGTTCAAACCAGTATCGGGCAGCCGAATAATCCAAATCCAGCCCGATACCGCTATAATAAATCAGCCCAATCTGGCTTTGCGCACTAACCTCGCCCGCTTCTGCGCGGGCAAAAATCTCTTTATACTTTTCCGGAATCACTGCCGAATTGGCTGGCTGATAGGAATTTGCCTGTGCAGAAGATGAAAAAGCAGGGGCGGTATGCAGTAAAAAAACACCTGTTAACAGGATAGAAAATATCCCGGAAATGCGCCTATTAAATAGCATTTTATTCAATTTTTTTAATCTGTTAAGGCACTGCATCGATCTTACCCACTCTGTGATCTGAAAACATATAAAAAAGGCACTGAATATCCAAATGCAAAAACCCTGCCAGCCATAGGCCGGCAAATAGTGTCTGTAATTCCCTGGACAGAGTCAAATCCTATGCTACCAAAAACTTTTAGCTTATGTCTTGATCTTGGCAGCTCTTCCCGTTCTTAATAGGGCATCGTTTTAATTCAAAGTAAGGCCTCTATCATGGCAAAACCCCTAAAAAAATCTGTGGCAGAAATGGTGAAAGCCGCCAAAGCCGGCATCAACGAAATCACCGCTAAACAGGCACTGGAACTCTATCAGGACGAGAATATCGTGATCGTGGATATTCGCGATGTAAGAGAGCGTCAAAAGCTGGGATTTATTCCGGGTAGCTATCATGCCCCGCGCGGAATGCTGGAATTTTGGATCGATCCGCAAAGCCCATATTTCAAGGAAATTTTTGGCCAGGATAAGCGTTTTATTCTGCATTGTGCTTCTGGCTGGCGCTCGGCACTTAGCGCGGCGACACTGAATGAAATGGGCTTTGATGCAGAACATATATCGGACGGGTTTTCCGGCTGGCTAGAAGCAAAAGGCCCTGTCGAGATGCCCAGCCCCCCCTCTTCAAAAAGCTAGAACAATAAAGGCAAAACAGATGGGTTTGGATAAAAACGCACCGATTGGCTATATGCAACGCACCAGAGAATATTATCTGGGGCTGGGATATGATAATCCCTATCAATGGGCAAATTTTTCAGATGTTCCGTTTATTCAGCCTGTCAAACCACTTGCAGAAATGCGGGTGGCGATTGTCACAACCGCCGCCCCCTATCAGCCGGATAAGGGCGATCAGGGGCCGGGGGCAGCCTATAATGCATCGGCTAAATTCTTTTCAGTTTATCAATTACCCATTGACCCTCCACCGGATTTGCGAATCTCGCATATCGCCATTGATCGTATCCATACCACCGCAGAGGATAGCGGAACCTATCTGCCGCTTGCCGCCCTGAAACGGGCAGAAAAATCAGGCATTATTGGCGGTATCGCACCCCATATCTATGGGTTTCCAACTAACCGCTCGCAGCGAGCCAATATCGATAGTGATGCCCCGCAGCTGGTCAAAATGCTGCAAGCGGACAAGGTAGATGCGATGATAGCCATCCCCAATTGCCCGGTGTGCCATCAATCGGTTTCGATTGCTGCCCGTGCAGCCGAAGAAGCCGGCATCGCATCTGTCATTATGGGATGTGCGCTGGATATTGTTGAATATGCGGGCGTACCACGCTTTTATTTTTCCGATTTTCCACTTGGCAATAGCTGTGGCCGCCCGAACGATCCGGCCTCTCAGGATGCAACGCTCAAAGGGGCGCTTGATCTGCTTGTCCAGGCTGACAAGCCGCGCACCAGTTGGCACTCGCCCCTGGAATGGCAAGGAAAGGAAAACTGGAAAGAGGATTACTCAAATATCGAAAAACTCTCCGCTGCAGAAATTGCCAAAAGGCGGGCAGATTTCGATAGTGCCAAAGAAGATGTCAAGGCCAGCAGAAAGCAAAGCGCCTAGACAAAACACCTAGATAATGCCCCATTCTTTTAAAACATCGCGATTATGCGCGCCCAGCTGCGGCGGTGCGGCATGATAGCTGGCAGGCGTTTTTGACAATTTGGGCGGATAGGCCACCCCTTTGAAACTGGCACCATCCTCGCGCGACAGGCTTACCTCCATTTGCCGGTGCTGCAAATGCGGATCGCCAAATATGGCCGGTATATCATTAATCGGCCCGCAGGGAACATTCGCAGCCTCCAGCAAGGCTATCAGCCTGTCCTTTTCAAAAGAAACTATTCGCTCTGCCAGCCTCTGATCGGTAAATTCCCTATTTTGACAGCGTGCTTCATTGGTTTTAAAACGATCATCTTCTGCCATTTCTGCCATGCCCAATACCTCTGCCAGACGGGCAAACTGGCCATCATTTCCGCAATTGATAATGACATACCCATCTGCAACCGCAAATACGCGGTAAGGCACGATACTGGGGTGATTATTGCCCATGCGTTGCGGTGTTATCCCGCAATTCAGCCAGTTAGAGGACTGGTTGGCCAGCATCGCTACCTGACAATCCAGCAGGGCACAGTCAATATGCTGGCCCTCGCCTGATCGGTTGCGGTAATGCAAGGCAGCCAGAATCGCGCTGACCGCATTAAGACCTGTGAACAGATCGCAAATCGCCACCCCTACCTTGACCGGCTCTGCGCCCGGCGCGCCATCTGGCTGGCCTGTGATGCTCATCAAGCCGCCCATTCCCTGGATCAGAAAATCATAGCCCGGGCGATGGGCATAAGGCCCTGACTGACCAAATCCGGTAATCGAACAATAAATCAGGCGCGGATTAATTTCTTTTAGAGCGTCATAATCCAAACCATATTTTTTCAGACCGTTCAATTTAAAATTTTCTACCAGAATATCGGCTTTTTTGGCCAGATCGCGCACTATCTGGACATCTTCTGCGCGCGTGAAATCCAGGCTGACAGAACGTTTATTGCGATTACAACAGGCAAAATAGGCAGCCTCGCTTCGTTTGCCTGTTTCATCCTCAATAAAGGGCGGGCCCCAGCCACGTGTATCATCCCCGCCATTGGGATTTTCTATTTTCACCACATCTGCCCCTAAATCAGCCAGCATCTGGGTAGCCGAAGGCCCTGCCAGAATACGGCTTAAATCAAGAACTTTTACGCCCTCCAGGGCAGAAGGGTCAGAAGGGGAGTGCGCCATGTTAATGCCTTTAAAATAAAATACCGGATGCTCATTAGATTAGTGTCTGACAGTTTTTTAGCAACCGCAAAGACTTGCTAAATCTGCATAAAGCTGGATAGGCTTTTGAGAGCAAAAAAGGAGTGTAGCTATTATGGATTTTTCTTTGTCTGCCGAACAACGGGCACTTATCGATACCACCGCTAAATTTGCCGCAGCCGAATTGCCGGATATGGCAAGGAAGATAGAGGAATCCAGCACGCCGCCCCCGAAAAGCCTGTTAAAACGCTATGCCGAGCTGGGCCTGTTGGGGGTGAATTTGCCGATAGAATATGGCGGCGGCGGGATGAGCCATCTGGATGCGGTACTGGTTCTCGAAGAGCTGGCTAAAATTTCCTGTGCCATTGCCTTTCCTGTTTTTGAGAGCAGTTTTGGCCCTGCCCTTGCCATTGCCCATTTTGCCCCCGAAGAAATGCGCCAGCGTGTGCTGCCAAAGGTCTGTAGCGGCGATATGATCATCGCTGTTTCCATGTCAGAGCCACAAGCCGGCACAGCCCTGACAGATTTAAAAACAACCGCCACCATCAAAGGCGACAAGGTGATTGTCAATGGCACGAAACGCTGGTGTTCGGGGGCAGGTCATGCCGATGCCTATCTGGTATATTGCCGGCTATCAGATGACCCGGGCGCAAAAGGCATTGGCGCGGTACTGATCGAAAAAGATACTGATGGCTTTAGCTTTGGGGCAGCCGAACACCATATGGGATTTCACGGTATCCCCAGTGCCGATATGTATTTTGACGCGGTGGAAATTCCAGCCAGCAATATTGTTGTTCCAGCGGGCGGGTTTAAACAATTAATGGAAGCCTTTGATCTGGAGCGTTGCGGCAATACCACCATGAGCCTGGCTTGTGCCCAGTCTGCCTTTGATATCGCGCTTACCTATGTTCAGGAACGCCATCAATTTGGCAAGCCTTTGGTTGATTTTCAGGCGGTACAACTCAGCATCGCTGAAATGAAGATGAAGCTGGATGCCGCGAGATTGCTGCTATATCGGGCGGTAGTTGGCGCCCAAAATGGTCTACCCAGCATTGCCGACAGCTCTATTGCGAAATGCTATGCCAATGAAATTACCAGAGATGTGACAGGGGCTGCCTTGCAATTAATGGGCGGCTATGGCTATTCAACAGCCTATCCGATGGAACAGAAAATGCGCGATGCCTGGGGCTGGGGCATTGCCGGCGGGGCGATAGATGTCCAGAAAACCAATATTGCCTCTGCGCTGGTAGGGCGGCGCTTTAATCAGCGCGCCCGCTAGACAGCGATAAATTAAGGTCAGGATATTAACAAAGCAAAGGATTGAGAAGATGTCCGATGAAACCCCTAAAACCGCAGGGTGGCGCCCCCATCCGCGCTATCCCGATCCGGCTGTTATCAGCCTTGATCCCGACTTTGACAAGCTGACGATTTTTTCTGCTGCGATAGAGCGGCTATATACC
>Ga0181584_10002209_pt1 | contig 14915 bp, 11 predicted proteins | sample 071ome_30_FD_132462 | JGI IMG/M metagenome (GOLD analysis project Ga0181584, IMG submission 132462) | Coastal salt marsh microbial communities from the Groves Creek Marsh, Skidaway Island, Georgia - 071406AT metaG (megahit assembly) | ecosystem: Environmental > Aquatic > Marine > Intertidal... | reverse complement strand
GGCGGGTCGGTGTCGGATCGCGGAGTGACCGCCTCGAGCGCCCACCCGGCGGTCTCGATCATCCACTCGATCTTCTCGGCGTGCGGGATGTGGAAGTCGGGCAGTTCAGCGCCACTCATGTGACCATCCTCGCAGGCGCTCCGCCCGACGCCGACTCGTGCCCCGCCGGTACCGTCGCGTTGTGCGCCGGTTCCTCCTCTCCCCCCGCTGGTTGGCCTTCCACCTGCTGGTGCTGGTCGGGGTGGTCGCCATGGTCAACCTCGGGCTCTGGCAGCTGCGGCGCCTCGATGAGCGCCGGTCGTTCAACGCGGTGATCGAAGCCGCCTACGACGGCGCTCCGGTGCCCTTGGACCGGCTGATCGATCCCACCTGGCGGGTCGATCCAGCCGGACTGGCCGCCGTCGAGGAGTCCGGTGCGACGTGGCGCCCGGTCGTGGTCACCGGCACCTACGAACCCGAGGCGACACTGCGGGTCGTCAACCGCTCGCAGTACGGGCGGGCGGGCGACAACCTCGTGGTGCCGCTCCGCCTCAACGACGGCCGGCTGGTGCTCGTCAACCGGGGGTTCGTGCCCCTCGGTGTCGATGACCCTCCCCTGCCCTCACTCGTCGTGGAGGTGCTGGGTCGGATCCGGACGACGGAGCAGCGTGGCACGGTCGGCGCCCGCGACCCGGCCGAGGGGATACTCACCGAGGTGCAGCGACTCGACCTCGAGCGGTTGGCATCCCAGTTCGGCGAGGGGCTGCTCCCGGTGACGATCGACCTGGTGTCGTCGATCCCCGCCGAGGCCGATGGACTGCCCCAGCCGGTGATCCGGCCCGATCTGAGTGAGGGCTCACACCTGTCCTACGCGGTGCAGTGGTTCATCTTCTCCGGCGCGGCGGTCGTGGGGTGGGCGCTGGCGATCCGGATCTCGATCCGTCGTCGTTCCTCGGCGGAGACCTAACGGCCGAGCGGGCTGTGGAGTGCCCGCGCGAGGATCGCGGTCATCATCGATCCGCTCGGCACCGCCGGCAGGACGGAGGCATCGAGCAGGCTCAGCCCTCCGGCACCGTGGACGCGGTGGCGTTCGTCGATGACGCCGACCGAGCAGGAGCCCGCCGCGTGGGTGTAGGCCGGCGCGCTGCTCGCGACCTCTGAGCGCACCCACTGGGTGAGCGCCGCCCGATCGTCCGGATCGGGAGCGGAGGGGTCGAGCGCGAGCCCCTCCGCTGCGAGGTGAGGCGCCACCTCGCGCATCACCGCCACCACCCCGTCGACGAGCCGGGCCTCGTCGTCGGTGGTCGGGTCGAGGAGATTGAGGTCGATCGCGTCGAGGGTGACCCGACCGCGCGAGACCGGGTCGAGGAGGGCGACCACGATCCCGGCTCGATCGGGCTCCGAGGACGCGGCGAGACGGTTGACGGGGAGCACCTCGACACTGCCGATCCGCGCCACCGCGCCGCTCACCGGCCCGACGAACCGCGATGACGTCCGTAACGGCACCGTCACCGACGGGTGGTCCTGCAGCCCGCATCCAACGTCGTCACCCCCGAGCCCAGCGGCGAGCAGGAGTTGCGGCGAGGAGAAGGCGCCGGCGGCAACCACCACATGGTCGGCCTCGATCGGACCGCTGTCGGTCTCGACGCCCTCCACGCGGTCACCGTCGAGCATGAGACCGCTCACGGTCGCGCCCGGACGAACCTCGGCATCTCCGAGCAGATGCTCAGCGATGGCGACACGGCGTCCCTCGCGGCGGGCGAGCACCAGTGGACGGGCCGGGAGTGCTCGCGCCAGGGTCCGATCGACCGCACCGAACTCGGCGGTCTCGACGGTCTCAGCGGGGAGCGGGCCGGACCGGTCATCGATGACGAGCCCGTTCACCAGCGCACCGCCGCCGACCCCTCGACCGGCGGGATAGGCCACGAGCGGCCCGTCGGCCACGCGGCGTACGGCGAGGTCCCGATGGGTCAATTCGGGCGTGGCGAGGGCGCGGTGGACGTCAACCGGCACGTCCTCCGCGACCACCCGCGGGCCCGCATCGAGGACGATCACCTCACCGGTTCTCGCGAGCCGTCCGGCGATGGCGCACCCCGCTACCCCGGCCCCGACCACCACCGTCCTCTCGGCGACGCTGCCCACCGTCCAATCCTGCCAGAGCCCGGCCACATCGCAGCGTGGACTATTCGTTCAATCGGACGTCGGCCGGGGGTGCCACCGCCTATGGTCGAACCAGTGCCTCCCCCGCTTCGGTTGACGATCACGGCAGTCGCCCGAGACCCGAGGGTCCGAGCCCTGCGAACCGCCGGAGAGCACATCGGGATCGACGTCCCCGACGGCCTCGGAGTGTCGGATGTGATCCACGTCAGCGGCGACCTCAGCGACGCCGATCGCGATCGGCTGACCGGTCTGCTCGTCGACCCACTCCTGCAGGTCGGCTCGTGGGAGACGCCGATCGACCACGGCGTCGAGGTGACCCCGCTGCCGGGTGTCACCGACAGCGAGGCCGCTGCGGTGCTCGTCGCCGCCGAGCGCCTCGGGGTGCCGGTGCGGGCCGCGGTGACCGGGCGACGCATCACCTTCGCGACCGACACCCCCGAGGACGACGCCCGCCGGTTCATCGAGCGCGTCGTGGCCAACCCGGTGGTGGAGACCTGGGTCTTCGGGGCGGCGGCTCCCTCGCTCGATCCCGTCGCCGATACGCGCCATCGGGCCGAGCGGATACCGATGACCGCGCTTGACGAGGCCGGGCTCGCGGCCCTCTCGACCGAACGAGGCCTCGCGCTCGACCCCGCCGAGCTCGTCGTCATCCGCGATCACTTCGCCGGCATGGGGCGCGAGCCGACCGATGCCGAACTCGAGACCCTCGCGCAGACCTGGAGTGAGCACTGCGCCCACAAGACCTTCCGAGCGGTCATCGAGACCGGTGACGGCGATCGGGAGCCGCTGCTTCGCCAACTGCGCGACTGCACCGACTCGATCGACGCCCCGTTCGTGCGCTCGGCCTTCGTCGGGAACGCCGGTGTGGTCGAGTACGCGCCCGGTACGACGATCGCGCTGAAGGCCGAGACGCACAACCACCCGTCGGCGATCGAGCCGTTCGGTGGTGCGAACACCGGGGTCGGAGGGGTGATCCGAGATGTGCTCGGCATCGCCCACCGTCCGATCGCGGTGACCGACATCCTGTGTTTCGGCCCCGCCGATCAGCCCCTGTCGGCGATTCCCGAGGGCTCCCTCCATCCGCTGCGGATCGCCGAGGGGGTCGTCGACGGCGTCGCCGACTACGGCAACAAGATCGGTCTGCCAACGGTGGCCGGTGCCGTGCTCTACGACCCGGCGTACACGACCAACCCGCTCGTGTTCGCCGGCTGCATCGGTACCGCGGAGAACTGGGCCGAGCACGACGGACCCCACGCCGGTGACCGGGTGGTGGTGCTCGGCGGTCGGACCGGGCGCGACGGCATCCGTGGCGCGACCTTCTCCTCGGCCACCATGGACGCGACCACCGGCGAGGTGGCCGGTGCGAGCGTGCAGATCGGCGATCCGATCACCGAGAAGTTGCTCATCGATGCCCTCGTCGGGGCCGAGGACCTCTTCTCCGCGATCACCGACTGCGGCGCCGGTGGTCTCTCGAGCGCGGTCGGCGAGATGGCCGAGGGCGTCGGCGCTGACGTCGATCTCGCTCTGGTGCCCCTCAAGTACGCGGGCTTGGAACCGTGGGAGATCTGGCTCTCCGAGGCCCAGGAGCGCATGGTGATCGCCGTTCCCCCGGGCAGCGTCGAGGCGATGCGACACCGTTGCGACCGCTTCGGTGTCGAGTTCTCCGACATCGGCGCCTTCACCGGTGACGGTCGGCTGGTGGTTCGTTGCGCCGAGGACGTGGTGGTCGATCTCGACACCGGGTTCCTCCACGACGGCCGACCGCAGCGCCGCCTGCCCGCCGACCTGCCCAACCCTGATCGGACGCCGGTGACCCGTCGCGTGAATGACACCTCCGCCACGCTGCTCGATCTGCTCGCGCACCCCAACCTGCGCTCGAGGGCCGAGATCATCCACCGATACGACCACGAGATCCGCGGCACGACCGTTGTGCGGCCCCTCACAGGTGTCGAGCGCGATGCCCCGGCCGATGGCGTGGTGCTGGCCGAACCCCGCGACGCACATGGCATCGCGATCGGCATCGGTGTCAACCCCTGGCACGGGTTGGTCGATCCGGAGTGGATGGGGTGGAGCGTGGTCGATGAGGCCGTCCGGAATGTCGTCGCGGTGGGTGCCGATCCGTCGCGCATCTCACTCCTCGACAACTTCTCGTTCGGCGATCCCCGCCGCCGCTCCACCATGGGTGACCTCGTCGCCTCCGTCGACGGCTGCACCGCGGCCGCCGCCGCCTTCTCAGCGCCCTTCGTCTCCGGGAAGGACTCGCTCAACAACGAGTACACGGCGAGCGACGGCAGCCGACACGCGGTTCCCCCGACCCTGGTCATCACGGCGGTCGCCCATATGCCCGATGTGGAGGCAGTGGTGACCCCTCGCCTGCGGACTCCCGGTGACGCGCTCGTGCTCCTCGGTCGGACCGCGCCCGAGTTCGCTGGGAGCCACCTCGACATGGTGCGCCCGCATGACGGTCCCGTCGGCCGCGCCCCGTCTCCCGATCTCGGAGCGCCCGCGCGGTATCGAGCGCTCCACGCCGCGATGCTCGACGGAGAGGTCGCTGCCTGTCACGACCTGAGCGAGGGCGGTCTCGCGGTCGCCGCCGCGGAGATGTGCATCGCGGGTCGCCTCGGCGCGCACGTCGAGCGCCCCGAGGGGGTCGACGCAGCGACCTGGTGGTTCGCCGAGTCGATGGGTCGGCTCCTCGTCGAGGTACCCCAGAGCGATCTCGGGTCGTTCCTCAAGCGTTTCGACGGTGACGCCGAAGTGGTCGGCACGGTGACCGATGAAGCTCGACTCCGCCTCGGTGACGTCGAGGTCGATCTCGACGCCCTCGTCGCCGCGCACACGGGAGGTCGATGACGATGCGTCCACCGGCAGTCGTGATCACCGGACCGGGCACCAATCGAGACCCCGATGTCGCCCTCGCCCTCGAGCTGGCCGGGGCCGATCCCGACATCCGTCTGGCCGGTGAGCTTGCCGGCGACCGCGGTGCGCTCACCGGAGCGGCCCTCGTGGTGGTGGCCGGCGGTTTCAGCTACGGCGACGACCTCGGCGCCGGACGTCTGCTGGCCCTCGATCTCACCGTCGGGCTCGGCGACGGCCTCCGAGAGGCGGTGGAGCGTGGGGTGCCGGTGATCGGCATCTGCAACGGCTTCCAGGTGCTCACGAGGGCCGGGCTGCTCCCGGGCTCGCTCGGGCACAACTCCGGCGGGTCCTTTGTCTGCGACTGGGTGGAACTCGAGCCGGTGCCTGACTCTCGCTCGGTGTGGACATCAGGGCTCGTCGACACGGTGCACTGCCCCATCGCCCACGGTGAGGGCCGCTATGTCCATCCGGATCCCGATGCCCTGCAGGCCAACGGCGGGGTCGCTCTCCGCTACGCCTCGGAGAACCCGAACGGGTCGGTGAACGACATCGCCGGAGTGTGCGATGAGACCGGTCTGGTACTCGGCCTCATGCCTCATCCGGAGAACCACGTGCTGACCCGCCAGCACCCGGTGCTCGACGCCGACGAGTCCCGACGTCATCTCGGGCTCGCGCTGTTCGAGGCCGGGGTCCGGCACGCGGTGGGGGCCTGATGCAGACCCTCACCGACACCCTCGTGGACCTCGATCTCCCGCTCGAGGATCGTCGCGACGGCAAAGTGAGGGTCTCGTGGCGCCTCCCCGATGACGCCGAGGGTGGGCGGCGCCTGTTCGTGACCACCGATCGGCTCTCGGCCTTCGACCGCATCCTCGCGACCGTCCCCGACAAGGGCGCGGTGCTCAACCGGCTCGCCGCATTCTGGTTCACGCAGACGTCCGACATCGTCGACCACCACCTGCTCGATGTTCCCGACCCCAACGCGACCGTGGCGCGCGCCGCGACACCGCTCCCGGTGGAGGTGGTCGTTCGGGGCCGGATCACCGGGGTGACCGACACCTCGATCTGGGGGATGTACGCCGCCGGTGGGCGCGACCTCTACGGACACCGTCTCCCCGACGGCCTCGTCAAGAACGACGCGTTGCCGCAACCGATCGTGACGCCGACCACCAAGGCCGAGGTCGGTGGCCATGACCGCCCGGTCACCGTCGACGAGGTCGCCGAGTCAGGTCTCGTCGACCCCGAACTGTGGAGCCGTGTCGTTGAGGTCGCGCTCGCACTGTTCGAGCGGGGTTCATCCATCGGCGCGGCCGCCGGGCTGGTGCTCGCCGACACCAAGTACGAGTTCGGGCTCGACGCCGAGGGACGGCTGCTCCTGATCGACGAGGTGCACACCCCGGACTCCTCGCGCTGGTGGCGCGCGGCCGGACTCGACGAGCGCCTCGCCGCCGGCGAGGAGCCCGACAGCCTGGACAAGGAGTTCGCGCGGCGGGTCTTCGCCGATCTGGGTTTCACTGGCCACGGCGACCCACCGGAGGTACCGAGGGAGGTCTGGCTGGCGGTCGCTGACCGCTACCGCGAGGTGTTCACACTGCTCACCGGGGATGATCTGGAGCCGCTGGTCGGTTCCATCGGAGAGCGCATCGAGAGGAACTGCAGGGAGGTCGGCGGATGGTGACGACGAGGGTGACGCTCGGAGGCGGCGACGGTCGCGATCCGATCGACGACCGACCGAACGAGGAGTGCGGTGTGCTCGGCATCTCGACCCCGCACGGCGACGGCGTCGCCCAGATGGCGTTCTTCGGCCTCTTCGCGTTGCAGCATCGCGGTCAGGAGGCGGCGGGTATCGCTGTCAGCGACGGCCGTCGGGCCCGGGTCCACAAGGACGAAGGCCTGGTCGCGAACGTGTTCACCGGCGACACACTCGCCCCGCTCACCGGCTACCACGCCATCGGCCACACCCGGTACTCGACCACCGGGTCGAATGCGGTGCGGAACATCCAGCCGTTCCTCGTCGAGACGATGCACGGACCGCTCGCCGTCGCGCACAACGGCAACCTCGTGAACGCGTCGACACTCCGCGACGAGTTGCTCGCCCGAGGCTTCGGCCTCACCGCCACCAGCGACACCGAGGTGTTCACACTCATGCTCGCCGCCTCGGGGGGTCGAACCTGGGAGGAGCGCCTGGAGCGCACCGCCCCGGCCTGGAAGGGGGCGTTCTCCCTGGTGCTCCTCACCGCCGACCAGGTGATCGCGGTGCGCGACCCGTGGGGCTTCCGGCCGCTGTCGGTGGGACGACTCCCCCAGGGTGGTCACGCCATCGCAAGTGAGACCTGCGCCCTGGTCACCCTCGGCTGCACCGAGATCAGCGAGGTCGCCCCCGGCGAGATCGTCTCGCTGCGCGGGGCCGAGATCGAGCGGCACCAGGCGCTTGCGCCGGCGAGACCGGCCCGATGCACCTTCGAGTTCGTGTACTTCTCCCGGCCCGACTCGGTGTGGGACGGTCACAACGTCCACCACGTCCGTCAGCGTCTCGGCGAGGAGTTGGCCACCGAGTCCGGTGTCGACGCCGACGTCGTGGTGCCGGTGCCCGACTCGTCGATCCCGGCCGCGGTCGGTTTCTCGCGCGCCAGCGGGATCCCCTTCAACGACGGTCTCATCAAAAACCGTTACATCGGACGCACCTTCATCGAACCGACCCAGGACATGCGCGAGCGCGGCGTCGCCCTCAAGTTCAACGCCCTCGCCGAGAACCTCCAGGGGCGTCGGGTGGTCATGATCGACGACTCCCTCGTGCGCGGCACGACCGCGGGCCCTCTGGTGCGCCTCCTGCGCGAGGCCGGAGCGACCGAGGTGCACCTGCGGATCACCTGCCCGCCGATCACCCATGCCTGTCACTTCGGAGTCGACATGGGCCATGACGGCGACCTGATGGCGAGCCGGAAGACGATCGAGGAGATGCGGGAGTTCATCGGCGCCGACAGCCTCGCCTTCCTGTCCCTCGACGGCATGATGCGGGCGGTGGGCTCCGCCGACGGGGCCGGCTACTGCAACGCGTGCTTCACCGGCGAGTACCCGATCCCGGTCGGCGACGCCCAGGCCAAACTCTCCTTCGAGGGGGTCCTCGCCTGATGCGCGTGCTCCTCGTCGGTTCGGGTGGCCGCGAGCAGGCGCTCGCGCTGAACTGCCGGACGTCGGGACACGAGGTGGTGCTCTGCTCGGATGCCGCGGCCGCCGTCGATCACCTCGCGTCGGTCGATCTCGTCATCCCCGGCCCCGAGGCAGCGCTGGTGGCCGGCATCGCCACCACCTGCGCGGCGGCGGGGGTCCCCTGTTTCGGACCGAGCGCCGAGCTGGCGCGCCTCGAGTCGTCGAAGGCCCACGCGCGCGACGTGACCACTCGTCTCGGTATCCCCGGTCCGCGGTGGTCTCGGTTCGACGCCGACTCGGTGGAGGAGGCCATGGCCTGGTGGCGCGACCTCGGCTCCCCCGTCGTCGTGAAACAGGACGGTCTCGCCGCCGGCAAGGGGGTGGTGGTGCCGACCGACGACGATGCGACCGTCGAGGCGATCACCGCGCTGTCGGCTCGCGGCGCGTTCCTCCTCGAGGAGCGCATGAGCGGGCCGGAGTGCTCGCTGCTCGCCCTGTGCGACGGCTCAACCGCCGTGGCGCTCCCTCTGGCCCAGGATCACAAGAGGATCGGCGAGGGTGATCGAGGTCCGAACACCGGCGGCATGGGCGCCTACGCCCCGGCCCCGCTCGACGTCGACGTCGACGAACTCGTCGCCACCTTCATCACGCCGGTGCTCGACGACCTGCGTTCGGCGGGCACCCCCTATGTGGGTGTGCTCTACGCCGGGCTCATGATCACGCCGACCGGACCCCGACTGGTCGAGTACAACTGCCGCTTCGGCGACCCGGAGGCCCAGGCGGTCATCCCGATGCTCGACTGCGATCTCGCCGATGTGGCCCTGGCGGCGACCGAGGGGGCACTGTCCACCCACGCTGTCGCGACCGGGGTGCCGCTGCGGGCGGCGAGCGCGTGCACGGTGGTCGCAGCTGCTCCGGGATATCCGGGAACCCCAGCGGTCGGCGCCCCGGTGCTCGCCACCACGTTCTCCTCCACGACCACCGCCGCCAGTTCGCTCGACGACGAGCTCGCCCTCCTGTTCCCCGCCGGCATCGATGGCGAGGGTCGGGTGTCAGGGGGGCGGGTGCTCGCCGTCACCGGCCTCGGCGATGACCTCGGCTCGGCCCGCGATCGCGCCTACACCGCCCTCGACGGGATCGCCTTCGAGGGGATGCAGGTGCGACGCGACATAGGTTGGCGGGCTCCGGGGGCGACGATGCGCTCCTACGCCGAGAGCGGGGTCGATATCGACGAGGGCACCCGCGCCGTCGACGGGATGCGGGACGCGGTGGAACGCACCCTCGGGCCCGACGTGCTGCGCGGTGTCGGGTCTTTCGGTGGGGTGATCTCCCTGGCGCGACTGTCGGGTCTCGAGGAGCCGGTGCTGGTGGCCTCGACCGATGGGGTCGGTACCAAGGTGGAACTCGCCGCCCGTCTCGGCCGGGTGCGCGGTGTCGGCGCGGACATCGTCAACCACTGCATCGACGACGTGTTGGTCCAGGCGGCCCGACCGCTGATGTTCCTCGATTACATCGCTGCCTCCCGTCTCGATGCCGAACTCGTGGCCGAGGTCGTCTCGGGGATGGCCGAGGCCTGCGAGGCCGCCGGATGCGCCCTGCTCGGCGGGGAGACCGCTGAGATGCCCGGTGTCTACGCCGATGGCGCCTTCGATGTGGCGGGCACCCTGATCGGGTTCACCGACCGCGCGGCGCTGCTCCCCACCGACGACATCGAACCCGGGGATGTTCTGCTCGCGCTCGCCTCGTCGGGTCCGCACACCAACGGCTACTCGCTGTTGCGACGTCTGTTCCAGTGGTTCCCGATGGATGCAGTGCCGGTCGGCCTCGATCGACCGCTCGGTGAGGCACTGCTCGAACCGCACCGCTCCTACCTCGACGTGATCGTTCCGTTGCTCGACGCCGGTGACGGCCCGCGGGTGAAGGGGTTGGCGCACATCACCGGCGGCGGCCTGCCCGAGAACCTCCCGCGCGTGCTTCCCGACGGGGTCGACGCCGAGGTGGCCCTCGGGTCGTGGCCAGTGCCTCCGCTGTTCGCGCTGGCGCGCGACCTGCTGCCGGGCATGGGCACCCACGAGCTGCACCGAACGCTGAACATGGGGGTCGGCATGGTCATCGTGTGCGCCGAGGGCGACGTCGAGGCGATGCGCGACACCATCGAGGAGGACACCTGGGTGATCGGTCGTCTCGTCGAGGGGCGGCCCGGACACTCCGAGGTGCACCTGCGGTGACGCGCCCCCGACTGGTCGTCCTCGCCTCGGGCAACGGGTCGAATCTGCAGGCGCTCATCGACGCCGTCGACGAGGGGCGCATCAACGGACAGATCGTCGCGGTGGTGAGCGACCGCCCGGAGTCGCGAGCCCTGACCCGCGCCACCGATGCGGGCCTTCTCGCCGCGCCGTTGCCGATCGCCGAGGGTGAGCGAAGGGACGACTACGACCGACGACTGGCCGACCTGCTCAGCGATCTCGCTCCTCATCTCGTGGTGCTCGCCGGATGGATGCGGATCCTGACCGACACGGTCGTCGAGTCGTTCCGCGTCATCAACCTCCACCCGGCCCTGCCGGGGGAACTGCCGGGGACGCGCGCCATCGAGCGGGCCTGGGCCGAGCACCTCGCCGGCGGACGCGACCGCTCGGGGGTCATGGTCCACGAGGTGCCCGACGTCGCCGTCGACGCGGGTCCGGTGCTGGCCGCCGAGGAGGTCGCCATGGTCCCGGGCGACGATCTCGACTCGTTCGCCACGCGGGTGCACGCCGTCGAACACCGTCTTCTCACCCGCGTCGTCGCCGAGATCTGCGACGACCTGCTCTCCCACGACCATCAGGAGGTCATCGATGCCTGACAACGCCGAGGCCAACGCGGCCCTCTTCTCCCCCACCGAGGGGCTCACCTTCGACGATGTCGTCGTGGTGCCGGGCTGGTCCACCACCCTGCCCGATGAGGTGGACACCTCGACGGTGTTCGCCGCCGGTATCGAACTCGCGGTGCCACTGGTGTCGGCCGCGATGGACAAGGTCACCGAGGCCCGTATGGCGATCGCCATGGCGCGGGTCGGCGGGATCGGCGTGATCCACCGGAACATGTCGGCCGAGGCCCAGGCCGCCGAGGTGCAGAAGGTGAAGCGGAGCCAGTCGGGGATGATCACCGATCCGGTGACACTCCCGGTGACGGCGACTCTCGCCGACGCCGAGGCCCTGATGCACCGCTTCAAGTTCTCCGGTGTGCCCATCACCTCCGACGAGGGACGGCTGATCGGGATCCTCACCAACCGCGACATCCGGTTCTGCGAGCCGTCGGACTTCTCGCGCCCGGTGAGCGACTTCATGACCTCGGAGAACCTGGTCACCGGGATGGTCGGCACCAGCCTCGACGAGGCGAAGGTGCTCCTGCAGCGACACCGCATCGAGAAACTGCCACTCGTCGATGAGTCCGGCCGTCTGGCCGGCCTGATCACCGTGAAGGACATCCAGAAGCGGCTCGATCATCCCGACGCCACCCGAGACGACCGTGGCCGCCTGCGGTGCGCGGCGGCCTGCGGCGTCGGCGCCGACGTCGAGGAGCGGGTGGAGGCCCTGGTCGCCATGGGGGTCGACGCGGTGTCGATCGACACCGCCCACGGCCATTCCGCCGGAGTGGTGGAGACGGTCCGCCGCATCAAATCGGCATGGCCCGATCTGCCGGTGACGGCCGGCAATGTGGTGACGGCGGAGGCGGTCGATGCCCTGGTCGAGGCAGGGGCCGACGCGGTCAAGGTGGGTGTGGGTGCGGGGTCGATCTGCACCACGCGCATCGTCAGCGGTGCGGGCATGCCGCAGCTGACGGCGATCTGGGAGACGACTCGTCGGGCCCGGGCCATCGGGGTCCCGATCATCGCCGACGGCGGCATCACCTATTCGGGGGACATCGTGAAGGCGATCGTCGCCGGAGCCGACTCGGTCATGCTCGGCTCTCTGCTCGCCGGCACCGAGGAGAGCCCCGGAGAGCTCGAGCTCTTCGAGGGGCGCCAGTTCAAGTCGTATCGCGGCATGGGCTCCCTCGGTGCGATGCAGGGGCTCGGTGCCGACCGGTACGCCACCGCCCAGTCGAGCGACGGATCGCCCTCCGACCTGGCTCAGACCAGCCGCAAGCTCGTGCCTGAGGGCATCGAGGGGCGCGTCCCCTACGCCGGGCCACTCTCCGAGGTCGTCTACCAGCTCGTCGGTGGCCTTCGTTCGGGCATGGGGTACGCCGGGGCCTCCGCCCTCGACGACCTGCGCTCCACCACACGGATGATGCGCGTCACCACCGCCGGACGCGAGGAGAGCCACCCCCACGATGTGACCATCACCAAGGAAGCCCCGAACTATCACCGGTCGTGACTCGCACCCCTCGATGTTCCCGACATAGGTTCTCCCCGTGGGGCTGAACGGAGCGTTCTTCGATGTGGAGGGCTCGGGGGCCGAGGAGGTCTTCCGGCCGACCGACCACTGCCGTGGACCCTGGGACGCCGACGCCTGCCACGCCGGACCACCCTCGGGTCTCATCGCTCGGGCCGTCGAGCGTCTCCTCCCCGATCACCGTCTGGTTCGGCTGACCGTCGAGTTGTCGCGGCCGGTCCCGCACCGGGGTTTCCGGGTGGAGGCCGAGGTGGCTCGCGCCGGTCGATCGGTGGCGACCGCTGCCGCGCGGATCATCGACATGGATGGGCGCGAGGTCGCGTCGGCCCGCACTCATCACCTCGCGCCCGCGCCCTCCCCCCTCGACGTGACGTCGGCTCCGCTGGTGACACCCTCGTTCGACGACTCCTACCCCGACCGGTTCACCGTCGCCCGTTCCATGCACGACCTGCCGGCGTTCATGGATGGCGGTGTCGAGACGCGCTACGGCGCGGGGTCCGGACCCGAAGGTGGCCCGACGGTGATGTGGTTGCGGACCGTGCCGCTCATCACCGGTGAGACCATGTCGGGATTCCAGCGGATCTGCCCGCTCGCCGACTGCGGGAACGCCACCAGCCGGAACGGGTCCTTCGACGACTGGGCCTTCCTCAACACCGATCTCAACGTCAATCTCCACCGGGAACCGATCGGCGAGTGGTTCGCCATCGACTCGGTCTCGGTCTGGGAGCCCGACGGGATCGGCCTCTCCGACTCGGTGCTGCTCGACGTCGACGGTCGGGTGGGTCGGGCCACGCAGACCCTGATGGTGCGTTCGGCCTGAGCGCCCTCAGGCGAGCTTCTCGACGAACGACTCGAGCTGACGCAGGTTGCGGCACTCGAAGATGCCGTCGGTGTGCGCCCCGTACTCGCCGACGATCGAATCACCGGTGTTCCAGTAGGAGCGCGGCTCGGGGTTCAGCCAGTAGACGTGCCGGGCCTTGGCGCGGATCTCCTTGACCACCCATGACTGACTGGCGTGGTAGTTGTTGCGCGCGTCGCCGAGGAGCAGCACCGTGGTCTTCGGCCCGATCTCGCGTCCGTGCCGGTCCCAGAACACCTCGAAGGCGTGGCCGTAGTCAGAGTGTCCGTCCACCCAGACCACATCGGCCTCGGTGTTGACCCGATGGATGGCCTCGGCGATGTCCTCGGTCGACTTGAAGTAGTCGGTGACCTCGTCGATGCCGTCGATGAAGACGAAGGAGCGCACCTTCGAGAACTGGTTCGAGATCGCGTAGACGAGCATGAGGGTGAAGCGCGCGAAGGCCGCGACCGAGCCCGAGATGTCGGCCACCACCATGAGCTCGGGTTTGGCGGGTCGGGGGTACTTGAACTTCGGCTCGGCGGGAACTCCGCCGTAGCTGAGGGAGTGACGAACGGTGTTGCGGAAGTCGAGCGGGCCGCGCCGTCCGTGACGACGCTTGCGTGCCAGCCGGGCCGCGAGTTTGCGGGTGAGCGGCTGGAGGGCCTTGCGGAGGCTCTGCATCTCCTCGCGGGAGGCGTGCATGAACTCGACGTCCTCGGGCAGTGGCTTGCGGAGGGTCTTGGCCATGGCCTCGGCACCCCGGTCGGCCACCAGCCGACGCCGGATCTCGGCCTCGACCTCGGCCTTGAACTCGCCGATCCGGTGCTCGTACTCCTCGCGCTCGAGGCGCTGCTCGAGTCCGCTGGCTGATTCGCCGCGCTCGGCCATGGCCTGCATCATCTTCTCGAGCATCCCGTCGAGGTCGAGGTTCCGCAGGGTGCGGTAGAGGTAGTAGGTGCCGCCCACGGGCCGGCCGGGCTCCATCCCGGCAAACCGCTGCACGGACTGCTTCGCGAGGGCCCGCATGAGGGCCTGGTCGCCATTCATGAGTGCCTGCATGAGCAGGTGCGCGATCTCCTCGGGGGTGAGGGCGTCGAGGGATCCCGCCCCACCGCTGCCGTCACCGGCCTGGCTCTGGTCCTGCATCTCCCGCCAGAGCTCGTCGAGATCGCTGTCGCCGGTTGCCTCGGTGAGCGCGTACTCGGGGCCACGGAGACTGAAGTAGACCTCGAAGACGGTCTCGAAGGAGCGCCAGTGGGCCTGGTTCTTGACCAGGGTGGCGCCGAGGGCGTACTTGAAGGCCTCCCGGTCCTCGAGCGGGATGTGCTGCACGGCCTCCATCGCGTCGAGGTTCTCCGTCAAGCTGACGGGCAGCCCGGCCTCGCGCAACTGCGTGACGAAGCCGTTGAGGAGGTCGAGCATCGAGCGCGGCTCGGTGAGGCTCATGGGAGGTCGCTCACTCGTCGACCGAGAGTTCCTTGGCGGCCTTGGCGATGTCGGTCTGGTACTTGAGGAGGATGTGCAGGGTTTCCTTCGCCGTCTCCTCGTCGATG
>Ga0181584_10002208_pt1 | contig 14917 bp, 10 predicted proteins | sample 071ome_30_FD_132462 | JGI IMG/M metagenome (GOLD analysis project Ga0181584, IMG submission 132462) | Coastal salt marsh microbial communities from the Groves Creek Marsh, Skidaway Island, Georgia - 071406AT metaG (megahit assembly) | ecosystem: Environmental > Aquatic > Marine > Intertidal... | reverse complement strand
TGATCAAACGCATCGTATTTCTCAGGCGCCAGAAGCTGGACGGCCAGACAGATCTTGGCGTATTTGCAGGCGTCGATGTGATCCCGCTGTGTTGTTTTAACGAAGGGATTGCAATTGGCATCCAACGGAACCGGGATCAACATACAGGAAAGCTGGCCATCATACTTTTTCAACAACTCACGCACGAACCCGTGCACATTACGACAATGGTGACAGGTGTAATCAAACATCAAACCAATCCGATGAGGCGCGTCGGGAGCCCCGAGAGTAGGCAACCTGACCGGATTAAACTGAATGGTGGACTTAGGCAGGGGCAAGGGCGGTATCTTAATGGCAACCTTGGGCGCAGGCTGAACATCGACAGGTGCAGCAAGCTCGGTGGCTGGCTCGACCAGCGGCCGTGGTTCGGAAACTTGAGCAGGTTCGGCAGAAGAAGGTTCTTGAGCAGAAGTCGACACTTCAGGAATTTGATCATCGGGAACGCGCTGATCCTTATCGTTGGCTTCCTCTTCCATTGAGACAACGACAGGTCCCGCCTGTTTTTTAGGAAACAACACCTGTGCGCCGGCGACGATCCCCACAAACACCAGAGCCGCAACTCCCGCACCCGCAAAATTCAACCTGACATACAAGCGAGATCCCAGCGAGTTACCTTGCATGAGAAATAAAACAGCCGCTGCTGAAGCCAAAGCATGCGCCGTACAACAATAAGGACAGAACGCCTTGATCGCCACCGCCTGCACCCCCACGAACCACAAAGCGGCAGCCAGAATGGCGAACGCGCATAGGACTTGTAGATTCAAAGCGCGTTTGGCTTTTTCCAATTGTTTGCTGTTGATAAAGAAAGAATTCAGAAGAAAAACCCCGTACAAAGCCAAGCCCGGCAAAGTGATCGGAATCCCCAACCAGGAAGCCCACTGGCTGGACAGCACTTGATCGCAACTGGATTCCGGCCCACACCCAGGCACCCCGCCATCCTGACTCAGGGAAACCAGGGACAGGTAACCGGTGATCAACATCGCGGAAACCAGAAGAACTCGGACCATGTGCAACCACACCCCGGTGGACGCTTGTTCGCTTGGTTGCGATTCGGAAGAAGGAGGAGTGATTGGTGCAGGTTTTGATTCCTGTTTGTTCTCTCTGCGTTTTTTAGAATTCTTACCCATAACCTGATTGGTAAATTGACTGAAACAAGCGTTGCTAAGTGGTGTATTAAAGAAGGTTCCAAGGTCACAGGCGATGAAATAAGCCAAAAATTTTCACTGGCCATCCTTTTGGGATCAGGCATAGTTGCTACAAGCCGCCATGAAAGATCGTAAATATATCGAAGAGAAACTGAAACGAGCCGCCAGCCGTCGTCGATGGCGTGAGGCTTGGACCGGGTTGTGGAAGGGGTTTTTCTGGGGGGCATTGCTGTGGTTGACCACACTCATCACTTTTAAACTGTTGCCCATCCCGTTCTTCACACTGGGTTGGGCTGGAGTGGTCTGGGGAGGACTGGCCCTGGTCGGGTTTATCTGGCCATTGCTCAAACCCATCAATCTGGCACAGACCGCCCAATGGGTGGACCAACAGTGCGGACTCAAAGAACGTTTTACGGCAGCGCTGGAATTTGACGGGAAACAAGAGTGGGGCGGATTCATCATGAAAGATGCCCAAAAGTACCTTGATCGGGTGCATCCCAAAAACCTGATCGCTTTCAACCTGCCCTCCCTGGCAAAATGGTCGGTGTTGGTGCTTGCATTGAGTGCCGGACTGGGATTTGTCCCGGAATACCGCACAGAAGCATATCTGCAGGAAAAGAAGGAAAAAGCACACATCAAGAGCACCGGTGAGCATTTGGTCAAATTCATCCGACAGGAAATCAAAGAACGTCCCCCTGCCCTGCAGCCCACCGAAAAGGCCATGCAGAAAGTGGATGAACTGGGCACCAAACTTTCCAAAGCTAAACTCACACGCGACAATGCTCTCAAAGATATTGCATCCGTCACGGAAATGCTGAAGAAGGAGCACACCTCTCTGGATCAAAACCCCGCCCTCAAGCGCATGCAAAAAGCCGCGCGCCAACCCAATGGTTCCGCCCCATCCGAGACCATGAGCGCCATGCAGAAGAAAATGGCGGACCTCAAACGTCAACTTGGAGAAAAGATGGCAAGTCAGGCGGCCATGCAGGAAATGCAGCGCAAGCTCGACGCACTCCAGAAGGCCGTGCAAGGCATGCAGGATTCCGAAGGAGGCATGAGCGAGCAAATGAAACAATCCCTCGCCCAACAACTCAGTGACATGGCACAACAGGCGGCCCAGATGGGAATGAATTCGGAGCAAATCGAAGCCGCGCTCAACAACCTGAAAGCGGGTGATATCGAGAAATTCCTGAAAGATCTCAACCAGGCTCAAGTCGACCTGGACAAAATGCTTCAAATGGCCAAGCAACTGCAAAACCTCCAAATGCAGATGAGCCAGATCGGCAAAGACCTTGCTGAGCAGCTCGAGAAAGGACAGGCCATGTTTGCCAAACAGAACCTCCTTGAGAAAGCCAAACAACTTCAGTCCGGCGATCTTTCACAGGAAGACTTGGAGAAAATGCTCAAAGAACTGCAAAACGCCATCCCCGAAGCGGCCGACTATGGAAAGGTGCAGGATTTCCTCAAGCAAGCCAATCAACAGTTAAAGAATGGTCAAAAAGCAGAAGCAGCCAAATCCATGATTGCGGCAGCCGAGGAACTGCAAAAACTCATGGACCAATACGGCGACATGCAATCCCTGATGGCCAGCCTCGACAACCTGATGAAGGCATCCATGTGTGTCGGCAACTGCATGGGATGGGGACAATGCAGCAGTCCAGGCTTTAAACCGGGCAGCAGACCCGGTCAGGGCGTCGGAACCTGGGGCGAGGAAGGCGGCGAGTTCATGTATCGCGATCCAGGTCAGGCAGGCTTTGACAACTCCGGAATAGAACGCCCAGACATGGAAGGCAGAGGCCACACCAATCGCGGTGAGGGCGAATTAGCACCCGGCCTGACACCAACAAAGGTCAAGGGGCAGTTCAATCCTGGCGCCCCCATGCCGAGCATTACCTTGCGAGGATTGAGCATCAAAGGACAAAGTGATGTCGAATTCACTGAGACCGTCACATCAGCACAATCCGACGCCGAAAGCGCTTTAAGCCAACAACGCGTCCCTCGCGCCTATCAGAACTCGGTGCGGGATTATTTTGACGACCTCAAGCAATAGTCAGTAACGGCAACCAAATCAATCAAGATGAGTATCGAGGAACAGATCAGTCAATTTCGCAACGACTACACCAAACTGAAATCAGAAATCGGCAAAGTCATCGTCGGACATGAAGACATTGTCGATGGCACCCTGATCGCCGTGTTCGCCGGGGGGCATGTCCTCCTCGAAGGCGTTCCTGGCCTGGGGAAAACTCTCTTGGTGCGGACACTCAGCGAAGCCTTGGACCTATCCTTCAGCCGTATTCAGTTCACACCGGACCTGATGCCTGCTGACATTCTTGGCACCAACCTCGTCGTTGAGAACGCCGAAGGCCGCAAGGAGTTTCAGTTCCAGAAAGGCCCCATCTTCGCACACCTGGTGCTGGCAGACGAAATCAATCGCGCCACCCCCAAAACCCAATCCGCCATGCTCGAGGCCATGCAGGAAAAAAGCGTGACCGCAGGCGGAGAAATTCGAAAACTGGTCAGCCCTTTCTTCGTCCTGGCCACTCAAAACCCAATCGATCAGGAGGGCACATACCCCTTACCCGAGGCGCAATTGGACCGCTTTTTCTTCAAACTCGTCGTGACCTATCCATCCGGCGACGAATTGACCGAAGTCATCAACCGCACCACGGAAGGACGCAAGATCGACGTGGAAAACATTTTGGACGGAAACAAAATCTGCGAATACCAGGACCTGGTCCGTCAAGTCCCCGTGCCCGAGCACGTCAAGGATTACGCCGTCCGCCTGATCCTAGCCACCCATCCACAAACCGAAACCGCCGCAGACATCACCAATCAATATCTGCGCTTCGGCTCCAGCCCGCGTGGCGCGCAGACACTGATCCTGGCAGCCAAAGTGCGGGCCCTGACCGAAGGAAGATTCAACGTCAGCTTCGACGACATCCAGAAATCCATCCTGCCGACATTAAGACACCGCCTTATCCCCAACTTCGAAGCCGAAGCCGAAGGCATCACAACAGACCACGTCCTGAAAGAAATCGAAGCAAAAGTCCCAAGACAACCCAGCATGGCGGCTGCATCGTGACTTACTAAATGTGAATCATTGTTCAATGTAGCCATCGACCCTTGATGACGCTGGCAGACTCATTTCTATCCTATGGATGCTTCAAAATATCAACGGATGATTATTGGGTATCATGGGTGCGACAAATCCGTAACAGATGGGGTTTTGCTGAAGGGAGCCAAACTCAGGAAAAGTGAAAATGACTACGATTGGCTTGAAAAAGGGACTTATTTTTGGGAACACGGCCCAGAGCGAGCATTAGAATGGGCTCAGGCCTCAGCGAGAATCAATGATCAAAGTGTTTTGGGAGCTGTCATTCATTTGGGCAACTGTTTTGACTTATTGGACACCGCACATACCCAACTCCTGGCAAAGCTATATCCTGTTTACAGGGAAACTTGCCAAAAGTTGAACCGAACAATCCCAAAAAACATGCCGTCTTCAGGCGAAGCTCACGGAGACTTGCTTAAGAGACATCTCGACTGCGCTGTTATCAATTGGGTATTAGATCTTTTGGAAAAGCGCGAAAATTGTCATTTCCATACTGTAAGGTGCGTTTTTTCAGAAGACGTTCCGGTTTATGAAGGAAGCAAGATCCATCTCAAATCTCACATACAAATAGCAGTTCGAGACCCATCTACGATCATTGGATATTTCAAACCCGATTTGACAGCATAGCTCTGCTGCCTTTAAAATAACCGAAGGTTAGGCAGACATTGGACTTGAACAACAGAACGGCAATATGGAAAAGCAGACGTCATTTCAACCACAAAACAAGTCGCGTAAGCAATTGAAACAGCTTTTCAATAGGTTTGTTAAAGATGTTTCCAATATGACACCAAAAGAGCGTTTTGAAACAATGGTCGAAGCCGGCATTTACAGTAAAAATGGTCGATTGAGTAAGAATTATAGGTAACAGGATTTACGAAATCCCCAACTTCGAAGCCGAGGGCATCACTACAGACCACGTCCTGAAAGAGATCGAAGCCAAAATCCCAAGACAACCCAGCATGGCGGCGACTTCGTGATCTGTCGTTTTGGGCGTCCCCACACATGTCTCAAAATTTAGGAGCGGGGCATCATACCGGACTTTGAATACAGTGCAAATCATAATTATGAAAATCCGACGTTTTGAACAATATTTACTTAGGTGCACAATCATCAATTAGGCCGAACAGATCCGAATTCATACGGTTAACGGCTATTTATCAACGAATAACGCACAACGAGCTTCCCGTGAACTTTTTGATGAGGAACAATTGGCTATAAATTATTAAATAATTGCTGATTTGCACTGATTCAATCTTTAACCCACGTACCAAGGGCCACTTATTTCTTTATGTTCCAAGACGCATTTGGGCCTGATCTGTGTGACATGAAACTGGCAAACCGACAAGAATTCCCAATAATCATATTTTTATATTTAGCGCCATATTGGCTCATCTAAATTCTGAAAGCACGGCCGAATTGGATCAAAAGCTTTCACAATTTGGTGGGTTCACTCGGGCCAAATCTCACAAAATTCCCCGCCAACCCCAGGGGGTTTGTAGGAGAATTTCACGTGATTTACTGCCCCGAAAACGAAAGGGATTCTTCCAGCCAACGGTCAGCTCGAAGGACTGCGAGACGCTGTTTGTAAGAGCGTTTTTCTGATATCCATTGGGCAAAATCAACCATCCAAGGCCGCGGAAGGAGGCTGCTGAGGACAGTCACCGGGTAGGATTTTTCGGATCCTTTGAGCGTTCTAGAGATGATTTCATCCTCCAAAGAGGCGAACATTCGGGCTGTTCCAGGGTCGCCTTGACGCCCACATCGACCGAATAATTGACGATCCACACGTCCCGTTTCGTGGGGTTCGGTCGCGATCACATGCAGTCCTCCGATGGCAGAAACGTCCGGATCCAACTTAATATCCGTGCCTCGACCAGCCATGTTTGTCGCCACCGTAATCCGGCCTTTTTCCCCCGCCCGGGCCACAATCATGGCTTCTTCAGAGAGTCGGGTGGCATTCAAAATCTGATACCTCAACCCTGCTTCATCCAGCATTTCACCAATTTTTTCACTGACATATACGTTGCGTGTACCGATCAAAATAGGCCTTCCCTGATGATGAATCGCTTTGATTTCTTCCATCACAGCTTGCCATTTGGCGGTCTCATCGGCGGTAACGACCCGGTGATGCTGCTTACGAATACAGGGTTTATTGGACGGCATACACACCACCGGCAACTGGTAAATACGCCACATCTCACGGGCCGATTCCCTGGCGGTTCCCGTCATCCCCGACAACTTGGTGAAACAGCGAAAAAACCGTTGAAAACTCATGCGGGCGACCGTTTCGCTCGGATCTGACGGTTTAAGCCCCTCTTTCACCTCAATGGCCTGGTGCAATCCCTGCCGCCAACTACGCTGAGGCATCGGGCGGCCGGTAAACTCGTCCACAATCACAACCTTCGCATCCTGAACGATATACTGTTTGCCCTTAAGGAAAAACACTCTGCCCACCAGAGCCTGCCGCACCAACTCCTCCCGTCGAGCCTCACTTTTCCAAATACCCGGCCAATCTCGGGACAGCGACTCAATTTTTTGCCGCCCGGCATCGGTGAAATGGATTTCTCTATAGGCGGATTGAATGGTGTAATGATCCCCTTCCACCAACTGTCGAACGAGTGCATCCGCGTGATAAATCGCTTTTTTGAGAGATTCATTGGGCCGTGGACTGGAGATAATGAGGGGCGTCACCGCTTCATCGATCAAAATACTATCCGCCTCATCCACCACGGCAGTATGAATGCCGCGCAACACTCCACGCTGATTTCCCAACGTTCGGCTTTGGGTCATTTCTTTAAGGAGTCGTCGGGATCGAGTGGCTGAATCGCGGTTCTTCATCTGATCCCGCAGCAAATCGGCCAACAATTCACGACTGGTCGTGTAAGTCACGTCGCAACGATAAGCTTCTCGACGCTCCTCTTCGGATGCTCCTCCCACAACCTTTCCGACCCGGATTCGGCAAAACTCGTAAAGCGGTTCCAACCAGTTGGCATCACGCGCAACCAGGTAGTCGTTGACCGTCATCACGTGAAAAGGCTTGCGGGTCCACCCGATCAAAACCGCAGCCAAACCAGCGGTTAATGTTTTCCCTTCGCCAGTCGCCATTTCCACAAGATGACCGCGATTGAGAGCCAGAGCGCCGGCTAGCTGAACCACAAATGCCTTCAATCCAAGCGTCCGGTGGGCGGCTTCACGAACCGCCGCAAGAGCTTCCAATTCAGCATCATGCTTGGGTCGACGCCGAAAAGTGGAACGAAAATCCAAAAGAATGGCACGCAGTTCATGATCGGTCATCGCTTCAAACCGCGGGGAAAGAGCGGCAACCGCCTCGGCATCCTGCAGCAATTGCCGGCCAATCGCGGAACGACGCTGGTAAGCCCCGATCCATCCATGCACGATCGAATCCAAGCCCCGATACATGGGGCGTGGCTTGGGAATCTGATAGAATTGATCGGATGCCATGGTTGATTGACCAAAATTCAACCGCGAAGGAACGGTTACAATTGATACCTTCGCTGGAGTAACTGCCTTAATCTCCTGATCCAGCGTGGCAGAAGAGGTTCGGCTTTCAAATCAAATCGAATCTTGCCGGATCGACCGTGCAGAAGATGCGCCTCGCCGGAACTGCCCAACTTGGATCGAACTTCGAAAAATGGTTCCGCCGTGGTGGCGCCCTGTTCGTCTTCCTGAGTGACGGGAATGTCTCCTCCCCCGCTCCAGCCAAGTGCACGCGAGGGAAGCTGACGTTTTTCGACCGGAATGATATCCATGGAGGCCACCTTAATCCCCTCCTCAGCAATGCCAAACAGCCGAACTTCCGACGATCCAATCTCGTTGGCAAACAATCGATCCACATCGTCCTGAAGCACCGGCGAAATAAACTCGAATCCTCCTGGATGAATCACCCTCCCCAAAGAACTCCCCCGAACCAACCATCGTCCGATGACCTGTTCGACCTCCGGCGCCACCCAGATCCCGTCGATGGGTGATTTGATCATCAAATCCTCCTGACGCTGTTTCAGGACAACGATGCGTTCTTCGATGGATTGACGCTGGAAAACGAGAGGTTTTACATCGACACCATCAAAACTCATCGCCTGCAGCAACTGCAGTTTAACCTCGGTCAAGCGAGCCTCGGCCCGGCGCATTTCGATGGAAAGTTCCGGATTTGAAAGCCTCAACAAAGGGGTTCCAGCGGTGACTTGAGCCCCTGGCTCCGCCATGACTTCCACCAGGGTTCCCTGGGTTTGGGTCACCATCTCGGCCCAATTTTCAGCTGCCACCACTCCTGAAGCCCGAAAGTGATGCGGAAAAGGTATGAGCTGCAGGAAGATAAACAACACACCAACAAATCCAAGAGTCACCCCGACCGCTCTGGAGCGCACCCGGTCCAGTTCGGGATTGGCGATGAGGTAATAGATCCACTTACCAAGCGGGGCAACGATCCAGGAAAAAAGACAAATAGCCGCCATCACCACACCGATCAGCAAAAACCGATCAGCGACAAAGAGAAGGATACCGGTGAAAACGATGATACGATAAATATGACTCAAGATACCGAAGGTAACCAAAATGGTCTTTTCCGATTTCTTGTCGGTTGGGCTTTTCGACGTGGCAACACCATAAGCATGCCGTTTCACCACGTGCTTGAGTTGCCCGGCCGAGTGCTGGTGCAGGTTCGGATAATTCAGCAGATCGCAGAGAATGTAATAACCGTCAAAACGAAGCAACGGGTTCAAATTGAACAGCAAGGTGGAAACCGAGGCGATGAACATCATGTTGTAGGCGAGGTTATGCACCAGACCGGCGCCTGTGTTGGCCCACACAAACGTCGCCAAAGCGGCCACAAACACTTCCACAATCATCCCCGCCAGGCCAACCAGGGCTCGTTTCCACCGACTGCTGAATCCCCAACTGGAAGTCGCATCGACATACGGAATGGGGGTAAAAATCATGAGCATCACACCCATCACATGGACTTCACCGCCAAACTTCCGGCAAAAGAAAGCATGCCCAAATTCATGGAGCGTCTTCAAGATCACCAAACCCGCATAAAGCCAGACAAGGTTACCTGGCGCCAACAGAGCCTGTGACTCGTCCTTCAGCGCCGGAAAGTAGTCCAGCACAACTTTCAACGCTCCTCCGACCGTCAGCAACCAGATCAGAAAACCAAAAGGACTGATCAAGGGCCCGACAATGGGCAGCATGCGTTTCAGAAACCGATCCGGATCCAGCAGCGGAAACCGGATGAACATGATGTTGAGAAATTTGGACCGGATCTCACGCTGCCGTCGTTGTTTGTAACGCCTGAATAATTCCGCGCTATCCTCGGGGTTTTCGTAGTGAAGCAATCCGACTTGGTAAAGCTGGGCCAGCAATCGAATCACGGCGTCCTGGCCCGGGGCTTCCTCAGGGTTGGTTTCCAGGGATTCTTCCCATACCTGCTCGACCGTTTTATCCGGACGCAAGCGGGCGATAAACTCGTAAGCCTGAGGACGTAATCGGAAGTATTGATTACTCACCGGGTTCTCCAGCACATACCAACGCTCGCCCCGATAATACTGACGACGCACCCGCACGCTCGAACGCAGGTAAATGCGTTGATTGGCGACGCGATGCCAGGATTCGCTGAATGTCTGCTGATTATCTGCCATGGTTTACCACCAGAAAAACATTCTCAGGAAATCGACCGTGCGATGGGTGAAAATGTAGAAAATACTGCGTTTTCCTGCATTGAGTTTGGCCACCCCGCTCATCCCCGGTCGAAACCAGGACTCCGGATTCTCAAGAAAACCGGTGCGGATTAGAAAGACATTCTCGCTGGTCTTGGTGACAGCAGAGGGCTCCACGCGATCAATGGATATTGGAAACTTCTCTTTAGGTTGACTGACGAAAGCAATCTCTCCATCGACAGCTTCCAGCACATCATCAATATCACGTTCGTTGGCTTCCGCTTCCACATAAAGCCGATCGATTCGTGCAATTCGAAACAGCACCTCGCCTTCACGAACGGGCGCGCCCAAACGCTCTTTCAAATCACCTTCCACCATGATGCCATCGATTGGAGATTTCAAGGTGGCCTGACTGATTCTCCATTGCACCAGTTCCAACCTGGCCTGGTTCTGCTCCACCAACGCTTCGGAGATCCGCATGTCCGCCAATTGACGCGCCGCTCTGGCCTTTTCAGCTTCGCGTTTGAAACGGTTCAGGTCAGCGATGATCGATGATTGCTCCAGTTCCAAATCATCCGTATCGAGTTTCAGCAAGGCATCACCCTGATTCACCGGATCCCCCGCTTCCTTGAAAACCTCCTCGATGTAACTGTCAAAGGGAACGGACTGATAAAATACCTCGTCGCTCTTCAGGATGAAATTGGCTTCCACCCGGTAAGGCACCCGGATCAAAATCATTGCCAGGAGGCCGAGAAGCATCAAAATCCCGATTAATTTGGAGAGCGTATGCTCAGGTCCAACAAACTTGGATCCGAAATCTCGAACTCCATCCTTTAAACGCGCCCCAAACCAACGGTCCTTATGCTTCAGATCCTGAAGACGATAACTTAACAGATCGCAGGGAAGCTGTATCTGCTGCACTTCGGTTTCAGCAAAAGTGCCTGCCGTACGTTCCAGGGTGATCACACCGACCACTTCATCCCCTTTATGCAAAGGGATGGAACAAATGTGTTTGAGATCTTCCGCTTTTTGATACTGGGCGTGGTCACGCGTCAAGGGCCCACCGTCCTGCTCGGAGGGAAACACGATGATTTCATTTTGATCGAGCGATTCTTCCATGGCGGCTTCCAGCAATTGGATGGCCTCCATTTTACGGTCAAAACGCTCGGTATGACTGATGGCATGCAATCGAATACCGTCACCTTCCAACCACCCCAGACTGACCCGTTCGCATTGGTGTTTTCCAGCCATGGCGTTGCAGAAAGCGATCGCGGAGGAAAGAAAAGCTTGTTCGGGAGAAACCTGGGCAACCAAATCCAACACACCCGCAATCTTTTGCACATCATCCCGAGCGCGGGATGCGGATTGACGGAGGAGCAGTTGGTTGGGCAATTCGGCCACCAGCAACTGTCGAAGCAGAGTGTCTCTGGCTGTGGATTCATTGCTCCCCTCCAGAAGACTCACCACCACAAAAGTATCCCGACTCGCTTTCAAGGGAAGCGAAATGGCAAGAGTGAACTCAGTCGCCCCCGAAGCATCCGCATCGGAGGAAAGCGGACGGCACACAACACCTTCCTTCGAACAGTAATCCGCAGCGCCCGGCACTTGACCACGAAAAACAGCCTTGTGCTGGTTGTTGGCGTCGGACGCCTCCCACTGCGAAAGGCGCTTCCAATTCCCATCGCCAGCATTGGATTTGACGGCCACCATGACGACCGATGCGTGAGAAATCCGACCGATTAATCCCGCATAACGTTTCCAGAACTCCACCAGATTGCCCTGCCAGTTGGCAAGAGCTTCCAGTTCTTTCGGGATGCGCTCGAAGAAATCCCCCTCGGGCATGGATGCTCCGGAATTGACTTGATCCTCGTCTGCCACAGAAAACCTTCCTTAATTGATTTGAACCAAGGCCATCACACCCGGTCTGATTTGTTGTTCCGGATTGTCGATGACGACTTTGATGCGCAACAGCCCACTGGCTGCATCGACCACTGGTGAGATGAACGTGATTTCACCCGTGACCACTTTTTCGACATCCTGAAACGCTCCTTTGATGGGAAGTTCCTGCCCCTTCTGCAAGTGCCCCGCCACATCGTATGGCAAGTTGCAAACGAACAAAATTCGGCTCGTATCCACCAACCGGATCAGTGGGTTCCCCACCTTTGTTCCTTCTCCAACTTCATGTTCCAGAAAATCGGCAATCACTCCGGAAAAAGGGGCTATCACTTGCCGATCCTTCAGCCTCGCCTGAGCCAATTCGTAGTCTGCTTTCGCGATCTGATAGTTGCCTTCGGCAGTTTCCAAACGTTCTGCACTGACCGAACTGGTCTTTGCTGTCAGTTGCTTAAGACGATCCCATTCCTTTTCGGAAAGACTCATTGCCACTTTCCTGCGCTCGACATCCAGACGCTCAATTTCGGTGGAAAGTTCAACAATCACCTGGCCTTTCTCAACCGCATCACCTTCGTCAAAAAAACGGCCGCCAATGACCCCGTCATTCGGCGAACCCAAGGTGGAATCCAGCACCGGATGAGTAATGCCCTCATACCAACCGTCAGATTGTGCCTGAGTGTGGGTAACGCTTGCGATGAGCATCCATGCGCCCAAAAAGATCCATCGGCGTATGGTTCGAGTGAATGTCCTGCAGTCTTTCATGAAGAATAAATTTGTCGCTGGTTCAGACCTGTTTTCCAGAGGAAACAACCAGGGCTGTTGATCAGGGTTCGTTGGTGGTGGCGCCCAATCGATAATAACGGCTCAGGTTCATGCGATACTTTTGGAATGTAGCGGCATCAATACCGCTGGCTTCCACAAGTGATCTTGTCTGTTCGGCCAACACGTCCCGGCTCAATTCCACGTTGCGTTCTTTGAGCACTGTTCCGGATAGAATCTGAAGCTGGAGCACAGCCCGTCGGAACAACACCTTCGCCATCAAGGACTGGATTTTGGCTTCCAACAAGTCTTCTTCCGTCTCCAAAACCTGCTGATTATCAACCGTCCCCACTTCCAAGCGCTCAAGCTGGGTCTTCAACAGATTGTCATAGAACCCGACCACCTTGTCGTGATTGCTCACACTGGAATGGGTGCTCTTCAAGTTATGCAAGGCTGCTTTGATACCATTGGACAATTCTGTTTCCATGGACTTCAAAGCCAACTCAGCCTGTTGAACTTCAAGTTTAACGGCTTTCAGCTCATTCTTGACCCGTCCGCCCCCATCCAGGGGCACCCTTAATTCCACACCCACCGACCAGGTGACAAAATCACTGTTTGTGACGTCATCAAAGGAATTGCCGGCGGTGTCTCCGAGGCCGTTGTAACCATAATCACCCGTCAGGTTCAGTTCAGGCAAGCGCTGGTTTTTTGCATACTTGAACCGCACCCGTTGTTTGATGATTTCCCGTTGCTGTGCAAGCAGGTCGGGATTCCATTTGTCGGCGTCATACCTCGCTGCCGCGAATGAATAGTTTTCGATGTCGCTCAACGAAGGACTATCTATGGAAACCACATGCTGATCACTATCCTCCTGGTCGTTGGCACTCAGGCTCAGCAAGCGATTCATGTTTTCGATCACGGCCTGCTCGGCATCCAAAAGCTGTGCTTGTCGTTGAGCCAGTGCGGATTCCACTTCCAGCACATCAAGAGGCGAAGCGGATCCAACGTTTTGCTTCACCTTGGTGTCATCCAACAAGTTTTGAGTCACCGAGACACTTTCGGAGAGAAATTGAACCCGCTGCTGCGCATAATACAGATCCCAATAAAGTGTTTCCGCCTGAGTGATCACCCGCATCAATTCGCGACGATATCCTTGAAAGGCGATATGCGAATCCTGAGCAGCGATACGCAAAGGTGTCATCTCGGTACCCCAGGCATTCTTCAACAATGGTTGAACCAATGATAGCCCGGTAAATGTCACGAATTCAGCGCCCGGAGGACGTGTCGTGCCAAAAATGGAAGCCGATCCCTGAAGATTATTCTTCAAACGACTGACCGAATACCCCAAGCGCACGCGTCCTCCACCTGGAATAAGCGACTCAATGCCACTGGAATACAAATGACTTTGCTGATCGAATTCAGCCAAACCGGACAGTTGCCTTTCCTGCTGAACCGTATTGGGGCGATTCAAATCCTGATACTGGCCATTGAGCACCAACTCGGGGTTGTAAAGCGTCCGTTCTGCGTCCAGTCGCCGTAGGCCTACTTCGGTCTGTAAAACAGAGATCTGAATCCGATCATTCTGGTCCAGAACACGCTGCAGATAATCCTCCAAGGTAAGTTCCACCACAGGCTCCACCGTTTCTGCGGCATTCAATCCAATAACCAGTCCGAAGCACAAGGTCGCCAAAAATTTGGTCGCTTTCGAACATGTTTGCTTCCCCACCAGGGTCACATCAACCTCTTTGTAAAAGATTTTCATAAATTGTGTTTTGTCCGGAAAGAAACTTGCAGACACAGCAAGTAAATGTCCCTCCTCCTTCAGGCAATACTTTTTACTGAATCAGGTTATCTGCTCGCTCTCTCCTCAAACGGATAACATGACTTCGGAGGCGGGAGCTTAGTTTGTCGTATTTTGAATGACAAGCCATGATTCTAAAATGGATAATTATGCGTATTTTTTAGCCACAGGAACCCTCTAATCCTTCAAGCTTTGGGTACCTTTCAAAAGCAATGCAGAGGCGAGATAATCATCGGTCATCCGCTGTGCATCATTGCATCATCTCCCGAACGGCATATAATACCCTCGTCTGAGTGTTGTTGAGGATTATGGATAAATTGTTGGTCATTGATGATGAGACGGATGTGAGGTACGCCTTTCGGCGGCTGTTCGATTCGCCTGATATTGAACTCCGACTGGCATCGAGCGGGGAAGAAGGTTTGCGGGTGCTCAAGGAGTTTCACCCCAACCTGATTGTCATGGACATCAGGATGGAAGGAATGAGCGGCCTACAAAC
>Ga0181584_10002193_pt1 | contig 14962 bp, 8 predicted proteins | sample 071ome_30_FD_132462 | JGI IMG/M metagenome (GOLD analysis project Ga0181584, IMG submission 132462) | Coastal salt marsh microbial communities from the Groves Creek Marsh, Skidaway Island, Georgia - 071406AT metaG (megahit assembly) | ecosystem: Environmental > Aquatic > Marine > Intertidal zone... | reverse complement strand
CCCCGTTGGCACTGAAGGTGGGCCGAGGCCTGCCGTCCATCTTCGGACGAACGATTGGGGGGTGTCGGGTGGATTTTTCTCCGATCGTCCTCTCTATCTCTGTACCTTCGTCCGCCGCCGCCACGCCGGCCTTCTCCTCCGCGTCGGCTTCGTTGTCGTCCGTTGTCCCCGTCGAGCCGTCGAGCCGTCGAGCCGTGGTCCTTCGCGCTCGCTCTCCAAGGCGTGAAATTTATTTGTTCTCCACGAGGACGATACGTGAGTGAATGAGCCGAACCGTACGTCCAGGTGTCCCGTGAGATGGTCAATCTCGGCATTCTGACGGTCGACGCGTCGGCATCGAGCGACGACGACGAGTACGACCCGACCGAATTCACGCATCGGTCCTCCACCTCTGGCCGCTCGCCGTTCTTCCTCCACACAAAGTACGTCTGGGATCGGCCAGAGTCGGACGATGAGGACGAGGACTGCTCGACGAGCATGGGCGCCACGCAGCGGCGGTTTCTGGACTCTCTCCGGGACAGCGTCGACGTCAGCGCCAGTGCCGGTGGCATCTCGGGCAGCAGCAACATCCACGGCAACATTCACGGCAACAACGCCAGAAGCCCCGGGACGCCGAGCAAAGAGTACGCCGAGTTTCTGAAGAAAGACGCGCTTGCGAGACAACAGCTCGAGGAGGAGCAGCGCCGGATGCTCTCGGCGCTCGAGGAGCGGCACCGGGAGCTCTACGCCAAGGACCGGGAGGCCGTCAAGCTGGTTGTGACGCGGTTCCAGGAAGAGTTGGCCGAAAAGGAGAGGCTGGAGCAACAGAAGCGGGAGCAGGAGAAGCGGAAAGAGGAAGAGCGCGAGGCCCAGGAACGTTCGAGACAGGCCGAGGCGCTCAAGGCCCGGGAGGCCCAGCAGGCGGCGCTGGAGGGCGAAAAGGCGCTGTATCGGCCGGTACATATGGCGTCGTCGGAGGCCGTCGAGCACCAGAAGGCGCTGGCGGCGCTCCTCGCGCAGTACAACAACGAACTGACGGCGTTCTGCGAGGACACGTCTTCCGAGACAAAGGGCGTCAAGCGGTCCATCAAGAAGTTCATCACGCTCAGTGTGCAGCAGATATCGGCAACGCAAGAGCAGGTGAAGCGCAAGTCGGCGTCGATCCTCGAGTTTTTGGCGCAGCAGCACGGGCTCCATCAGAAGTTTGCGCTCGTGACGCTCGCGTCGAAGATGGTCAGCCAGTGCGACGCGCAGATCTCGCGGCTACCAAGCTTCGCATTTCCTCTGGGTGAAGTGGCCGTGTCGATCGGCCGCGCCTTCCCTGACTTTACCAAACTATTGTTGGCCATGTTGCAGAACGAGTGCCCGCTGTGCGTGCCGATGGTCGTCGTGCCCGGGCCCAAGGCGGGAAAGGACCTCAAGTACTACGAGGCGCTCCAGTTCAAAGTCACTGACGGCAAGGTGGAGAACGAGGAAGAGTATGTGAGTCGACTACAGGGCTTCGTGCGGCTGTATGCCGCCGTGCTCCAGGTCGACAGGGACCCCGATCGCATGGAGGAGGCCCTGGGACACGCGTGGGCCTACGTCGCGTGGCTTCTCAACGTGCTCCCGGCCAGTCGGTACACGGCCAGCGCCCTCGACGCATTTCTGTCGGTGGCCGGCTACCGGATGGCCGGCCGGTTCGGCTGCCAGTTCGCAAAGCTGATGGCCTACGTCTCGACCCACTTCCTCAAGGAGCTCGAGGCGCTGGGCGACACAGACTCCAACGCCGTTGCGACCCGTCTCGGGTCATACGTTAGATCGCAGTTGTACCGCACGGAGCCCAAGGGCCGCGCCATGCCCCTCCGGGACTTGAGCAGCCAGAACCGGGCGTAGTACTATGTAGGTCGTTCAAATGATAACAAAACGAATGGCATAACATCTAGCGCCGATCCCTCGTGCCGTTGGACATCTTTCCACTGAAGAGATGCTTGGGCTTGAGGTCTGGAATGTGGCGGTCGCCCTCTCCCTTGCGCGCCTCGCGCTGCATCCGCCGCTGGGCGCGGTCGTTGAGCTTGTACGCGCGGTTGCGCATGGCCGCGTCCTTGAGTCCCTTGCCCGGCTCGGGTGCGGCCATCGAAAGCGACCTTCCCCGCGACATGGACCGCGACTTGCTGCTCCGGACGCGGACCTGCGGCTGCTCGTCCTCCGCGGCCGCCGCGGCCGCCGCCGACTGGCTCCTGGCGCGCTTTTTCTTGAGCTCCCTGCCCCTGCTCTGGCTGCGAGCGCGTGAGACCGCCGTGCGAACCGCGTCCGGGTCCATTCCCATGCCACCCAGCTCGCTCTCCATCCTGGCCGCCGTGCGGCCCCGCTCCGAGTCCACCTGCCCCTTGGAACGCGGCATCTGCGCGCTGTTCGTCCCCGCCTTCTTCTTGCGCCTGTGGTCGCTGATTAGCTTTGTCTTCCTCGAGCGGATAGCAGCCAGCGTCTCGGCCTCCTCGGTCGTGAGGTGCTCCTCCTCCATCTCGTCGGCCACAGGCGCGTTGGCCGCCATCTCCTCCTCCTCGCGCTCGAGCGCCTCGAGCTTGGCATCGATATCCGGATCGATAAAGTCGGCAATGTTGTGCCCCTCCCAGATCTCGGGCATGACATCGTACTTCCACGTCTCGTCCTCGAGGTCCCACCGCTTCCTGAGGTCCTGCGAGTAGACCCCGGCGCCTCCCTGCTCCTCCTGGAGGTCCTTCTCCGTCTTCTTCCGCTCCCCTGCCTCCCGCTTCTTCCTGGACTCCTCCACGCCCGCAGGAATACAGGGCGGACGCGCCACCGCGTCGCGCTGCTTGGGCATGGCCACGTGCAGCCTGTCCGCAACGTCGTGCACGCGCTTGCTGTTGAGCTTCATCTCCACCCGGCTCGCCAACAGACGATCGCACGCAATCGTCTTGACATTACTCACGCCCTCCTCCGTGAGCGTACTCATCGGCACCAGCACCTCGCTCAAATCGGTCGTAAACGCCGCCCCCGCCGCGGCCCCCGCCGACACCTTGGCCGCCTCCCGCCCCATCTTCTCCAGCAGCTGCCGCTGATCGTCCGTCAAGTCCGACACCTGTCTGGCGTCAATCTTGTTCATCACAATCATCACCGGCTTGTTGGCGAACAGCGGGCAGATGGAATGGAACAGCGTCGACTGCTGCTCCAGAGTGAACCCGCACTGCTCCGAGATATCCACCACGTACAACACAGCCGCACGCAAGTGCGCCAACGCCGTAATACTCTGCATCTCAATCGTATTCCGCTCCTCCAACGGCCTGTCCAATATCCCCGGCGTATCGATCACCTGCCAACGCAGATACTTGTAGTCCGTATGCCCCACGAACAGACTCTTCGTCGTAAACGCATACGGCTGCACCTCCACATCCGCCCGAGTCACCTTGTTCATGAAACTACTTTTCCCCACGTTCGGATACCCGCACACCAACAACGTCCTCGTGTTCGGATCAATCGAAGGCAACCTCGACATATGCTGCCGCACCTGCTCCAGATACGCCAACGACGGCCCCTGCCGCTTCAACAACGTCATCATCCGACCCATCGCCGCCCGCTTCAACTGCTTGCAACGATACAACGAGTCCCCATACTTCAACAACCGCACGTAGTCATCAGACACCCGCCCAATCAACTGCTTGGCCGTATGCAACTGACCCAACGCCAGACGATAATGATCCTTATCGTACAGCACGTTCAACAGGTCATGATAGAACGGATGAATCTCATCCACCTTGGGAAAGTCCGTCAGAATACCTGCAAGCTTGTCGACGCAGTTGCTCGCCGTGAACTTGACCTTCCGGGTATAAAACTGCCGAATACGCTGAATCGCCCACCCGTTGTGCACCTGGGTGGGCGTCTGACGCTGCGTGCGACTGAGAATGACGTCGACAAAGTCCGTCGACGTGGGCACAGGCTGCATAGGCACGTGGGACGACGTGAGCGATGTGGGTGAGCGTTCGGCCGTGTTTCGACAACAACCAGGGGTGAGTGCGTTCCCCCCTCCACGTCCTTTCACTGCCACGTACCTGTATCTGTTTGAAATTGTACTGAACCATCCTGAGAATATCCTATATCCTGAGAGACTGAGAATCGGACGCGATTGAGTGCATGCAGAACCCAGAATTCGAGACCCTCCCGAGGTTTGTTGTTGTTCCCGTAGCGCTCCCTACTACGACACTGCCGTGGCTACTGCGTGAGATGATGAATACGCTCTCTCTGCGTCCGTCCGAGGCTGGCTCCAATTTGCGCCTCAAAGTTCATCCATCTGGCGGTTCACATTTTTCATTTCCCCCATTCATACGCGACGACATACGATCGTAGTCCATAGGAGGGACAGGGGTACGTACGTACGACATACGACATACGACATACGAACAAGAAGGAGCGATTCAACGTACGAGCGGTCGAAGCACATTCGAGTCAATCGTTGGAGAGACAGAGACAGAGAAAGACACGGCGCATTGGCCACAGACAGACACCATATCGGTACTATGGTCTATACGAATACGAATACGGTATCCATGAAGCGCACCGGGCGCTCCGTGTGTCCGAACGACGGGCTCTGTCGTTCTCGTTCGTCTTTGGTCGGTCGGAGGAGACTCGTGGCCAGGAGGCAGTCGGTGGCGACGGTGGCGTCGGTGGCGACGGTGGCGTCGGTGGCGTCGGTGGGGAGCCATCTGTCTCTGATGAGGCTGGGACACGCGAGCGAGTACAAGGTAAAAAGCGGCAGCGACAACCGCCCGAGTCTGGTCACTCGGGCGTCTGGGCAGCAGCAGTCTTCGGGGTCGTTCTCGGACGAGGATTCCAGGTCGAGGTCGACGAGTGGGATATCGAGTGGGGTGAGGTTGGAGGATGTGTCTGTGACGTTCAAGAATCATCAGGTGTTGAAGAATGCGAGTTGGGAGGTGAAGAAGGGGGAGCGGGCGGGCATGGTGGGGGTGAATGGGGCGGGGAAGACGACGCAGATCAATGTGTTGTTGGGGAAGTTGGTGCCGGACGGGGGGGTGGTGACGTTGGCGAGGAAGAATATGAAGATTGCGTCGTTGAATCAGGAGTTTGATGTGGAGTTGAGTCGGACGGTGCGGGAGGAGTTCATGAGTGCGTTTGACGAGCAGATGTGGGTGATTCGTCGGCAGGAGGAGGTTCAGAAGGGGCTGGAGGAGTGCGGGGAGGATATGGAGAAGATGGGGAAGTTGTTGGATGAGTTGAACGAGTTGACGTCCAAGGCGGTGGATCTGGACGTGAGCTTGATGGAGAAGAAGTTGGAGGTGATGCTTCCGCAGCTCGGGTTTGAGCTGGCGGATCTGGATCGGTTGGTGGCTTCGTACTCCGGGGGGTGGCAGATGCGGATGTGTCTGGGCAAGTTGCTGCTTCAGGATCCCGACATGCTGGTGTTGGATGAGCCGACGAACCACTTGGACCTGGACGCGATCAACTGGCTGGAGGGGTACCTGAAGGAGCAGGAACTGCCGATCGTGATTGTGTCGCACGATCGTGCCTTCTTGGATGCGCTCTGTACCAAGATTATCGAGACGGAGCGGGGGGTGACGCAGACGTTCAAGGGCAACTACACCGAGTATATTGCGCAGAAGAAGGAGCAGGTCGCGCAGCAATGGACGGCGTGGGAGAAGCAGGAGAAGGAGCTCGAGCGGCAGCGGGAGATCGTGCGGCGGTTGTCGGCCGGTGCCAACTCTGGGCGTGCGTCGACGGCCGAGAAGATGATCGAGAAGATGAAGGCGGAGGGTACGTACGTGGAGAAGCCGTTCGTGCCCAAGAAGCGGAGCTTCACGTTCCCGTCGGCCGAGCGGATGGGACGCGTGGCCGTGAAGATCGAAGGGCTCACGCACGGGTACAACGGACGCACGCTGTTCGAGGACGCCAGTCTGGAGATCGAGAAGGGCGAGCGGGTGGCGATCATCGGTCCGAACGGTGCGGGGAAGAGTACGCTGCTGCGGCTGGTGATGGGCCGCGAGGAGCCCGTCGAGGGCCACGTGCAGATGGGCGAGCACGGCATCGTGCCCAACTACTTTGAGCAGAACCAGGCCGAGGCCCTGGATCCGGATAAGAATGCCATCGAGACGCTCCAGTATGCCGCCCCGGACGCCAAGTTGAACGACATCAAGGGCCTTCTCGGCAAGATGATGTTCAACGGCGCGGCCATGGAGAAGAAGGCCAAGGTGCTGTCGGGAGGCGAGAAGGCCAGGCTGGCCATGGCCAAGTTCATGCTGACCGAGGGCACGCTGCTCGTCCTGGACGAGCCGACGAATCACCTGGACCTTCCCACCAAGGAGACTCTGGAGGAGGCCATCGAGGCGTTCGAGGGCAGCGTCATCGCCGTCTCACACGACCGGTTCTTCCTGCGACGGATCGCAAACAGGTGGGTACCCGACCTCGACCTCGACCGACGTGCGCTCGCTCTCCGCGCGCCCCGACTCTCTGACTCTGACTCTGGTTCTCACTCGATCGTTCGTTCGCTCGCTCGCGTCGCAGGTTTGTCACCATCGAGAACGGCCAGCTGATCGACTACGAGGACCTCGAGATGATGATGAAGAAGAACAAGGCCGAGAAGCGCAAGATGGAGGGCCTCGAGCAGAAGGAGAAAGACGCCAAGCAGTCGACGATGAAGGCGAAGAGCAAGATGAGCAAGGCCGAGAAGCTGGCGGCGAAGAAGGAAAAGGCCAAGATGTTCAATGCGAGCGCGGCCGGCACCAAGGGCAAGGGAAGTAAGAGGAAATGATTTTTTGTTTCATTCAATGAGATTGCATTGCAAATAACGAAAGTATTAGGTACAAAACGGTGGTATCGACGGAAGGGGGGAAGGGGAGTCTACGCAACAGTCTCGACAGTCTCTTCGACGTCGGCCTCCTCGTCCACGTCGACGTCGTCCACCACCTCCTCCACGTCGTCGCCGTCGTCGCCGCCGTCGGAAGCCGCAGCTACCAAGCTCGGCGCGCCCTCCTTTTTGCTGATCACCATGTTCATCTGGCGCCCCTGCATCTTGGCGGCCGCCTCGATGTTCACGACGGCGTCGCCGCCCAGGTCCTCGACAAACCGCTCAAACATCTCCCGCCCGATCTCCTTGAACTCCATCTCCCTTCCTCGGAACTGGAGCGTCAATTTGACCCTGTTTCCTTTGTCGATGAACTTCCGGGCGGCGCGCACCTTGACCTGATAGTCATGGACGTCCGTCCCGGGCCTCATCTTGAGCTCCTTCGTCTCGACCTGCATCTCCCGCTGGCGCTTTTTCTGGTCCTTATCCGCCTTTGTCTTCTCGTACTTCCATTTCGAGTAGTCAAGCAGCCGGCACACCGGGGGGCTCGCGTCCGCGACGACGAGCAGCAGGTCGACCCCGGCGTCGTCGGCCAGGCTCAGCGCGTCTGTCAGGCTCATCACGCCGAGCGACTCCTTATCCTCGCCGATCACGCGCACTTCTGTGGCCTCGATCTCGCCGTTCATGGGGATCTCCCTCTTCTCGCCCGGCCCGTTGCGACCTCTCTGTGGTCCCCTTCGGTTGCCGCCCGACGGCCTCCGCCCACCACCTCCCCGGCCGCCGCGGAAGGCCATTGCGACCGTGAGCACTTGCCTGGATGATGGCTCGCGAATCGACTGCCCGACGGGCCTCGCGACGGATAGCGTGGCTTTCTGTGGTTGCAGCATGGCTTGGCTGTGCGTGGAAATTCGTCCGCGCAGGGACGCTGAACGCAGCATCACCATCTCACGTTAAACGTATGTATGTTATCAGAGTATGTTTCGTATATATCGATGAAACAAAGCGATGTCGGTCCGTCGATTGACACGCACCGATCGAGCCTAGAGCTCGAGAGCTCGAGAGCTCGAGTTCGAGAGGGACTTGGCGGCTGGTACGTCGGCGAGGATGCGGTCGACAACTGCTTGCCTGGGTCCGTCGGGCGTCCAACCGAGCTGCTTCGTCCGTGGACGGCGGATTGCCCCGACCAACCACCATCCGGCCGGCCGGCCGTGCAGCCAGCAACCACTGCCGAGCTCCACTCGCTCCACTCGCTCCACTCGCTCCACCCACCTACCCACGCTCTCGTTCCACTGTCTCCACGCTCTCTGGCTACTCGCGCGCCACGCAATCCGCTCGCACCGTCCACTCGCGCCTGTTGACCCGGTGACTCCGCGTCCCTTAACCAACCTACCGATGGTACACGGAAAAACGAAAACGGAGTTTTTACGCCACCATGGGAGCTCAATGGAGACGCTTTTCAGAGAAGGTAAGTACAGAGATCTATCCCTCCCTCCGAGTGCTTATTGGGACAGGGGCCTCGCCGGTCGTTCTGAATTAATCGGACCACCGAACAGGTTCGACACGGAATTTCCCATCGCATACGCCTTGACGTCTCCCCGGAGCGTCCTTACCGTCATGAATGAATATTTTGTTCGACATGAGGGCGCGCTGACGTCCCTTGAAGTTCGCAGGGGCCCGGGTTCCGAGACAGATTCCGATCTCGTTTCCTAGGCAGGCCGGTCCACACGCGACTCACTCCGCCTGCCCCGCCCACGTCTGCAGACCCGCCAGAAGTGGGGCCTGGGAGACAAGGACTTCCAGACCACCCAGAACACGCGCAATGAGTTGATGCTGAAGGAGGCGATGTCCTTCTCCACGCACCTCCGGCGTGTGGAGAAGGATATCCGAGCCGTCAAGGTGGCAACGGAGGGCCTCTTGGTGACTTCCAAGGTGGTGCTCACCTCATCGCTGCCGCGCGTTTTCGAAGAGACGGGAGGCGGCAAGGTGGTGCCGGTGGCCACCGGCCCGATCGGGCCCTCGGGCATCTCCCCCATTGGCGGAATGGATTTCTCCAGCGACGAGTTTGCCAGGATTGCGAAAGAGACCGGGTCGAAGATTGAGACCGAGGTACTCGCACCCATGGAGCGCTGGATGAACGCCTTCTCGCTTGTCCAGAACCGCATGTCCAAATTGGAGGCCCTGAGGCTCGAGGTCGACTCGAGGCGGCGTATGTATTTGCTCGGAGGCTCGATTGCTCGGTCGATGGTTCGCCGGCTCGCCTCGGTGGTTCCCCGCTCCCCCGCCGCTCGCTCACTCGCTCTGACTTCCCTTTCCCAATCTTTCTCAGGGACCGTGGCCAGGCTTGGCAAGAAGGTGGACGTCCAGAGGGCCCAGCTGCCCCAGACGAGGGCCCGCGGAGAGTACGACATGGAGAACACCATCAAGGTGCTGCAGCACAAGGAGGCAAAACTCTCGGCCTGCAGGCAGTCGTTCAAAGAGCACGAGGCGCTCGTCTATCACCAACTGACCAATCTGATCAAGGACACCGTGTGGCTCAAGTCGTACGTGTCTGCCGTCCTTCGCGTTGAGTCTGAGGCCTTCTCTGTGGCGAACGTGGCGCTCGGGTCCATGAAGGCCGCCCTGCCGTCCAACGTCTCCCACAGTCAGGACGTCGATCCCATCCAGATGAGCGGCATGATTGACTCGCTGAGCGACGACGACGGCATCCCGGCGGCGAGGAGCGACGGCATGTCCAGGCTGAACTACAAGTCCAGGGACACCGGGCTCAACTCGTCCCCTGCGAAGAGGAACGGCAAGGACTCGATGTACACGATCGAAGCATCTAGCGAGGGTGTGCGGGGCGACATTCCCGCGTTCACCAACTCTGGGGAGGGGCCCGTCTACTCCCGCCCGCCCGTCTCAGCCTGGTGAGCTCTCGCGTACTAGTTACCAGGTAGGCAGACGTGGGTAGGCAGACGTAGGTAGGCGCGCATCTACCTACCTACTAATCAACAGTACCAAGTAATTATTACCATCGGCGTTACAATCAAGCCTGCAGAAGGCTCCGCCAGACGTCCACGGCGGCCGACGCGAGGGCGTGCGTTTCCTCGACGTTCTGCTTCTTCTGCAGCAGGGCGGTGTGTTTCTTCTCCTCGGCGTCGTCCTCGTCCGTGTCGTAACTGTGGATCATGCTCTTGAAGAAGCTGAAGGTCGACTGCATCGCCCGAGGCTCGTCAAACTGATCCCCGTCAGAGGTGCCAGTGCCCGACGTGCCAGCCCCCGCGCCCGATCCGGCGCCAAATCCGGCGACCAACGGCGAGCTGACGGGCGTCGCCCGTCCCTTGGTAAGCTGTTTGACCAGGTCGTGCTCGTGGCCGCGCATCGGGAAGATGACCTCCGACACATCCGAGCCAAAGTGGAAATGCAGGACGATGGGCTCTTCCTTCTCGGCGGCGTCTTTCGAGTCTGGGGCGGTTCTCTCCACGGCACCGTTCGATTTGTTCTTCGGCGTCTTCGGCGTCTTCCTGCCCTTGCCGACGACCGAGGTGACCGAGCTCACGATCAGGGCGACCGTGTGGCCGCTCCACGAGATTCCAGAGTAGGCGGCGTGGACCCCGCCAGGGACCGGAACCAGCACCTTGGACGAACACACGAGCCCCGAAGATTCGATGGCCGACAGCACCTTGACGATACCACGCATGCCGCGCTCCTTGGGGGCCGCGTACGCGTTGGCCCGGTGCGGGAACGTCTGCCACATCTGGAAGAACTCCGCCGAGAACAGGGGCCGATGCGACTTGAGAATGAGTTCCAGTGGTGAGACAGCGTACGGCTTGCAGCGCACGGCACCCTGTTGGTACGTCTGTGCGGCGATCGAGGGACACTCGACCGGCAGCACGACAAAGGCCTGGACGACGGGCCAGCCGAAGCTCAGGCACCTGCACGGAATCTCCCACTCGTGCGACTCCCAGCTGTCGAGCGTGCGCATCTTGTACGCGAGCGGGCGACGATGCATTGCGATGGGGCCTCCCATCATGAGCTGGACCTCCACGCCGGCAATCTTCTCCGATGTGCGGTTCTCGATGCGGCACTTGAGCCGGATCGTGCTCGAGCTGGGCTCCAGGGTGTGGCAGAACGAGAGCACGAGCGGGCTGAACATGCCCGTCACCTCGTTCCAGGCGTCGTTCCCGGCGTCGAGCACCTCGAGGGCCGCGCCGAGGCCGGGGAGCCCGATGTTCGTGATGTTCCTATCGACGTGCACGGCGGCGTCCAGATCGTCCGACGAGACGATGGCGCTCTGAAGATCCCCGAGGAATTGCTGATAGCGGCGGACAACGTCGCTGTGCACGAGGGACGGGGAAGAGGGCACCGTCGACGGGTAGGAGGCCCAGTTGCTCGGCAGGTCGTCCCTGAGCTCGACGACCGTCGGGGCGCCAGGCTTGTCGTCGCTCTTGTCCTTGCCTTTTTCCTTGCTTTTGCCGCTGCTTTTGTTGTTCCGATCGCTGTGCTCAGACGTCTGGACCTTGGAGACGAGGCTGGCGCGGACGCTGATGGTCCCGAGGCGGCCGTTCCCGGCGTCAGCAACGACCGATCCGGATCCGGGTCCGGACGCCGACCCCGAGCTGGCGATCGGGGCGAGCTGCCGCTGGATCCTCTCGAGGCGCTGCATGGAAGAAGGCGACAGGTGCTTCTTGGACGTACACACGCCGCTCAACGACGTCAGCAGTCGGCCGATGTCGGCCAGCTTGCCCCGGAGGTCACCGTGATGGTTGGCCGCCAGGAGGTTGCTCAGGCGCTCCAATACCAGGACGCAAATCTCTTCGGTCTCTCCGGCGGCTGCGGCCACAAATGGGTCGTGAGGAGACCGATGTTTGTTGTCCGTCACGGGATAGGTCTTGATGCTCCCCTCGGCCGCCGAGGCAAAGTACCGCGAGGGGTTGGACGAGCCCATGTGCTCGGCCTCGACCAACAGGGCCCGCAGAGCGTCCGCCATGGAGCTCCACGCCGCGTCCAGCACGCTTTTCATCTTCAAGTTGTACGCGCAGACCCAGATGGCCCGCGGACGCACGACCGGGTGCAGGGCTCGCCAGTTGGTCGCAATCTGGAGCAACAGGCCCTGGAACTCCACGTCGAGTACGGAGGCGCGCTGCTTGAGCGCCGGGATCAGGCTCTTGTGGCGCGCGACGGGCTCGGCGGGCTCGGCGGGCTCGGCGGGCACGCCGGCAGCAACAGACCCGCCCTTCGTCCCGACGCCGACCTCGTCGGCGACGCTCCGCACGCGGTCAAGGCGCGCTTTGAGCTGGTTTGAAATGCTGATGCACCGCAACAGCAGCTGAAGCCAGAGATCCACACACGCAGTCGTGCCGGTCGTGCTGACGTTGGCGGCCCGGTCCCAGCCGAGGCACGGCTTGGTGTTCTGGAGGGACGCCTTTGACGTCGACAGCCAGTCTAGGGCCGTACCGACGGCCTGGATGCCCGTAGCCGCGATCAATGCCGAGTTCGCCGACGTCTTTCCCAGGGAGGCGCTGTTGGACAGGCCCGTCACGGGCGCCGGGTGCGTGAGGAGAACGTACAGCAGTGACCCGACGACTTCCTCGCGGAACACGGGGTCCTGGTACCGAACGTGCGGCAGAATAGACTGCGCGTCGTGTAATCCCGCCACACAATCCTTCATATGCTTCTCCAGCAGAATGTGTTGGATCTCGGACGGCGCGACAAAGTCAGCGGGGCCGGAGCCGGGCGGGTGCGACGGACCGGGCGACGACCTCGGCAGCGACCGCCCTTGGGCTCCCACGGATGACGACGGTTGTGGGGCGCCGGACTCGCCACCGACGTGGTTGATGCACGAGTTGAGCTTCCAGTCGTAGGTGGCGACCGACGACCAGAGCTTGACGAACGACTTCACCCGCTGCCTGGAGGACGGGACCGTAGCGATCATCAGCGGCAGCTTTCCAAACAGCGTCACTTGCTGTGCGGCGGGCAACGCGTCCATATGCGACAGGAACGCGTCCAGCAGGCCCTGCTGGGCCACGTGTTGGTACCTCCCCTCGAGCGAGTTGATGCTGTCGATCGATGCCTGGATGGAGATGGTCACTTGCGAATAGAGCGACGATGACGACTTGTCGATCTCTGCCAGCGACAGCAGCGCCTTGGTCGACTCGACGACCAGGGGAGGGTCGCAGGCGGTGGCGCACTCGGCCAGGAAGTTGACGACCTCGTCCATCTGGTGCCCCAGGATCTCCCCGGGCCGGTAGTCGAATGTGTTGAGGGAGTATACGAGCACCTTGGCGTCCAGGTACGATACCAGGAACGTCAAGATCTGCCGCTTTGCATCGGGGCCCAGTGTCCGGAACCTGGGCAGGACCTCGGCAAACATCCCGTCCACCGTCACCACGGCATCCTCGCAGATGGACAGCGCAAGGACGAGTCCCTTCGAGTAGTTGGACGATTCTTTGGATCTTCGGGCAGTCAGCACGCTCTTGCGCACCTTGAGGCTCATCGTCCCCAGCAACGAGGTCAGGGCCCTCGCCCCGCCGAGCGTCAGCTCCGGCTCTGGGTCCAGGAGCATGCTGGAGAGATTCTGGACAAAGTTGAAGAACATGTCTTTGAGGTCCTTGTTCTCGGCCAGCAACTTCATCATCGTGTCGAAGCTCATCACTGTGGCGACCGACTGCGCGCCCGCCGCCCGCGCGAGGGGCTGTCCGCTCCGAAGGTGCCCCCGGATGACCTCGGCCACCTTCGAGTCGCCAACGAACGCGATCAGCCGATGCGTCGGCAGGCGCTGCATGGCCGCGAGCGCCGAGGCCTGCACGTGCTCGTTGGCCGGCGAGGGTTCGAGCTGCAGGTCGGCGAGGATGCCCTGCACGAGCATCTGCGAGTCCGCGTCGCTCAATATGCTCGCATTGATAATGTCGTACGCTTTGATGCGCAGATCCAGCGGCACGCTCGAGTTGCCGACGATGCACTGGCACATGACCGAGACGTACGCGGTGACATCACGGCCCGCGGACATGAGCGCAATCACGGCCAGCAGGCTCGACGACTGCAGCTCGGGGTTTCCCGACGCCAGATCGGCCGCAACAGTGTTCTGAAACGCATGCTGCTGTTGTTTCATCGCGGGCGCCATCGAGTCTGTGTGACGACCCCTAACGGTCCTTCGCTGGACGATGGATCACCCGATCACTCGGCCTGTTTCGGTCACCTGGCTCTCTTGAAACACGCCTTCAAGAGCTCGAACTCCTTCTGACAGCTGTGCTTCTCTACTTCGACCAGGCCGGTGACGCAACGTGCGTAGTTTGCCGCTTCGACTGAGCAGGAGGCAAATTTGGTTCGGATTGCGCGACGCCAGTTGTCCCTGTTGTTCATAGGGCCGGTGTTGACGACGACGAACACACAGGGTCCCTTCTCGCCGGGCGCACGATCGGTCGATGCCTCCGAGACGAAGAGAGGAGAATTTCTGTTTGGGCACGCGCTACGGTGGGCTCGGTTTTGGGACTTGGGCGGACGACCAGCACGACCAGCACGGTCAACACGACCAACCTCAAATATTACCAGCACACAAGTATTAGATTCTTATAAGAAGCTTAATTAAGCTCCGATCTTGGCCAGGACCGCGTTGAGGGCGGCCTGGACGTCGGCGTACTCCTTGACGGCGGCGTCCTTGTCCTTCTTGCGGATGGCGAAGTCAAGGGCGGTGACCTCCGCCTTCAGGGTCTTCTTGAGGGCCTCAACCTCCTTCCTGTCGGCCTTGCCGAGGGCAGAGGCCAGGGTGTTGATGTCGAAGCTCAGGGTTCCGACCTGGCGACGGAGCTCCTCGCGGGCCTCAGTCCAGTACTTCTTGCCAATGTCAGATCCGAGCTTTCCGTTGATGCGGGACACGGACTCGGCGATACGCTTCTTGGTCAGGGCGGCGTCTCCACGGGCCTGGAAGAGTCCATCGCGCTGACCCTGGGGCAGGTCCAGGTCGCGGGCCTCGTAGATGATATCGTATCCCTTGGCCTTGGCAGCGCGGTCGTCGATGATGTCAACGGCGTTGGCCGGGGTGGCGATGGCAAGTCCTCCGACGAGCATGCCTCCGAGCACGGCACGACGGCTGTCCTCAGCGCGGGCGACGACGGTGGAGCGGGCCTTGGTGGCGACGCGGGCGGTGGTGGGGGCCACAACGATCCTGTGGGATGGTGATGGGTGAGTCGGGGTGAGTCGGGGCGAGTGGGG
>Ga0181584_10002184_pt1 | contig 14985 bp, 20 predicted proteins | sample 071ome_30_FD_132462 | JGI IMG/M metagenome (GOLD analysis project Ga0181584, IMG submission 132462) | Coastal salt marsh microbial communities from the Groves Creek Marsh, Skidaway Island, Georgia - 071406AT metaG (megahit assembly) | ecosystem: Environmental > Aquatic > Marine > Intertidal... | reverse complement strand
TAGCTACTGCTGTTGCCCACATCAAAAACATATCAAATGGCAAAATTAAAAAAAGAACAAAGTTAAATGTATATGCTAAAACTGTTTCATTCTTAGTTAAAAATAGTTGCCATTTATTTCTTAGCCTATCGCCACATAAAGATAAATCATAATCTTGTTCGTGTGTTCTAAATATAATATATAACCATGAGCTATACTCTGGACTGTGTGGATCCGCAATAGTATCTGCATATCTGTGATGGTTTCTGTGCCATGCACTATACGATATTGGTGTGCCTATTAATGCAGTCATAGATACTACACTCATTATGTTTTGAAACCATACAGGTGGATTCCAGAGATTGTGTGTAGCCCATCTGTGTATAAACAAGCTCATAGTAAATTCTAATAAAAAGTAAAACAGTATGTAGGTGTATAACAGTTGTAGCCATGATAATGCTACAAAAGAATATAAAGATAATCCAAAATAAAATGTGTATAAAAGACTGAGTGCCACATTAGTATTCCCATGTCATTCTTTTAGTATTATTATCTAAATCTTCTGTAGTAAGTGTGCCTAAACAAATTCCATCTGTTGTTGCTTGTGTAAAGTAAGTATCAATCCTAGAATCTTTAATACAAAGTAATGAAAACTTAGTACCACCTAGTGATTGAATCCATGATTTGTTTGCCTCATGAAATTCAGATGTCCATGTCCACGCCTTACTATTATTTATTTTACCTACTAATGCATCACGCCAAGTGTATGTATTGTTTTCATACATACCATGTATATATAAACAAGGAACATCATCTTTAGAAACAATAACGTTATAACCAAAATTAGAAGCATTCATCATAGTTTGCATATATTCTTTAAGTTCTGTATCTGATTTACTTAAATGTTCTGAGGCAATTGTTCCAGATCGTATATCATCTAAACTATCTGCATATATCTGATTAAAAGTATCGTCTATTGTAAATTCGTTTATTCTTGTAAAAGTGTATGCCATTATGTTTGTACTATTTTAAATCCTACTGTACCACCAGTGCCACCCATTATTGTAACAGAATTCATAGATGTACTAGGTGAGTCTGAAGCTGTACTAGACCAATGATGAAATATAGCTCCTGTTATTCCATGACTACTCAACGAAGCATTTGCTCTGTTAAATCTTGTTACAGTACTTCCATTTACAATTTCAATGTATGTCCAAGCTGTATAAGCAGTACTAGTTTTTAAGTGAAATCTAAAAACGTTTGCTGTACCATCGTGATATACCTCATCTATTTCATTGCTTGAGTTAGCTATAGCTGTACTAGCAATACTTCCAAAACTACCAACATCTACACCTCTTTGGTTACTTTTACTACCACCAAGTGCTACTGTTATAGTTGTATTAGCATGAAGAGTACCAGAAGATGTACCATAAAAGTTGGCTGCCATTCGTATCTGACCACTTGCAGCTGCGTTACCTTTACCATATAGAGATGACATAGCTATTTGACCTGAACCCAAGCCAAATTCGTTTCTTATTTGACTAAGTTTTATTTGACCACTACTTTGTAAAGCCATTCTTTAACTCCTTAATTTCCTCTTTGAGTTCCTTAATACAGTTAATTAAAAGACCATGTATAGCATCGTACTCTACAGTTTTATATTTTTTACCATCTACAAATGCTAATGTTTTTTCTCTTACTGCCTCTGGTAAAACTTTTTCTAATTCTTGTGCAATGATACCAGCAGATTTCTGTCCATTGTGTCGTGTAAATGTAACACCTCTTATTTCTTTTACCTTATCTAATGCATTTGGTATTACTTCAATGTCGGACTTTAATGCAACATCAGATATTGTAGTTGAGAAAGCAATAACATCTCCATCTACATGTAAGTCGCCATCTGATTCTAATCTCATGTCTTCAGCGTCATTTGTTTTAAATCTCATGCTGTTGTCAGAGTGATAGTAAGCTATTTGTCCTACATCTGGGTCATTTGTATCTTTAAAGTTTATATAACTTACACCTGTGTTTGCTGCTGATATATTCATTCCAGCATCTCCACCTGTGTTTTCTACTTCTAATAAATTAGCAGGACTTGCAGTTCCTATACCTACTCTGTTGTTTGTAGAATCTACTTTTAATGTAGATGTATCAATAGTCAAATCACCACTACAAGATATAGCACCTGTACCCGTAATATTATTTGAGTTTAAATCTAAATCAGCCGCTAATGATGTAAGGGTAGTAGCAGCATCGAGTAGAGATTGTGCTGTAATCCTAAGTTCTATTCTGTCGCCAGTAGAAAAAGCTCTAGCTGTCGTACTTTCTTGTGCACGAGTAACAGTTAATACATTACCGGATCTAGCCGTAACTTTTACAATTTCTAAATTATTTGATGCATCTATAAGAGTTGCTCTAAAATATTCACTGCCTGTTAAGGATGGAAATTTTGATCCACCACCAGATACAACAGTTATACTTGTATCAGAATTTGTAATGCCAGACGCTAATGTAGATATAGCATTATTAGTAAACTTTATTGTCATTTAAAGCCCCTTTGTTTTAGCTTACAGTCACAGTCCATGTAATCCCTAATGTATCAGCCGCACCTTTGTTTATCACAGAAAATACAGTTCTACACAATAGAGTACCACCTGAACTTGCATTTAATAATCCAGCTTCCGTAATAGCACCTGTACCTGTACCAGCACCAAATGATGCTACGTAGGCAACAGAGTTTGTAGTTACAGTAGTAGAAGTAAGAGCAACACGCCCTGCCTCACTACCTAGTGCAGTATCGCCAGCTGCAGCCGCAGTTGAATCTGTACCAATAGCCATGTGTGACATAGCAGCATCTGTAGTATCTTTTAATCTAGACGCAATTAAGTTTTTACCTGTGGTAACAACTAAATTAGGTACTACAACTTCTTGCTTTACGTTTCCTTCTGGATTAGTAACAGTAATTTTAAGTTCGCCTGTTACTTTAATTAAATCATTAATCATTCATCCGTCTCCTTAAGTATTAGCTCCAGCTGAAAGTGGAGTAGCATTACATACATGTCCACCCAACGAACTATCATCAACATCAGTATAATGGAATGTGACAACAAGTCCAGCGTTGGATGAATCGCCTTCTGTTATTTTATCATCGTTAACTATGATTTGCCCTACATAACCAGGTCCACCAATGATACCTGTATTAGGCTCATCTCTAGTAAATATAAACCCGACTGTACCATCAGATATGTTAACAAGTTCTGGATACATAGGTGTTGTAACCCCAAGAGTAAGTGTTGTACTTATGCTCTCAGACGCAGAAACACTGTCTGTAGATACTAAATCTACAGTTATAGAATTTACAGCATCCGATGGTATAACACTATCAGCCTTAACTATACTTGGTTGTAAAATTGAAGATTCAGACATAGTTACTGAATCAGACCTACTAGTCGTAAACTCTTTAGCATCAGACTCAGATGCAGATACTGAATCAGTAGGGACAGTATTTATAGTTTTTACATCAGACTCAGACATAGATACTGAATCAGTAGGGACAGTATTTATAGTTTTTATATTAGCTTCAGATGCCGTTACGCTGTCAGATTGTGGTATATCTGGCTGTAATGCTGGTGAATCAGAGGCTGATACTGAATCTGTTTTACCTGCAGGTGTTATTGTTTTAGCATCAGAATCGGTAACATTTATAGGGTCTGGATCAACATCATCATCACTTGGGTCAAAATCTACTGAAGAATTTATTATCTTATTTGGTGTATCAGTTATTGTTACTGAATCAGACTTAACTAGCTGAGCATCAAATACTGGGTCGCTATCTGAAGATGTAACAGAATCTCCAGGAATCAAACTAATTTCAAGAACTGGGGAGTCAGTTATAGATACTGAATCAAATTTCTTACGTGTTGGTACTAATTCAAAAGCTTTTATACCTAGCCTAGAAGTATTTACTGTAGCTGATATCTTATTACCATCACTAACTACAGAACTAACACTATTAACACTAACGCTAAATGATATAGCCGTTGCGGCAATAGCGGATACAAGTCTTATATTAGCCATTAGAAGTTACTTCTTACTCTAAACTTTAGTAGGTCATATACAGTGTGTAAATTACCATTGAAGTTAACTACTATTTCACCTTCATATGAGCCTTCATCAACATCTAATTCACCACTAGTAAAATTAAATTGTACTTTACCATCAGAACCATCATTAGTTTTTGCACAGCTAATCGTTGATAATACTGATGTCCCACCTACAGCTCTAAACTTTACTGATACTGAAGTAGTAGCCGCTGATAAGTCTAATGCAGTATTAGCCACATCATCGTTTAATGTCAATTGTATGAGTGGTAACTCATCTCCTTTTACTAATTTAATTACATCTGCCATAGTCTACTACCCAAATGGTTGTCCTTGAACTCTCATGGATGCTCTTCCAGCACCAAGATTAGCTCTAGCTCTACGCTCCGATAATTTAAATGCAAACTGTTTTGCATGATATGAAGCTAATTCTCTATCACTCCAGCTATTATCTGGTAATACCAACAAATGCTGTAGTGCTCCATGCATGATAACATTTTCTAATTCATCTAAAACTGTTTTATCCATACTTGTTGCTGATCTCAATGGTTTTAAACATACAATCATTCTTATATCATAAGTCTCAGCACTATCTGGTACTGGTGCTACTGAGAAATGATCGGGGTCTAACTGAGCTATATATCTAGGTTTTGCCCTATTATCAGTAGGTTGATTAGGCCATTTAGGATATAACTCATATAACTTATCTAAAGTTACTGGCTCTAATATTTCATCATTTACTGTAGCTGTAATAAATGCATGTACTTCAGCATCTGATGGAGACTCATATGCATAATCGTGAGCTCCCACAGTCAAACGTATTCTTGGTTGTTCATACCGCCACGCTAGAGTACGTTCACATGCTTCTATCGCAGCATCTCGAACATAATTCTCTACAACAGGTGTCGGACATCCTGGAACACTTGGTAGTAATCTATTTACTATATCTGAAAAATTTCTTGTTCCTGCCATTATGTGAGGTCCTCCTCAATCTTTTGCTTGTTTACTGGCTGTAAACCTGCAGTTTCTGTATCTGTAAATATTCTATTAGAAGCAGAAACTCCTAATGCTTGTGTAAATGATTTCAAAAATAATTCTGCTCTACCTGAATTGACATGCTCGTTATCAATAGACTCAGCTAGATATACTGTCCCATCTACAACAGCTGGTAGAAAAGCATCTGGTAGTAAAGCTACTGTAGTTGTCCCATCATAAGTAGGAGGAGATTGAGAGTACTCTACTTTTAATACCTGAGAAGCTGGAGCTTTTGGGTATATAAAAAATTTGTTTGGGTTTCTAGCATGCCTCATAAAATTTCTACATGCACCTGCTGCATCGTTAATCCATTGTGGATACGATTGATCTAAAATTTCTCTATTTGTTTCTGTTACTCCATTACCACCTACAACAGAAAATACTTCTATAAGTCTTATAGAATCACTAGGGGCAGATTGTAATACCTCATTTTCAGTACATGTAACTGTACCCATATATGCAAATAAGTCTGGCCTCAATACTGAAATACGTTTAAGAGCTTGGTTTGCAAACCCTAAAAGTACTGTATCAGAATACCTTTGAGGAGTATTTTCATCCTGTATTAGCCTTCTAACTTCAGTAATGACATCATTTAAAATCATTTTAAAATTCTAATCCTTTTGTAGCTTCTTCAGCTAACTCTATATTAACAGCTTTTTCCTCTTCAGGAATCACTTCTGTTTTTAAATTTACCTTTGTTTTTCTACCTTTTTGTTTTTTAGGTAAAAATTTTTCTGGAAAAGCTTGTTCCTCAGTGACTTCTTCAGTTAATGGGTTATCTGCGAGTATTTGGTTCCACCCATAGACCTCACCATCTTTTGTATTTCTTAACCATCTTCCTGCCATTTATTTCTCCTTTTAGGTAATCGGGGGGTTAAAGTTACCCCCCGACCATTGTTACATTTTACTCTGAACAATCAACCATTACGGCTGTCAAAGTCATAACCGCTGCATCCGCAGCATTGTTAAGAACAACGTCAATCGTATCAGCTGCTGTGTAAAATCTACCAGACTCATAAGCGTCTGTACCTGCAACAGTGAGGTATGCTGCTGTAGCATTAGCATTAACACCGTCAAGATATCCATCTGGGTTACCGCCATCACCGACATCAACAGTCAATGTTCCGCCTTCAGCAGTTGTCACATTCAAAGCCACGTTAGTGACGTATGTGTTTGCAGGAACCCTGATTACTTCAAGTACATCAGCCGCTGCAAGAGCTGTAAGCCCTGCTGCTGCTCGTGCTGTAGTAATTGCTGCGAAGTCTAGCTCCACGCTAATGGTTGAAACTTTGTTTATACCTTTAGCAACGTGTGCTGCACCAGTACCAAGTTTGTAACCTTTACCATCGTTATAAGTAGCCATATCTAATTATCTCCTATGGTTATACAGTTACAATCATTGTAGCAAGAGCTTCTGGTTTAACGACTTTATAACCGTAAACTTGAAGGCCACGAATGATGTTACCGAAAGTTGTTTCTGAACGGATTGTTTCCATGTTTGTCATTTGTGACGCAAATGTGAACCCCATTGTGTGTCCGCCAATTACGCTGAACTCACTTCCGTTCTTATATAAATTGTGACTTACATAAACTGTAAATCTGTCAATCATACCTAGACGACCATTTCTTAATGGTGAGTTTCCATCACCAGTAATAGATGCATCTTTAAGATCTGATTGCTTGATTAAGCCAGCCATTTTTGCAGGTATTACAAGAAAACGCCCTGTTTCAGGACAGTTAGCTTCATCAAGAACTGTACCCATATCGACAATTTTACCAATTACGTTTGTAGTGGTAAGTGCCTCTGGAGTACCTGCTACACCAAGGTCAATGTTACCAGAGATTGCTCCAGCTGTTTGTCCTTTGTTACTTGCAGATACGTCAGGTAACAAATCAGTTAATACTCTTTGGTCAATTTTAATCTTCATACGCTCTGAAGCGTCTTTAGACCATTGATCCATCATAGCAATATCTGATTGTACTTCATCTACATCGTCTTCAACACAAGCGAAGTATTCGCCTTTGTCGATTAGCAATTGTAGTTTAGCTTTGTCAGGATTCTCTACTGTAAGAGTTTGACCCTTAACATAGGTTTGAATTGTTATTTCAGGAGTTGTACGGATATTGACCGTATCTCCCATATTACGAATTTCACCTTCGTAATCGGTGTTTGAGATTGCTGATAATACAGTTGCATCATAGAAATTCTCAATTAATTTACCAGACCATATTTCAGGTATAAAATTACCTGTATAATTAGGATGACCTGATGATGTTGCAAAAGCCATAATAGCCTCCTTTTACTATTAATTAACTATGCGACCTTCTCGCTGTGCAGCGAAAATGTCACGTTCCATTCTGCCACGCTCATCATCTCTTCCCTTATACTTACCTGTTCTAACATCTTTAAAAAATTTTTCGATGTCTTTAGGTGAATAAGTTTTAGCATCATTAGTTACAGGTTGTCCAGCACGTCCTCGTCCCGGAGCAACTTGCTTTTGTAATTCAGCAGATTGCGTAGCATTTTTCTCACGAGCACTATTACCAATACCACTTACACCTTCAAAAGTTCTAAAGAAATTTATAACTCTACCAACATCTAGTTTACGCTGTGCGTCTTCTAAATGTGTCTGGCGGTTAATACCTGTTAGTGGATCTACCTCTAAAAGCCAAGATTGAAAATCTGGATTGCTATTAGTCTCATTCCAATTAGGTATTTGATGGTTTAAAGTATCCCAAAACTGTTTTTCAGAATTAGTTTTTTGTTGCTGTTGAACTTGCTGTACTTGTGGTACAACACCTTTCAACGCTGCTATTTCTGCTTCCAGCTGTTTAACACGACCCAATTGTCCCGCTATTTCTTCTTTAGCTGCTTTACGCATGATTTCAATAGAATCACCATAGTCTTCCATTTCAGCATCAGTAATTAATTTTTCAACTGTTACTTCTTTTTCAACTGGCTTTTCTACTTTATTCATCTCGCTTAATAAAGATTCTAACTGGGATACACGACTGTTTAATTCTCTGTTCTGTGCATTTAAGCTTGGAACTTCTTTATTATACATGCCCTGTAACGTTCTATACTTTTGTTCCCATGTTTCCTTTTTTTCTTCTTTGTCTGTTTCGCTGTGCTCTTCAGCTACAGACTCAGTTGCTTGCTCTTCGACACTGTCGGCCTGCGACTCAGCTACTACTTCAGTAAAAGCCTCAGCTTGTTTTTCTTCAGGCTCTTTTTCTCCTGATTCCAAACCAGCATTAGATTCTGCTGTTTCATTGTTGAGTTCTTTATACAATGCTTGTACATCCTCAGATTGCTTTTGAACTTGCTTTGGTATTGCCATAATGTTTCGCTCCTAACGGTATGCGTTAACTAACAGCTGTCGTCATGACTTTGCTGCATTATCAGGGGACTCTTTTATTACTGTATATATCTCTTTCAAAACCTGACACCGCCCCTGTGCAAGTGACACGTTTTGAGTAACATTAGGTAGCTGCTTCAACTCATGGTTTAACCATCCCTCTAACCATTCCAGTGTTTGAGGGTGTTGGCGTGCCATAATAGCTAAAGCCTTAATAACGTCTGGTTCTGGTCTAATCAAGATTGACCTCCAGTGTTACGGTTACTAACTGTGTTTGCTGCCATTCCACCTTTTGGGGAACCATCTGGTTGGGTTGGTGTTGGAGCTTGTTGCGACTGTGTCGCTCCAAACTGTGCTGCCATCCTTTCCTGGTATCGTCCTTTCTCCCTAGTTGGAATAATTTCATCCACAGGCATTTGCAAACTTTTAGCCACTTCTCTAAGAATAGAGGAGCGACCTTCCTTACCAACAATTTCCATATCAACTGGGTTGGCGGTTGCATTAAGGAATTCAATTCTACGAAGATTAACAGTTTCTTTAACTGCGAGATTAACTGCACCTTTTGGCAGAATCTCTACGTCTCCTTTAATGGATTCGTCTTCATCATATCGCATATTATACACAAACTGTCTGTGTACAACAGGTTTTATAACATCAGAATCTATATGCATAACTACTTGACGTATACCTTTACCTGCTGATCCCATCAGCATAGATAGTCCTGATGCTGTACGACCAGCACCTTTTACATTCAAATCACCATATACATACGATGGTATACCTGAATGATCGTCAGCTAGTTTACTAAATCTTTCATATACACTCATTAGTGTATTTGCATTATCAGCTGGCTGATTAAATCTAACTGCAGGAGAACTTGACCCTAGTGGATCGTTTGTTACCTGCCATATTTTCCATGGGTGCATCTGTGTAATATCTTCGTTAGGTGGAATCCTTTCTAGATTAACTTCAACCTGTGGCCCACTTGATATACCCATGTTGTTAACTAATGCACGAGCTGCTGCATTACATACACCTTGTAAATCTTCTATAATTTCTGGTATGCCTTTACCCCAGAAAGCTCCTGGGTGCTTGATAAATGATGTCTTAGCATATGGTTTTTCACCTAGTGGGTCATAGTTTAGTACAGCTTTGATAACATAATTACCTACCATCCATACGTTTGCATCATACTCACGAGCTTCATCAGGTACTTCTTCTTCAGTTAGCCCCCACTCTACAAGCATTTTACCGCTTACCTTACCCCAAAATTCTACAGCATCATATATTTCTGTAGGTCTATCAAATGCGTGGAACTTTCTTTCTTCTTCATCTTTAGCTAGTTCTACATCTTCTGATATCCATGAATCACCATTACCATAATCTAGTACTTCTCTGATTGCATCATCATCGTAACCTGGCACACCTATTAGATCTGCTAACTCTGTACGACTTAATGGATGATGCTCAAATAAGTATCCATCATTAATGTTAGTAACTCCGGGCTCTGGGTACATTCTAAATGGGTCTACACGTTCAAACTCTGGTGCTATAATTTCATCAGCTTCTACTGTGGTATTACCCATTTCATCTTTTGCGTAACTTAATTTCCTTTGTCTACGAACAATAGGTCCTTTAATAAAAGCACAAGGGTAAGTTACTAAGTCTGTAATAAAGTCATTGAATGATTCGCCCCAACCACCTTGTGCAAACTGGTCAGAGATTTTAGTTTTCATTCCACGAGCTCTATTGTCAGCGGCCTGCAATAATTTAAATCTATATTCTTGAGCTATCATTTCTTTAAGCTCTGCCATTCTAGCTGGATCTGGTGCTTGCCCTTCTCTTTCTACAATCGTTACAACGTCTGCAGCAAATGATCTTTCTATCTCTGCTAGTTGACTAGGTTCTAATTCGGGTATTGGTGTAGACTGCAAATCCCATGGGGGTGTTCCTGTCTCTAGTAATATATCACGAAGCCAACTTTCAGCTGCTCTACACTTGACTTCAGTAATCATCATGTAAATATCAGAGCCGCCTTGTTGTTTTATCTGGTTAAGTTTATCTGCTTCATACTGTCCGTTTCTTTGGCGAAGACCTTTGAGCATAATATTTTCTATAGGTTTTTTAGCTTGACGTGCTGCGTCCCAGCATTTACGTAAATGAGAAGCAAGCCCTAAAATTAGAGGTTCGTTTTGCCTTTCTTCTAAAGCTTTCTTAGTAGCTTCTTTCTCTCTTCGAGTTAGCTCTTCGTTATCGATTACTTGTAATACCATATTTTATTTTGGCTTTACTTTTTTTCTAAAGTCGTAAGCTCCGCTGTCTCTTTCTTTAATAAATTTTTTCTCTGCTTCATCTCTAGCTTTTTTGAATTCAGGTTCATCTTCATAGAAAGATTGTTTTATGGATAAATCTCTAATGTCTTCTTTTGTTAACACAGTCTTACCATCTTTATAAGATTTAGTTTCTACGAGGCCACCCTTCTCGTATTTCTTAATTGTATAATTTTTATATCCTGGCATAGTTACCTCCAATTATTTCAGAGTATATACTTAATTTTACCTTTATCCAACAAAATAGATCTCCTGCTAGGGAGTAAAGCTAGCAGGAGCAGTGAAAGATAGTTATAAGTGAGAGGAAAAGTCATATAACTATAGTCGCAAATATGAAAGCTACTATTAGCATATCAAGTCCAACCACCTGCTGCAACAGGTTTTATCTCTCTTTTCTGTGTAATTAATCCATCTGCAGTGCTATTTATATGCAACATTAAGTATTGCAGGGCTTCAGCTACGTGTGAATGTTTATTTTTTTCTATGTTTCCGTTCTTCTTATGGAACCTATACCCACCCATCATTGCTGCTTTTAGTCTTGTACACCTAGGATCTACAAGAAATGCTGAGTCTCCATCTACTTGACGCATAAGAAAATCATCTACAGCTGATAGTCTAGCTGATACATTATTTGTTTTAGCTGGCATAACTCTAAAACCTTCAGCTTTTATAATATCTACAGCTGAACGCTCATCAGTCTGAGCTCGTTGTATACCTGCAGGATCTGATATAACTAATATCGGTGCTGCTGAAAACCTTTCTGTAATCAGTGGTTTTAAAACGGTACGTACAAATCGTTGTATACCCATGTCAAAGCTTACAGCTTCGTCTAATATTAATATTCTACCTCTTGGATCTTGCTGTCCTATAACAGCTGCAGGCGTTAATCCTAAATCCATACCAATAATAATAGGCCTCACACCATTTATAATTGGCTGTAAAGTTTGATCTGCCATGTGGTAGTCAGGCCTAAAGTATTTATATACAGGCTGACCTGCAGTACTTAGTCCATATTCACCATCAATGTATACACGGATATATTCATCTGATCTACCTTGAGTGTCGTAGTATCCTTCAGGTAGATTCTCAATGTTTTCTGCATCTTGACTTCTACCTGATGGCTGCTTGAATACGTCCCACCCATTATCATTCGGACTAACTCCATCCGTAGAGTCAAGATGTTCCATTTGATAATACCACCACGTATCCATAGTGGGAGGGTTAGTGTCCCCCCACATCCCGAACCATGTAGGTCCTCCATCTTTTGCTGATGGGAAACGACCAATACGTTTTGACATAGCATCTACGATATCTGGGTTAATATCCCGACACTCGTTAAACCATGCAAACGTTAATTCTAATGAGTTCAGGTTAGCAACGTCATCCGAATCATCAAGTGCTCTGAACATTATCTCGCATTCTACATCCCCTACTTTTAAAAAATATGTCTTAGTTGTTCTCATGTAATTACCACACACACCCGGTGGAAACCAATCATGAAATGTTTTAATTGTTGTATCTTGAAGCTGTCTTGCAGTCTCACGAACTATAGCCACCCTTGATCTTCTTATACCTTGCTTGTTAGGCTTTTGCATAGATGCTCGTCTGACTACCTCAAAACAAGATGCTACTGATTTACCAGAACCTACAGGTCCCATCAATACACGCATCTTACTGTCAGACATCATAAACTCTTTACATACTTTAGTTGGTGTATAATCTATTTCCATAACTATACCGTTTTGTCTATTTGTTGATAATTAACTAACAGCGTAACACAATATTTTATTGGATGCTTCTTAGACCTATCTATCTTAGCGTTGTAAGATAATCCCAAATCATATAGTGATCCAGTCAGTTCATTAAATTCGTCTAAAGTATTGACAATAGCTACGGGCTGCCCCTTATACGTTTCTGTAAATCTATGGATTACTTTCGATAAGTTGAGATTCCTCTGTGCTTTCTCCAGCATCGATGACCCTTGTGGTATGCTCTTGCCCCCCGAGATTAATCGTAATTTTGACTCCGCCACTTGTTTCCTCCTGTTCTTTGTTAGATGTTTCTAATCCACCCCACTTAACTGTAGATTTAATTAGATCTGCTTTCACCGCAGCCGAAGTCTCTGGACTATGAATTAATGTCCAACTAGTCGTAAGTAACTCCTCTGCTTGTGCACGAGCTTTAAGCTTAAAGGTCATTCCTTTTTCTTTGATCTCAGTTCTGTATGACTCTACTTTCTTTAAGAATACTTTATCTTTGTTGAAAATTATTATGTCATCTGCAGATATGTTGTGGCGTGTGCGAACCTCATCTAAAGATTCACCGCTGCCTTCTAACATAAGAGCTACATCAAATGCTAAACGGTCTGACCATTTCGTGTGTTTTAATGGAAGTGTGTCCATATCGGCAATCATTAAGGAAAATCAAAGGTTTGTCAACCAAAAGTCTGAAACTTTACACGTTGGTTTTTTTGGTCTTGCTATGAGAGGTTTACTTATATGGGGGGGTGGTTACATTTCGCAGTCCGACTACCCCCCCTGCCTTGTCATGTCATATGTCTAGCTATGGTTAGAGAATATCTTAATACTTTACATAGATGTCAGCTTAAACTTGACAGAGAAAAATTAATCATGCAAAGTGTAATCAAGCTCAAGGGGAGCTTATTAACAAACATAGGAGAGACAATATGTCTAAACTATTCGATGGAGAAGTCAATATTAATATTGGTGACTCTAAAAACGGTAAGGTCGTAAGAGTTTACACCGACCTCAAACAAGGAATGGAAGTGTACTCAAATAAAAAAGGGAATGTCGAGGAAGGTCTTAAGAAAGCTATCAAAGCTGTCAAAGACAAGAAAGCGACAAGGTTGGATACCTACTCATTCTGGGTAGAGACTCTAACTCAGAAAGGGAAAGCTGTCTTGTGCTACCACAAAGCCATCAAAGGTAGAGTGCAAATCAAGAGAGAAGACCCTAACAGAGTCCAAAGCTCTAACAGGGAAGACATCTAACAACCAAGTCCTCCTCCCGAAAGGGAGGGGGCAGGAGTAAAAATGAAAAGAATGACACAAAAATCATGGAACGAACTACAAAAACTAAAGGAAATAATAAACATTAACCATATATCTACTAAAAGATTTAGAAGATTAATTAATAACTAGGAGTAAAACATGAGTATATTTAAAAACATTAAAGTACATTACTTTGATAAGAACCAACCTAAAGTAAAAACATTTGATAATGCATTAGAAGCTAACTTGTTTATCAAATTCCCACCACAGGATGTAAGAATAGTTAGCTGGATCCCACTATCTAACTAACCAACAGACCTGAACATGTCTATAAACTGTTCATTCTTTTTATTTATTTTTTTAATTATATATATCGGCCATGGCTCGGGGGGTTATAGCTCGTCTTTAAGCCGACTGTAATCACGTTCTTAAAGCTGGAGTGTAAGGTTTAGCCTAAAGTTGACACTATATACACTATCTAGGTAATACCTTACGCAGTCTTTAGGGTTTTATATACTCAAACCTTACATCACAAAGGTACCAACACGTTGATACGTAAGGCTTACAGCCATTCATGTAAGGTATTACTATCTAAACTATCTAGATTATCTATGTAAAGTAATGTCTTTGATACTATTTTTGTTTCTATTACGATATATAAGGTCTCGGGTGTTAAGACATTACCTAAAAAAACTTAGATAAACTAGATAGTTTAGGCTAACTTATTGATTCTTAAGGACTTATACTATCTAAGTTTACATGCCTACCTACGTTTACCCACTGTCTATTCCAGATACTTCGCATAAGCTGACATAGTAAACTTTACTACTGCCGGAAACTTGACAGGAAAAATTTTCTCATGCAAGGTTTCCCCAAGCTCAGGGATTTCCCCTTAGCGAGATTTATATAACCCTATTGGGTAGGAGTAAAGTATGAGTAAGATAGATGAAAGTAACTTTTATGTGTGTATTAAACCTACAGTTCATAAAGGTGAGGACTCTTTAAAGATTGATATCTGTGATGAGAGTGAGCCTAATAAGTACCATTGTAGTGAGTCTAAGAAATGCTATGATGATATGGTTGCTATGAGTAACCACATCAAGTGTGGCTTAGTAACTTGGTCGCCTAAGAATGCTATGGGCTTTATACCTAAGATATCTTTAAACAGATAT
>Ga0181584_10002181_pt1 | contig 14991 bp, 11 predicted proteins | sample 071ome_30_FD_132462 | JGI IMG/M metagenome (GOLD analysis project Ga0181584, IMG submission 132462) | Coastal salt marsh microbial communities from the Groves Creek Marsh, Skidaway Island, Georgia - 071406AT metaG (megahit assembly) | ecosystem: Environmental > Aquatic > Marine > Intertidal... | reverse complement strand
TTAAACAACAATAAAAACCCATTTATCGTTAAATTTTACTTCCACTCTATTGTAAAAGGCATTTTCAGACATAAGGACTACGGTCTTATTGAATACGAGAATTATCATAAAGCGCTCGCACAAGGCATTCCCACCATCCCACCCATGGCTTATTTTCGCCGAACAATTTTTGGGTTAACCGTTGCTTCAGGACTTGTATTCCATTTCGACAAAAATCATTGTACTGTTGAAAAAAGCTTGATAAGTAATCCCACAGGGGGGCAAGAACTCATGAAGCAAGCCGCTCAACTCCTCAGCTTGCTGGCAAAGCTGAACCTGAACTACATAGACTTCACTCCCGCTAACTTACTCTTAGACATACCGACTAAAAAGATCAATTTAATTGACTTCAAACATCTTTACCCACTTCACACAAATGCTTTGGACTATTTGGTGGTTCAAGCTTCCCACTTTCTCAATCACATATCCGACAGCCCTCAAAAAGGCCTCCACCAAGTGTTCACAAAGCATTTGTATTTAAAACACAACACACACTGTTCTTACGAAGAATTCGAAAAATTAGTTAAGCGACAAATGAGTAAAGGTTACAAAAACAGGGAGAAAAGAAAAAACATCCACAATTGTTTTCTGAATGATAAATGAAAGCACTGCTGTATTGGCTAAATTATCTGCGCATCGAGTTGCGCCGCAAACGTGCCAAGAAAAAAGGAAGGAAACTTCGCCTCAAAATCGGCAATGTGAACTCATTCTTCAGGACTTTAAACAATGAAGGAGTCAACTATGCTGTGTTAAGATGGTTCGAAGAAGTACCGCTGACACTAAAACTCGAGAAAGAGTTTTCTAATGATGTGGACATACTATTTGCTGTAGCAGATCTTAAGAAGCTGGTTCAAATAGCCTCCAAGCACCCCGGATACGTTTCTTTTGATTGCTATAGTGCTGAAGGAAAAAAAGGAAGCGCAGCGCACGGATATCCTTACTACCCTCCTATATTGGCTTACCAAATTCTGAACTCAAGCGAACTATATAAAAACACGTTTTACCGTCCTTCAGCGCAAGCTTATTGCTTGTCTTTAATTTATCATGTCATTTATCACAAAGGAGAAAGCTCAGGCATTGGTTTTAACCAACCGCTTACAAATCTACCCAATACGCATCGAAATTACTCTGAAACGTTAATAGCTGCTGCATCAAAATGCGGGCTAAAGCTTCCAAATCAGCTGAGCCTTGTTTCGCTTAGCGAATTTTTGCGTACACAAAATTTTGACATGGCATTTGACTTAAAAACCAGATGGCCTCTTCAAAAGGAAATCACCAGAAAGCTGGCGCGCATTGAGTCAAAGACATTCACACATCAAAAGCAGTTATCAGACTTAGTTTGTTTTTATATCAGGCAAGATGCGTCACAAAATGAGGCAATCATGAAGACCACTCTCGAAAGTTTGAAACAATGTTACGGTCCAATCGACGTTATCGAACTGAACGATATCGACAGAGAAAGAATTTTACCCTCTGTCAGAGGTGGCAATTGGATTGAACACGAAAAAAACCAATTAATCCCTCCAACCCATTTGGTTATCGCAAGAACAAGAAACCATTCTGACGAAAAATGTTCATCACCTATTCCACCTATCGAGATCAAAAGGAATGTTCGCCAATCAATCATTGCAGCATTTCCACACCCTCAACGTCCCCGAGTCATCCACGGAAGTGATACCCCCGAGGAAAGTCACCATCACCTTTTTTATGGCCTTGGACCGAATAAGTATCATTCATACTGCGAGGAATTGTTGAAATGCAGCATTCAGCGCAGATGACATAGGTATTCCACCATGCATGTAAACCTGATTGCACGCTCCAATGGCGTCGGCCTGGATCAAGATGTCAACCTCTGCAAGGAGGTGCTGGAAAGGAATGGTCATAAGGTGTTGCAGAGTCATTCTCGGGGAGTTTCCTGGTGGCAGCGGCTGCTGCCGCAGAAGCCCAAATACGATGTGAATATTTTCATGGAACGGGTATTCCCTGCGTGGTGCCCCTTCGCCAAAACGAACATTCTCATCCCCAATCAGGAGCGTTTTCCAGAACGGCATCTGCGCTTGCTGAACCGGGTTCAGCATGTCTTCTGCAAGACCCAGCATGCCGAAACCATTTTCAAGCAACATCATCCTTCGGTTTTTCATATCGGATTCACCTCCAGAGATCGCTTCATGAGCGAGGTTTCACCAGATTACGGCAAGTGGTTCCACCTGGCCGGACGCTCAACTCTCAAAGGCACCGAAACGCTTCTAAAGCTCTGGCAAAGGCACCCAGAATGGCCCTCCCTGACTTTGGTTCAGCACAAAACCAATGCCCCGGATTCGGTCCCTGACAACATTCACCTGATCACGGGCTACCTTTCCAACGAAGCCCTCAACCAACTCCAATGCAGCCACGGCATCCACTGTTGCCCCTCTCTATCTGAGGGATGGGGCCACCACATGGTGGAAGGGATGTCGACCCGTGCTGTTGTAATCACGACCGATGCCCCCCCCATGAATGAGTTGGTGCACCGAACACGGGGTTTCCTGGTCCCTTACCGAGGAAGTGAAGGACGCCACCTGGGCACCAATTACCGTGTCGATGCGCAAGCCTTGGAGCAAACGATTCAGGCAATCATCGCATCAGATCAGGATCATCTTGAAGAGATGGGGCAAAAGGCAAGAGTCTGGTTTGCGACCAATCAAAAGGCATTCGAAACACGTTTGATCGAAGCTTTGCGGCAGTGTCTTTCATGAAGAAGATCCCTCGAACGCAATCCTGTAGAGTGTGGCACTAGCAGGGTCTTAAACACTTTTCTTAGTGAGCGAAGCCAATTTTTGCTCAGCCTGGCCCGAATCGATGGTCTGTGCAGCCTTGTCCCAACCTTCCTGCATCGAAGACACTTTTCCGGCCACCAAGAGGGCAGCAGAGCTATTGAGCAGGACGGCATCCCGTTTGGGCCCACGTAAGGTGCCCGCAAGGATATCTCGAACCAGTTGTGCATTGTGGTTCGCATCGCCCCCCGCCAGATCAGAGAGCTTCGCCTCGTGCTGGACAAATTCATCCGGGCGCCAGCTGGACTCGTGAAACCCTCGACCTTGATAGAATTCAGCCACGTGGTTTTCTCCCAGTGTGGACAATTCGTCAAGAAACCCAGCCTCTCCTACCGATCCACAGACCACCATACCACGCTCGACCCCCATGCTTTGAAGCACTTGACCCAGTTGAGAGCAAAGATCGGGGCGTGGCACGCCGATGAGCTGTGCACTGGGTTGCACGGGGTTGAGCAGAGGACCCAGGAAATTGAATATCGTGCGCTGGCCCTGTGCTGCGCACAATTTTCTAGCCGGGACGATATGCTTGAACGCCGGATGGTAATGAGGCGCAAACAGAAAGGCAAATCCATGGTCATGAAGCGAAGCGGCTGCTTGATCAGGAGGAAGATCCACTGGAATGCCAAGGGCTTCGAGCACATCAGCACTACCGGATTTTGAGGTAATCGCTCGATTACCATGTTTGGCAACCGTCACACCCGAGGCAGCCAGCACCAGGGCCACTGTCGTCGAAATATTGAAGGTGTTTTGATGATCCCCACCGGTTCCACAGACATCCAAAATGGCCTCATCCCGAAGTGAACGATCAATCGGCGGCGCAATCGCCATGGCCCGAAGGCCACATGCAAACCCAGAAATTTCTTCAACGGTTTCCCCCTTCTTGGCCAGAGCCGTCAGAAAAGCAGCCTTTTGTTCAGCACTATGCTCCTCACGGACCATGGCGTCGATGGCCCCTTCAATGGCAGTCGAGTCCAGAGACATTCCATCATGAAGCGACAAGGTCAGGTCATCCAACATGAAGATGATATTATCGTCCCCTTCGAACCAACAAAAGCGAAATAGCTCGAGGTCAAAGAAACTCTTCTGCCAGCCGTTGCAGATCATTCAAAGGCCGATTATGCTGCGGACATGAAGGCACGCGTGATTTTGCCCTTGGATGCATGTTCGGCACTGACCCTGATCATTGGGATTTTCTGCCCACAGGTAGAGGCTGCCATCTCAGATGCTCAAGAGACCGCTTTTATTACCAATCCCCGGCAGCTGATTCTTGCAGGCCGGCGCAGTGGCGAAGGTTATTTCTCACAGGACGGTCATCAATTGGTGTTTCAGGCCGAAAGATCTCCTGAAAACCCTTTCTTTCAGATTTTCACGCTGGATTTTCGTTCCGGAGACATCCAACAAGTTTCACCAGGCATGGGAAAGACCACCTGTTCTTTTTTCCATCCGGATGGCAAGACCATCCTGTTTGCCTCCACCCACCACGACCCCCTGGCACTTGAGAAACAAAAAGAAGTTCTTCAACAAAGAGCCAGTGGGCAGGAGCAGAGATATGCGTGGGACTACGACCCCACTATGGATCTCTTCAAAACCACGTCTGACGGCGGCTTCAAGCAGCTGACCGAGGCCAAAGGCTATGATGCCGAAGGCTCCTTCAGCCCCAATGGAAAATGGATTGCTTTTTGCTCCAACCGACACGCCTACCAGAGCTCAGCCGAAAACGCCCAAAAGCGATTGGAAATTGACCCTTCCTTTTATGGAGAGATTTATCTGATGCGCTCGGACGGAACCGAGCTGAGGCGACTAACCCAAGTCGACGGTTATGATGGAGGGCCCTTTTTTTCACCCAAGGGGGATCGAATCATATGGCGTCGATTCGACGAAGATGGGATTCAGGCGAATATCATGACCATGGACCTGGATGGAAAGGATGTTCAAATCCTGACAGAAGATTTCGGAATGGCTTGGGCACCCTACTATCACCCATCTGGGGAATATGTCATCTTCACGACCAATCGAGAAGGGTTTTCCAATTTCGAACTCTACATCGTGGACCATCAAGGAGCCAACGAGCCCATTCGCATTTCCTTCACCGATGGTTTTGATGGGCTCCCGGTTTTTTCCCCAGATGGCACCCAGTTGGTCTGGACCTCCAACCGTTACGCCGCGCAGCCAGGAAGTAAGGACAAAGGGCACCTTTTTATGGCTGATTGGAATCACGAAGCAGCTCTGGAAGCTATTCGCCAATCGCCCAAGAGAGTACGTAAGGCCATGGCCCTCCAAAATACCTCTACAAAAAACACCGATCCTGTTCCAGAGCTGGAAGCGGTTCCAGGCCTGGACCCAGCCCGTCAACAGAACCCGATCACTCGCGTGGAAGTACAAGCCATTCCTCTCAAGGACGGGATCCATGAAGAGGATCTCAAGCAGCATGTGAATTACCTAGCTTCAGATGCCTTGGAAGGACGCATGACCGGGAAACCTGGTGCAGCAAAGGCCGCTGCCTATCTTGCCCGGGTGTTAAAGCAACTGAACGTGCAAGCCATCAACCATGCCAATGGCTATTATCAGCCATTCACCTTTCAGTCCGGCTTCCAGATTCAACCATCAGGATCCACGCTGCAGTGGCAGTCGGAGCCGGACGGTAACCATCGCCAGTCGGCTATCCTCAATGAATCGTTCCGCCCACTGCCCTTCTCCAGCAATGGTTCGGCTGAAGGCGAGGTGGTTTTCGCCGGCTATGGTCTCAAGGTTCCGGGAGAAGGAGTCGAAGGCTACAATTCCTATCAGGGGCTCAATGTCTCCAACAAGGTGGTTCTGGCACTGCGCTATGTACCGGAATCGGTGGATCCAGCCAGAAGGTCCGTTCTGAATCGCTACGCAGGGCTAAGATACAAGGCGATGGTCGCTCGCGAGCAAGGGGCCAAGGCGCTTCTTGTAGTCACCGGCCCTCAATCGCCCAATGCTGGAAAACTAATCGGTGGCGGCACCGATCAAAGTCAGGGCGACTCCGGCATTCTGGCAGCCAGCATCAGTGGGTCTCTCGCTGAGAGTCTTCTGAGCCATTCGGGAAAAACGCTGTCTGAATGGCAGGAAGGCATGGACACTGAAAACCCACACGAGGCATCCGCGATCACACTTCCGGGGCAAAAGGTTCGTCTGAGCGTCGAGATCGAACGCCTCCGAAAAGAGGACCGCAATGTAGTGGGAGTCATCCACCCACCACGCGTGGATCGGAACAAAGCAAGCTATGTGATGATCGGGGCTCATTATGATCATCTCGGGCATGGAGAGGTCGGTGGCTTTGACCTCGAAGGGGAAAAACATCAAATTCACAATGGCGCCGATGACAATGCTTCGGGAGTCGCCTTGGTCCTGGAGGTCGCTGCTGCCTTTCGTAAGCGCGTGGAGCAGGCTCCTGAAGATGTTTCACAGGGGCTGATAGTCGCCTTGTGGTCAGGCGAAGAGTTGGGGCTCATTGGATCAAATTATTTCGCGGATAACCCCCTGATCCCGTTAGACCGCATCCAAGCTTACTTGAATTTTGACATGGTCGGCCGACTGAGAGACAACCGGCTAACCCTTCAGGGCATTGGGTCTTCTGGCAATTGGAAATCCCTCATTGAGCGTCAAAACATTCTCGCCGGCTTCCAGCTTGTCTTGCAGGAGGACCCCTACCTTCCCACCGACACCACAGCTTTCTATCCCAAACACATTCCAGTCCTTTCCTTTTTTACCGGCAGTCACGAGGAATATCACCGTCCCGGGGATGACCCTGAGACGCTTAACTGGAAGGGTCTGAAGCGCATCACCCAACTGGCTTCCAATATGACCCGCTTCTTGACCCGTCCCAATGACTTTGACCTACCTTATGCCAAAGTGGAGGCTCAAGCGTCGCAAGGCAGCCGAGACACCCTGAGGGCTTACTTGGGCACCATTCCCAATTACACTTCAGAAGTTGAAGGGGTACCCCTCACCGGCATTCGAAAGGACAGCCCGGCGGACAAAGCTGGACTCCAGGCGAAGGATGTGATCGTGGGGCTGGGCGATCAGAGCATCAAAAACATCTATGATTACACCTACGCCCTGGACGCGGTGACCATTGGTGAACCCACTCAAATCAGGGTCATTCGAGGCACAGAGACCTTGAGCCTACCGATCACCCCCATGGCAAGGCCTTAGAGATAACCTGCAGATCATCTTGGGACATGGAACGTATTTTAATCACCGGAGGCGCCGGATTCATCGGAAGTTGGCTGGCCGAAGCCCTCCTGAAAACAGGACGGTATCACCTGACCTTACTGGACAATCTTTCGACCGGAAAACGTGCGCACCTCCCGGCACCGAACGCCAGCTCTTGGTCCTGGATTGAGGGGGATGTCAATCATCGCTCGACGATGGAGGCGTGCATGGGAGACGGTGGATTCGACTTTGTCTTCCACTACGCAGCCGAGGTTGGCGTGCAACGGACTCAAGAACATCCCATGAAAGTTCTGGAAGACATTGATGGTTTGAAAAACATTCTGGACCTCAGTCACCAGCACAGAGTCCAACGGGTTTTTCTCGCCTCCTCCTCTGAAGTCTACGGAGAGCCCGTCGAGCTACCCCAGCACGAAGAAACCACCCCCCTCAACTCTCGATTGCCTTATGCGGTTGTCAAAAATTTGGGCGAAGTGATGCTGCGGGCTTATCACAAGGAATATGGACTTCCTTACACCATTTTCCGATTCTTCAACACGTATGGCCCTCGTCAATCCGAGGATTTTGTCATCACTCGGTTCGTCCAACAGGCGCTTCGCCATGCCCCTATCACCCTTTACGGCGACGGTGAACAAACGCGAACCTTTTGTCATATCTCCGACAATATTGAGGCCACCACTGCCGCCATGATTCAGGGGCATTTCATCAACGATGTGGTCAATATCGGGAATCCGAATCAGATATCCATCCGAGCGCTGGCAGAGCACATCATCGCTGAGACTCAATCTCGCTCACCCATCATCCACCTTCCTGCGCTGGAAGACGGCGACATGCAGCGGCGGCAACCCGATACCCGTAAGATGGAACAAATGCTACCAAGGGCGCTCAGGAGTCTTCAAGAGGGACTCAAGGACACCATTGCCTATCTCAGATGAACCAACAAGAAACCCACTGGCAGGGCCCTATGCCCGTGCAGCCAGAGACTTAAAATCGCCACCAGAGACGCTTGACGTCAAGGCGCGTGATACCTAGATTACCCGACTCACCTTTTGTGGTGAGCTTACCGCCAGCTGATGCGATCCCAAACCCATCAAGGTAAACCGGTGAACGCTCATCACGATCAAGGTAGTTTCAGCAACGACCAACGCTATTGTGAACATAGAAATTGAAAATTTAGGGCCCTGCAAAAAACTGATTCGTGTCGACATACCAGCAGACACGGTCAGCGAGCGCACTGAAACAACCATCAGGGAGTTTGGTAAACACGTCAGTTTGCCCGGATTTCGTCCGGGAAAGGCACCCAAGCACCTGATCCTGAAATCCTATTCCGAAAAGGTCGATAGCGAAGTCCGCCGCCAATTGGTCAATGACGGATATCGTCAGGCCATCAAAGAAAAGGACCTCCACATCGTCGGCAACCCCGATGTGGAAGAAATCCAGTTCGCAAAAGGCCAGCCTTTTCAATTCGCCATTACCGTAGAAACCGCTCCCAGTTTCGAACTTCCCACTTACAAGGGGGTCAAGATCCAGAAGGAAATGCGCTCAGTCAGTGAGGAAGACGTTGATCGAGCCATGGGTGTCCTTCAAGACCGCCAGGCCAAATTCGAGACGGTTGAGCGTGGCATTGAAGAAAATGACTACGCCATTCTTGATTACTCGGGTCAATGTGATGGCAAACCCATCACTGAAACGGCCCCCAAGGCGACCAGCCTCGAAAAGAAAGACGATTTCTGGCTCCACGTGCATGAAGGTCACTTCTTACCCGGTTTTCATGAACCACTCATCGGCCTGAAGGCCGGAGAGCAGAAAAACATCACACTCACAGCCCCTGAGGACTTTGTCATTAAAGAGTTGGCCAGCAAGGAACTTTCCTTTGACGTGACCATCAAGGAGGTCAAGGTGAAGCAACTTCCGGAGATCACCGATGAGTTCGCCAAACAATATGGCGCCGAGAACACAGAAGCGCTGCGCGAGGGAGTTTTCAATGACTTGGAAAACGAACTCAACACAACACAGAAACGCAAGGTTCGTGATCAGCTCATCAAGCATCTACTCACTACAGTACAATGCGAATTACCAGAAAGTGTCGTCGATCAGGAAACCAAGAACGTGGTTTATGAGCTGGTTCGCGAGAACCAGCAGCGAGGGGTCGCCAAGGAAACCATTGATGAGAAGAAGGACGAGATTTACTCTGCCGCGGCGACCAGCGCGAAGGATCGAGTCAAGGTAGCCTTCATTATTGGAAAAATTGCTGCGGAAGAGGGCGTCAAGGTTTCCAGCGAAGAGGTCAATCAGCGGATCATCATGATGGCGCAGTCCTACAACATGGCGCCCGATCAATTGGCCAAAAAATTAAAAGAAAGAGGCGGAATCTCCGAAATTCAGGAGCAGATCATGACCTCCAAGGTCTTGGACCTCATGGAGCTGCAGGCAGAGGTAGAGGAAGTACTCCCTACCGAGCCAGAAGCCGGGGCCGACCATCACCACCACGACCATTAGGCATCACCACACCCTTGCCTGCCTCTTTCACAGGGCTGAAAGGCAAGGCTCAACTATGGAGTATCACTCATGGCCCTCACGAAGGGCCATTTTTTTAGGCTTATCCGGCGAAGGAGGCATGGTGATCGACGGCCATAAACACCAGCGACAAGGTTTGGCCCAGGCGAGCAAGATGGCACCGCCCAGCAAAAGGCTGTTCTGAAAGATCTTGCTGCAGACTCCCACTTCGCCTGATCCACAGCCACAGTCAAATACCAGATCGCAAAAGGGTGGACCACTTGAGTCTACGAGTCCAAGGGCCCGATGAAGGATCATGAAGGTAAAAGCGCCCAATAAGAGGCTCATGACCGTGGCGGTGGCGCGAACCCCCAACCCAAGGAGCATCAGCAAACCACACCAAACCTCAAACCAGGGCAACCACGCTGCCACCATATTCATCAGCCGGTGATCTCCAATCAGTTCAAACTCCCGAATGACTTTCAGGAAAGCGACCGGATCCTGCGTCTTAACCCATCCCAGATAGAGAAAACTCCCGCCGAGTATCAGGCGTATGCACAACAAAAAACCTTCTTTCATGGGGTTGCCATGGGTTTAGAGAGATCAGGCATCTGACCGAGCCACTCTTCCACGTCATCGTGTCGATCTCCGAGAACGATGGGGAGGCCAGCCTCTTTCCACTGCCGCATGCCACCCGCGAATACAGCCAGCTTTTCTCGTGGTATGCCCACCTCCATAAGATATAGAGCCGCAAATTCGCTATCCTCACAGGAACCCCCATTGCAATAAACAATCAAACGATCGGCAACAACCGAGGCGGCCATCACTTCATCGAGGTAGGGTTCGGGGCGATAATGATTGAACAAGTATGCCAAGGGCAGATGCCCCTCGGCGTGCTGCTCTGGAGTCCGCGCATCCACAAAAACCGTCAGGCCGGACATCCAGCTATCGCTCTCCATCAAGGCGACCAACTCATCGAGAGCGATGGATTCAAGACCCTTGGATTTCAAGCGTTCGACACCGTTCACCACCTCTTGGTCAAAGGTCTGAGCCAAGGTCTGTGACTCCATTTTGCGAATCGTTTTTTCACCCGGAAAATAATCGCGGGTCAGGTCCAGGCCGGATGCGGAGTGATGATTGACAACAATACTCAAGGGCAATCCCAGCCCGAGCACGAAAAGCCATTCGATCCAGTTGATTTTCATGCCTCCGCCCTGGAGCGAATGTTGCGGATTTCAATGATCAAACAGCCATCCTGCATCATCAGGGCTTGGTTGCCGCATTGAGCGCGCGGTAGGATCCAATGGGCACTTCAAAATCTGAGAAAGTCTCATGACTGGTCTTGAGTTTGAGCGAGGCATCCTTGAGTGCATCCACATTCATCCCCTGTGGAAACGTCATGATCAATCGGTGGTGTTTGCCATTATTGAGCTGGCTTACTTCCACCTCAACGCCCTCGATGGAGACTTGAATATCACTCACTTCGAGAACCTTGTCTTCATACGTAAGGACCGTTACATACTTCTTGAGTGGCTTTTGCAGGAGGCCATTGGGAAGCATGACGCGGTTGGGGACCACCTGCACGGGAGCCATTACGTATGCACTGGCAGAAACTTTGACCGAGGGAGCCTCTTTCAGGTTGGTTTCGATTAGAATGTCGGCACGGTTCGCACCATAAGCAAGCGGTGGCACGGTTTCGACCATGATGTCATAGGATTTCCCCTCCTCAACTGTCTTGATGGAGGCTTTGAAGGGGCCGCCGGTAACACGCAAATGACGGATCACAAGAGGCGTTTCCGTCTGATTGGAGATGCGAATCGATTTGGTGGAAACTTGTTGCAAGTCCTTAATCGCAGGAAAGGCCGCCACCATGGGATCCACTGAAAGAGCTGTCCAAACTTCCCCTTCGATTTTGAGGTATAGATTGGTGCGTTTGGGGTCATTGCTTCGAACGGTAACGGACTTGGTAAGACGCCCCTTGAAACGATCGGTATTGAGCTTGATGGGAATGACACCGGATTGGCCCGGTTCCAGTGATTTTGTCCATTGCCCAGCGGTAGTACATCCGCAACTGGGCCGAACATCCTCGATGATCAGGGTCTGGCTGCCCCGATTGGTAAATTTGAAGTCGTGCCGAATTTCTTCCCCTTGCCGCACCTTACCGAATTTAAAAACGGGGGTTTCAAAAGAAATGACCGGAGATGCCTCAACACTGTTGTCCTGAGCAAACGCCTGACTCGAAATCGCAGGAGGTAGCAAGGAAGTAAGGACCAACAGCTGAAAGGATCGAACAAGGATAGAGGGTAAATACGGATTCATGAACATGAACAAAGGGTGGAAGTCTTTCAGGCTAGCATCTTTGCCGGTAGATTATGGTGTAATGATAGTAGAAAAATCAACTCCTGAATCAGGGAGCCTGCGTGCCTTGATCGCCAGATACGGCTGAATCATTTGACAGCGATGCGCAAAGCTTCCCGGCCTAGCGTCGGAACGACTGTGATCGGGCTCTCGCAGATCTTCGATACAAAACCCATGGGCACAAAGCCCCCCTATCAGCGACTCCAGGCTATGAAGATATTCCAAGGTGCCAGGTTCCCGATGTTCACTCCCCTCCACGGGAGGCAAGGCTCCTTTAACCGATGCCGCCAGCTCCACACGATAGTTTCCATGAACCGGAAACGGACTGCACTGAAGACTGATAGGTTGCTTGTGCTGAACAATGTAAATCCCGTCAGGCTTCAGCACCCGAGCCACGCTCCGGTGGAGTCCTTCAAGGTTTTCCACATAGCAACTGCTAACGGGTTGCATCACTAAATCATACCCCGAAGGCTCGAGATCCTCCAGATGGGTCATGCAACTTTGAACACATCGGATTTGGAACCCATGCCGACGGGCCATCTCCGAATCTTTTTCCAGCATGCTCTGAGAAACATCGACCACCGTCACGCTTGCTCCAGCCGCCGCATAAAGGGGTCCATGCTTCCCGCCGCCGGCTGCCAGGCAAAGTACTTTCTTACCGCGCACACCATGAGGCAGCCATCCGTAAATGTTGATAAAAGGAATCGGATCGTTGAGACATCTGGCCGAAATCTTCGAGGCAAAACCGCTGTTCTGTTCCACCAGGGCATCCCATGCCTGGGCATTATGGCGGGCAATCTCATCCATGGAGCACAAGCCATTGTTGATTTCTGAAATCCATACAGGCCCTAGATTCATGCCGAAAGAAGCCGAAGGTCAACCGGGAAAAGGCCCATATGATCCAAAGAAATGCTCCCCCAAAAGGCTAATGAAGTTTCCGATCGACCCATGTCTTGACCCCAGGGTTAAAATCCTATTCACTAGGAGATCCAAACCAAACCATGAATACCAAAAGTATCATCGCTGCGTTCACATTGGGAAGCCTGATCCTCGCCTCGTCTGCGAACTCGAAGGCTGACGAAGCATCCGCCATTGCTTCCGTCGAGTCCTATGAAGGTCAGGTCCTCGGGATTGCCAAGGATGTCGAAGGCGTCAGAATTCTGATTCCTGCCAAAACCTTCGAAGGCCGCATCCTGGCAGACGCCGATTTGGCAGTCCTCAAGGAGATCCCCAAAGTGATCGAACTGGATCTCAAGAACGCCAGCATTGGAGATGCCGGTGCGGCGCACCTGAGTGCCCTCAAGGATCTTCAGCGCCTCCATCTGGAGAAAACAAAAATCACCGATGCAGGTCTGGCACACCTGAAGGATCTTACTGGTTTGGTTTACCTCAACCTTTACGGAACAGAGGTCACTGATGCCGGTCTGGACCATCTCAAGGGGCTCACCTCCCTGAAGCACCTTTATTTGTGGCAGACCAAGGTCAGCGAAGAGGCTGCCAAATCCTTTCAAACAGCCATGGAAGCTGCCGGAAATGATGCCCTTGAAATCAATCTCGGATGGGAGAAAGAACTCCTCAGCAAGGCGCGGTTGACAGCTCTCAAAGCGCAAAGAGCCGCTTTGGAAGCAAGTGAAGCAGAGGCGACCACCGAGGTCACACTGGTAGAGGACCCTGATTTCAAAACACATATCCTTCCCATCTTCCAGGAGCGCTGTGTCGATTGTCACGGCGAAGACAAGCAAAAAGAAGATTTGAGGCTTGATAGCTATGAAGCCGTCATGAAGGGCAGTCACCATGGTGCTGTGGTAGTTGCTGGCGACTTGATCGGCAGCAGCCTTTTTCAGCTCATCACCCTTCCTGCCGACGATGATGACATCATGCCCCCCAAAGGCGATCCCTTGACCGAGATTCAAGTAGGCCTCATTCGCAACTGGATCAACCAAGGTGCCAAACCCGAAGCAGTGGTTGAGGTGGCTCAAAAAGAGGCTCCCAAGGAAGACAAAGAAGGGGGCGTTTTTGCCGAATTCATTCAGCCCATCCTCATGGAGCGCTGTGCCGATTGTCATGGTGAGGACAAACAGAAAGCCAAACTGCGCTTGGATTCCCTGGCTGCCACTCTCAAAGGTGCTGGCGATGACGCCATTGTGGTTCCAGGAAAGCCTGACGAAAGCACCCTCTACACCAGAGTGGTTCTACCCGCGGACCATGATGACCGGATGCCTCCCAAAGGTGACCCCCTGACAAAAGCGCAGACCGACCTGATCAAACTCTGGATCGCCAGCGGCGCTGAATAAGCTAAGATCTTTGATGATTTCGCACGGAAAGGCGCCTCTTCCAACGAGGCGCCTTTTTCATAACCCGCACCTGTATTAAGGAAAAGTATCCATGAATCTGACATTGTTGACCAACAGACTAAAGGCTCCTGCAAAACTTCTTGCATGGGGCACTCGAACTTTGGCCTTAGTGGTATGTTTCCTCTACGGCCAAATGCCAGCTAGGCTTGAGGGTGCCCCACAAAAACCCAATGTCCTGGTCATCATTACAGATGATCAAGGTTATGGTGATGTTGGAGCTCACGGGAATCAAATGATCCAGACACCCCACCTGGATCGCCTCCATGAACAGAGCGTCCGCCTCACTCAGTTTCATGTCGATCCTACCTGTTCCCCGACACGCTCTGCTCTCATGACAGGCCGCTATTCCACTCGAACCGGTGTCTGGCACACCATCCTGGGTCGCTCCATCCTTTATCGGGATGAGACAACCTTGGCCGACCTCTTTCGCGCAGGGGGATATCGAACCGGTATGTTTGGCAAATGGCATCTCGGAGATAACTATCCTTATCGTCCCACCGATCGCGGTTTCGATGTCGCAGTGCATCATGGCGGAGGCGGAGTGACACAAACGCCGGATGCTTGGGGAAATGATTACTTCGATGACACTTATTTTCGAAATAATCAAAAAGAGCGTTTCGAAGGCTACTGCACCGACGTTTTCTTCAAGGAGGCTATGGACTTCATTGGAACCCCGTCAGAAAAGCCTTTTTTTTGCTACCTGAGCACCAATGCACCGCACGGGCCCTTCCTGG
>Ga0181584_10002158_pt1 | contig 15054 bp, 24 predicted proteins | sample 071ome_30_FD_132462 | JGI IMG/M metagenome (GOLD analysis project Ga0181584, IMG submission 132462) | Coastal salt marsh microbial communities from the Groves Creek Marsh, Skidaway Island, Georgia - 071406AT metaG (megahit assembly) | ecosystem: Environmental > Aquatic > Marine > Intertidal... | reverse complement strand
GTTTTTGCAAAAGAAAAAGATTGTGTTGTTGAAGATCGCAGAGGTAAGGGTTTCTTTACAAAGTTCATGAAGATGATGGATGAGTCAAAGTTTGCTCTTTGTCCTCGCGGCTATGGAAAAACATCATTTAGAATTTGTGAGGCACTAGAAGCTGGAGCTATTCCGGTCTATATTTTTGATGATCCTTGGATTCCATTCGTTGATGTACTCGCGTTTGAAGGATACGGTGTATTGTGCCACGAAGATAAGTTGGAAGAATTGCCTAGTTATTTAAGAGAAATAGCCGCTAACGAACAACTAATGAAAAATCTGAGAAATAACGGCAAAATAGCATATGAAAAATTCTATAGTTATGATGGGTGTATGAATCAGATTCTGAGAATGGAGAGTAAATATAATGCCGATTTACGAGAAGAATAACACTAGAATACTGCATGTCCATATACCAAAAACTGGTGGAACGAGTATAACTGAATTATTTAGAAAATGTGGGTGGGGTATAGATAGATGGAGTGAAGATGGTCATGGACAGCAACATGCTACTAGACAATATTGGAAGGATTGGGGTGAATTTGATTATATATTTACTATTGTTAGGCATCCTGTTTTTCGGGCATTAAGCGATGCGAGAGGAAGAGTTCAAAATCCTGATGAAGTAGATCATTGGATTCAAAACTGGTGTAAAGAAGGTTATTCCAAGCATGGAGATCACAACAGACCACAGGTTGATTTTTTCGAACAGGGTGATGGTGAGATTTTCTATTACAATACAGATAGTCATAGACAAAAACTATACTCTATAGCATCTTTTACTGGTTCAGAATTCGAGGGGTGCTGCCCTGACGGATATGAGAATATTGAATTTCCGCATATCAAGGGAGAAGGTCACGTTAACCACTCTCCAAAACTTTTATCTTTAAATACATTAGAAATAATTCAGTCAACCTTCAAAAAAGATATGGAAGAATTTGGATTTCACTGGCTAGGACTGGAAGATTTATGAAAATAATTTACATAACGACTGATGATCCAAAGTCACAAGGAGACTATCAAGAAAACGTCCTCTTGACTGGATTACGATCAATACTCCGCGATGACTTAATTGATTATCCGAGAAAGAAAACCATGTATGGCGACTTCTCAGATTCTCCCAAAAATGAGATTCATGGATGGGGGTTCACAATGTTTAGTAAACCAATCCCTGATATCACGCAGGAAGAGAGAGAGAAGGTTTTACCTCCTATGTTTTGGGGGATATTCGAATCTGGTCAACTAGGAGTTCTTCTAAAAGAGCCTCAAGAGGTTGACTTTGTTATCTACGGAGTAACAGATGCTTACGGAGTCCCTGATTATCCCGAAATAAACAAACTAGCAAAATACGGTGTTGTCTATATTGATGGACACGACCATATGAACATTACTAAAACGCCATGCTTTAAAAGGGAATGGTGTGAGGAGTACGTAAATGGAAAAGATAATGTGTGGCGTACTGGTTTTGGTGTTCCTGAACATCTTATTCGTCCGTTGGATATTGAGCGAAAAAAACAGATGATTCAGAATACGGTTCCACCTTATGCACTATTTAGCCAACAAGTACTCGGAATAGATGCTAGGAGACTGTATAAATATGATGACGAGGAAGATTACTACGATGATATGGCTTCTTCTTTCTTTGGCTTAACTTGTATGAAGGGTGGATGGGATTCAATGCGTCACTATGAAATCATGGCGGCTGGTGCTGTTCTACTTTTCAGAGATTATAACCAAAAACCGGCAGGTTGTTCTCCAGACGGAATTCCTGCATTGAGTTATTCCACTAAAACGGAACTTCAGTCGATAATTGATACTCTAGTCATTGATGGAAAACCAACTCCCAAGTATTTCAAGATATTTGAGCAACAAAGAAAATGGTTATTGGAAAATGGTACGTGCAAAGCTAGAGCACACAAGGTTCTCGGCAAACTTAATAAATATAAGGAGAAGATAGATGCTAGGAGAGGTTAAAAATCTAAAAGGACAAAAATATAGACTCTATTATTACGACGGTTCTGGTCTAGTTAGGTATCAGTCCCATATAGAAGGGGTAGAATGCGAATATTTAGATAGAGACGAAGCTTTGGAAGCTTTTAAGAGAGCTAGCAATCTATCTAACAAGCAAGTGGTACTTGTATCTGATAAGCCATTTAGAAGAATTATTGGTATAAAATTTTACGAGGAAGATTAATGAGTAAAAAACATAGCAGCCAAGATTGGGCAAATTTTATAAAATCCCTCCCTCTTTCTCTTGGCCAAACCTTAGAACTCATCGACATGATGCATTGGGTTTACGAAGACGGCTGGATTCAAAGGAATAAAAAGTTTCATACAGACACTAATGATCACGAGATGAGAGATAATTGGAACAAAAGTGCCTCAAACTTAATTGTGGAGAATCTTCTAAAATGAAAGAAATTCCCGAGGAAATTAAAAAGATTGTCCTTGAAGATAATTCTTGGACGTGTTGTGAACTGTGTTGGGAAACATTTACCAGATTTGAATTGTGGGGTTATGACGAAAACGATAAAGCACTAGTTTGTTTGTGGGGAAGTGAAACATATACTAATGACGATTCCCCCTATGATGAACTAAGGGATGATATAAGAGAAGTGTTTGATTTTTATGGTTTTAATGTCTCCGAAATAAAATATTTTGAAGACCACCCTGTAGATTGGGAGTATGAATATATTGTACCCGAAGATTGAAGATTTTACGATCAGCCTACACTGTGGTTGTTCACGAAAAATTGTTGACAACCAAATTGAGGCACTTAAACCTCTAGAAGAGGAATACAACGTTCACTGGAATAATAGAATCGACCGTAGAGAGTGGTACGATTCTTATTCCGAACTTGTGAATGATGCGGTTGTGTCCTCGCCAACAGAACACGTTATACTGATTAACGATAGGACTCACCCAAAACCAGAAGAGGTGAAAAAGATTTTATACTGCCTCGAAAATGGATTCGCAATGGCAACTCAGTATAGTGTAGGGTTTGTCGGGTTTGCGAAAGAATTATTCCGCGTGAATGGATTTTATGATGAAAGATTCTATGGTGGTGGATGGGAAGACGACGATTATGTTTTGCGTTTACACTTGAACAATTTAGCATATTATGAATCATGTGAATCAAATTATGACTATGATTGGAAGACTCCATTACAACCTCAAGATAGCACAAAGGGCGAGAAATCGGGAGCCTTTTTCAAAGAAAAATGGAAAATATCTCCCGGAGAACTAAAAAAAGTTATCAGAGAGAAAAAATATGACTATAATTTAGGAGAGGCAAGACCAGATATCAGTTCAACTTGGAAGCCTTGGTCTGAGTCTGTGCTAGGTGTGGAGTTTAACAAATGGCCCGACAAGCAAGGTCCGTCGAGAACCCATCACTTTTTGGTAGATTCGGATCATAAAAAACCATATAGGAGAGTAGTTGATGAAACATCTTAATTTAGATTCACAAATTAACGAACTAGAATCTATCATTAAAGAATACAATTGCACGAATTGTCATAAAGATTATTGTTCTTGTATGAAGTTGAAAGATAAGGTACAAAAACTAAAAAAAAGAAAATCCACGATAAATATCTTAACGAAAAACGGAGTCCCAGAAGAAAATATAGAAATAATATATTCAGGAGGGGCTGTTCGTGTGTACAATAAATACTATTATTTTTTAAGAACAAAAAAGGCAAAAGTAAAGGACAATAAAAAGACCTATCAAATGAGAGGGGTTCAACATTTTTATGATACATTCTTAAGGGGGTCGGTAAATGGCTAAACGAATATTAATAACCGGAGGTCTAGGTTTTATCGGCTCATATGCCGTAGATAAGTTTCACTCAGAAGGGTGGGAAGTTGATGTTGTAGACAATAAATATAGCAATGCAATTGATGAATTACCGGAAGGGGTAAACCTATATGAATGCAACATTCTTGACTTTGAGTTTAGAAATCATGGGCCTTACGATACTATTCTTCATCTTGCTTCACCTGTTGGACCTGCTGGAGTTCTAAAGTGGGCAGGTAGGATGGGGGGTGAGATTGTTAATGATTGTTATTGGGCTATAGAAGCCGCATTGCATTTCGACGCTCAATTAGTCTTCTATAGTACATCTGAGATCTATGGTCATCGTGATGAACTCTGCTTCTTAGATGAGGACGCAGATAAAATCCTAGTTGGCAATTACAAAGTAAGAAACGAATATGCAATCGGAAAACTACTTAGTGAAATTATTGTTAGTAACACCAGACAAGCCAAACCGGAATTGCGATATAATATCATCCGACCATTTAACATCAGTGGAGCTAGACAACAACCAGATGGAGGGTTTGTTATACCAAGATTCGTCAGGCAAGCTTTGGCTGGAGACCCAATTACCGTCTTCGGCGATGGATCACAAGTCCGTGCCTTCACTCACGTGCAAGATATCGTTGAAGGAACCTACGAAATCATAGAATCAGGCTATGAAAACGAAATTTGGTGTATTGGTAATCCCCTTAATCAGTGTTCTATCTTAGAAATTGCTCAAAAAATTGTCGAAATGACAGGCAGCGATTCAATAATTGATACGGTTGATCCAAAGGAAATTTATGGTCCAATGTATGAGGAAGCGTGGGATAAACTCCCAGATTCATCCAAACTAAGGCGACTAACCGGCTGGTATCCTAAGTGGAGTATTGACGGGATTATTATGGACGCTATTAATTATTGGGAATACATAAGAAAAAAGCATTCATTCAACCACTTAACAACTCCTACTTACCCTTTAGATTTATTTAGTGAGCAAAGCGAACATGATTAACATAATTGACAAACTACCGGACAACAACCTAGAAAAAACCTTTTTCTGGGAAATTGCTTTTAAGCTTAGAGATTTATTGAAAGATAAGGATCTAGTTGATAACATCCTCTTCATGAACTATGGAGATAAACACGAAATTCCTCCTCGCACCGTCATTCTTATGAACGCTGATGAGCAATATCGTACTCCAGATGAGGCAAATAACCCTAACGTAGTTAAGATTTTCAAGCAGTATTGTCCAGAAAATCCACATCCTAAGCTTTTCCCCCTTCCACTTGGCGTCCCAACGGGTTTTGATAGTAATAGCAAACCAAAAAATATAGAGGAAAGAGATATCGACGTTGTGTTTATGGGGCAGTTTGCCAATAACAGAACAAGTATGTTAAACCTAATGTCCTCTTTCGTTGGCTCAAACATTCAAACTTTCTTCGGTTTTACAAGCGGTTTTAATCGCGGAATTTCTCGAAATGCGTACTCTGATATCATGAGAAACTCAAAAATTGCAATTTGTCCAACAGGAACTGCAAGTCCTGAAACTTTCAGACTCTATGAAGCTGTAAGTGCTGGCTGTATTGCCGTTACATGTAATCAGCCCGATAACTGGATTTATACGGGAATGCCTGTATTTACTTACCACAATGAGAATGAGATAAGTGGGATTGTTGACAACATACTATCCCTCCCCGTAGAATCGCGTCAGAGATTGTCAGATAAGTCTGTGTCTTATTATAATAATATTTGGAGTGGTAAGTCGGTAGCTGATATTATATTTGATGAGATCGCAAATGTCGCTGAATAACATAGATAGGAGAAAGAAATGAAGAAACGACACTTAATTGGGGTTCTACTTAGTGGATTTGCTAAAAAGTTTAAAGAAGACGGTCATGCATATAAGCACATTTCAAAGATACCTTTGAATAGTTTCGAGAATCATGACGTTTATATATATCCTGACTTTAATGTTATAGTACAGGGGAGATATGGATTTTATGGAATAGTAGGTAAAGTGAATTACGACGAAAACGGAGCAATTTTTAATAGTATTGACTGCTTTTGTAGTGAAATAGGGTATCGTTCTTTATCGTATCTCGAAAATGAGGCTATGGCTGGACGGGACGAACTATTTGAGATTGTTCGTACTTATTTTGAAATGTTCGATCACGAAGGAAATTTTATAGACGATGGTTCACTAGATAAATGGATTTTTGATGACGATCAAGAAACGGGATTCTTTCTATGAAATATCTCTTCGTAATGGCTAATTATCCCGATTGGAGACAGGCATTCTTCGACAATTATATCAGTCCTCATAATAAAGCCTATTGTAAGAAGTGGGGGTACGAATATCTTGAAATAAACGACGCAACTCCATATCGTGGAAATCACACTTGGAACAAGTTCAAAATTCCACTAGACATGATTATTGACAAAGTGCTTGTTGACGGAGACACATTAACTCATATTGATGCAGATATGGCGATTAGTATGGATCACGACTTATCGTTTGATAAAGACTTCACATATGCTATCGACTCGTGTAATACTCACTGTATGGGGTTCTATTCAATTAAAATAAATGATTGGACTTCTTCCCTACTCAGTAATATATTATCCGACAAACGCTATCAGGTGCTCAAAGACAAGAAATCAATAGGGAGCATGAATGAATATTCGTCCTTTTGGGAAATTTTTAGAGAGCAAGCATCTTGGTATTCGCTAGCGGGTATTAAAAGACACTCGTGGACACCCTTTTTTGATTTGCCCAACTATGGGTGGCATAGTTCTCTCAATGGATATACTCTATACGATCTAGATGAATTGCATGAACACGTTGGCGTATTGCCTGTAGAATATAACGTGACTCACATACCAGAGGAAGACGGTGAAGACAAATTCTATATGAATCCGTGTAATGTTAAGCCGATCATTAGACATTTTGCGGGGGGAAGAAAATGGAGAAAAGAATATTATGAAAATAGCCTTTATACTGAATGACGTATTGCCGGGGCAGAAATCGTTTTACGCGATTAAAGAACTTGAGAAACTAACTAAAAATGTTGAAGATTCACCTCTTATCTTCTTTCTCAACCTTTCTTCGTCTGTTACGAATGTTAACTTCGCAATGATGAATGTCTATAATCTAGCTCATTTTGATGGAGTTTGTGTAGCAACAGATCTGGAAACTGCGAATATTCTAAGGAATAGCAAAAACAAAATGGATAGATACTTTTATGTCTGGGATCTCGAATGGCTCAGGAACCCCCACTCTTTTGAGAGTGTTATTAAGATCCTTAGAGATCCTAGCTTGAAGATATTAGCGAGGTCAGAGGAACACAAGCAGGTGATAGAGAATTACTGTAATAGAAAAGTAGAAGGGGTTCTAGATGATTTTAATATAGAACAACTCAAGGAGATTTGTAATGGAAATTAATGAAAAAGATGTTATCGAGATGTATAGAGACGATAACAGTACATATAAAATAGCTAAGAAATATAATACATACGCCGGAAAAATCAGAAAAATTCTTATTGATAATGATGAGGAACTGAGAGACAGAAGTAAAGCTAGAAAGGTGGCACTTAAAACTGGAGCAGCAAAGCACCCTACAAAGGGCAAAAAGCATTCTGAGGAAACCAAAAAGAAAATCAGTATTGGCCGTCACAAAGCTTGGCAGGAAATGTCCGATGAAGAATATGATGCTTTCTGTAAAGGGGCAGCAGAGCGTTGGGAACAAATTCCTTTTGCGGAAAAAATCGAAATGCAAAGACTGGCTGGTTCTGCACTTAGGAAAAGCAGTATTGAAGGATCTAAAGCTGAGAAATTTTTATACGAAAAACTGCTCGAATCTGGCTATAATGTAGAACAACACAAGAAAGATTTGACCCCCGGAGATTATGAGCTTGACTTTTACTTACCGGACATAACTACGGTAATCGAGATTGACGGTCCACAGCATTTCCTACCTGTATTTGGAGAGGAATCCCTTAAAAAGACGATTAAGTATGATTCTATAAAGAATGGCGTGATATTGAATCGTGGATTTGCTATAATTAGAGTGAAGTATCTTGCGAAGAAACTTTATAAGAGAATTGAGGATCAACTGTTTGAGAAAGTGGTTTCCGAGATTGAGAAGATCAAAACGAAGTTTCCAGAAGAAGGATATAGACTAATTGAAATTGAGGTACAATAATGACAGAAGAGTTTGAAGACTATGAAATCGAACCAACCAATGAGGTAGAGGGGGATTTTTACGGAGATGAGGATAAACCATATCCGGGTGATCCCCGTTGGAACGACTATGTAATGAACCTGTTGGATGAGAGTGAAATCGTAGACAATGGTAGTAATCAGATGCCAGTTTGTCACGGACTTAGGCGTGTTGCCACCCTATTGTTCGGTAAGGTGAGTGGTGGAGTCAAACAGATTCTCTATCCAAACCCCAACGATTTTAGAAAGGTTGTAGTCGTTTACGAGTTGAGAATCGAAGATTCAGTCAGTGGAGTTATTGACACTTATACGGAAGTTGCCGATGTAAGTTTTGATAATACGGATGAGTTCTTTCTTCAGTTCCCAGAAGCAACTGCTAGTACAAAAGCAGAAGCGAGATGCCTTAGAAAAGCGATGTTGCTAAAGAATGTTGCTGCTGATGAAGTCAAGAAATCGGATAGGGATAAGATAATGGGCGTAGATGGTAAGACGCCCGTTTCTGGAGAAACCGATGGATCTATAGAGGATGATGCTCCTATCAATAATAAACAGATTCAATTTCTGGATAGGCTCGGAAAAATAGGGGATATCGATGTTGATAAGTATTTGAAAGAAAAGCTTGGAGACAGGAAATTAGATGATGTTAGCAGGTCAGAGGCTAGAGATGATTTAATCAAACCTTTGAATGCAATGGTAAATGGTGATGAAGATACACCTAAAGAAATAACCGGCTATAAAGAAAATTGGAGAGAAGAATGAAAGCAGTAAGAAATTATAAAAAACTAACCGTAGATGTTGAAGCACAGAGTCAGACAGAATTATTTGAAGCACTTAACAGTGTTGATGAGGTGTTTGGAAATGATGAGTGTTTGAAGTGCAACTCAACAGATATTAGCTTTCTTGTGAGAGAGGATAAGGAAGACAACAAGTATTACGAACTACAATGTCGTAAATGCTTTGCAAAGAAGATGTTTGGACAGCATAAGAAGGGAAACACCTTATTCCCTAAGAGAACCCAAGAAATCAACGGTGAAGAAGTATTCCTTCCTGATGGTGGTTGGGTAAAATATGATAAAGAAAAAGGTCATTATGTCTAAAATATTCAAGTTTTGACTTGACAAGTGACGATAAGTACGCTATAATCCCTACATCTTGGAGTTCTGAGGTGTAGGCTTTTTTTTGGAGAAAAGAATGTTAAATAGACGAGATTTTCTAAAAATAGTTTCCAGTATACCTATTGTTTCCTATTTGGGAAAATATGGATTTTCGGAAAATAAAGAAGATAAGTTATGGGTTGGGGGGTTTGGAGAGATAACCAATATTGAGTATTCGTACTCATACGAATGTGGTTCTCCATATTTAGGTATTTTAGATGGAGAGTTGGACTCTGAAGTTCTTCACCAGTTAAAAAACTGCGACGCAATAAGAAAGCATCTTGAAAATATACATGCGTACAGATATGATTCAATAATTCCTTGTGGAAAAAGATATCATTATATTATGTCTGGTAATGGTGGAGGATTAACAAGCTTTCCGCATATTGCTACAATTGAAATAAGTACAAACACAGATGTGACTTTCAATCTACAAGGATTCAATTGTCATCCGATTAGGGAGTTTGAAAAAATTCTCGCTAATGAATCAAAACTTGGTAATACATACGACAACCTCTCTATTGAAAATACAGATATGAAATTATGCTCAATTGAATATGGTGCTAAAGAAGAAAACTTTGAAAATATGGATAAGTATCTTTGTCAAAGAGAGTTTTGTGGTCCACCCCCAGAAGAATCAAGCCTATACAGAGTCTATAAGGGGGAATATAGGTATGACTGGTAGAAGTATGTGCGGAGGTACGTCGATCCACTTTGACAATGAATTTAACGGCTTTCAGTTCACGATTGAACCTAGTGAAAACGCTACACAAAGAACCAAAAACCGAATCAAAGAACGTGGTCCGACTTTTTATCTTGTATCTGTTTGCGATAGAACTTTTATGCACGACGAAAAGGTTGTGCTTCTCAGATCTACAGATGATCTATGGATGGGATGGCTACCGGAGAGAGAAGTTAAAATAACAAAGGTGGAAAAATGAGAGAGGTTTATGCTGGATATGGCAATGATGCTGCTATGGGCTATAAGTTCCGAGCACGGATCGTTGAGAGGAAATTTAGAAAAGGATGGCCTTGGAAACGATATACTGTCACTAAATACATGTACATTATCGACAGGCATTTCATGTCGTGGGAATTTGAATGTAGAGGTCAATGGACAGAAGACAAACAAGAAGCTGTAGATGCTGCAAATAGATGGTTAGATAGGAAATCCGCAGGTCCGAGTGGTGAGGTAATTTAAATAGAGAGGGCAGAATTTTGAGTACATGTAATAAATGTCTTGGAGTAGGCGAGCTTGTTCCAGAGAGGATTGACGGTAAGAAAACTGGAAAATTCCTCCCTGCAACTAATTATAATATTGACAATCATGTAATCGGTGGTGGAGATATTTGTCTATGTCCCTGTATTGAAAATATAATGGAAGGTAAAAATAACGAGATTGGTACACTCTTACAGACCATCTTAAAGCTACAAAAAATAGCTGATGAATATGTAAGACACTTAGAAAAATTATTAGATGGGGATAGCTATACCAGTGGCTCATATCAGAGATACGGAAAAATATCGATAGGTATAGATAGTAAAACATTCTCCTTTACGTTTGGTCCAGTGCTTAGTGGTATCAATAGAACAATCTCATTACCATTGGATCTTCTTAAAGATTATGGTTCCCCAAAATTGGGCGAAGACCTAGCGACTATGGCTAAAAACCAAAAAGAAATGTGGGATGAAGAGAGAAAGAAAAATACGTGTAGCGAGTGCGGTAATATTAAATCAAGCTGGAACAATTCTTGGAGTTTATATTCATGACAGTTTTAATAACAGGTGGTGCAGGTTTTATCGGGTCTCATTTAACAGACCGATTGGTGAGAGAAGGAAAAGACGTTGTTGTTTTGGACGATTTCTCAAGTGGAAAAAAGTCCAACATCGAAGAAAAAGTAAAGTGGTCTCCAGAGAGTATCTGCAACAAAGATTATCTCATGAATCTATTTGAGACTTATCAGTTTACAGATGTTTTTCATCTCGCTGCCATGTCAAGGGTTGAGCCGAGCATTAATAATTCTGATGTAACCTATGAAATAAATGTCACAGGAACCAAAAACGTCTTAGATGCCGCTGCCACAACTGGTGCAAATGTAATCTACGCTGGTTCCAGCACCTACACAGAGCCTTACAATACTCCGTATAACTTTACAAAGTTTTTAGGGGAAGAACTGGTAAGGTTTTATAGCAAAAGAAGAAAGGTACAGGGGGCGATTGCTCGCTTTGCAAACGTCTACGGTCCTAGACAGTATGAGTCTGGTCCATATTCTACAGTCATAGGGATTTTTGAGAAACAGTTGAGAGAGGGGCAAAAATTAACCGTTACTGGATCAGGAAAACAAAAACGGGATTTTGTACATGTCTATGATATTGTAAATGGATTGACCTTACTCAATAAAGTGATTAACAAATATTATTCCGTTTATAACTGTAATGAGGTAAATTTCGGATATGGGGAAAGTCATCGAATTGAAGATATTGCTGTAATGTTTGCTGGTCCTAATTACGAGTTTATACCGTCTCGCTATGGAGAAATGGATGAGACTCTTACAGACATTAGTAAAGCAGCAGATTGGCTAGGGTGGGAACCTCAAATCAAGCTGGAAGATTATATCATAGATTTTAAGGAAAGCATTAGAGCCTTAAAAGAAAGAGAAAGTAATGGATAGGTGTATACAAGAATATAAAGAAGCGGAAGAAATGATCCGTGAATTTGATAAAGAGAGAGGTAACGAGGATTATCCAATATCTGAACTTATGGTGGACTTTAGGAAGAACAGATTGGATGACATTGCTGAGTTGTTCATCGAAAAAACCAAAGATAGAAACCCTCACCGCTGCAACAAGAAGGGTGGATATAAAAAGTGGGAACACGAAATGATGGAACTCTGCGGATATGAGTATATCGTGGGGGAAGGGTGGGTTACGATTGCATGAGAATAAGGAGTTGCTATGAGATATGGAATAAACCCTGAAATATACAAGAAAGAACCCAAGGCAACAAGCGAGGGGTGCTGGTGTTGGAGAAGTGCTTTCGAGGGAGCAATAGATGAAGAAAATATGCTGCCAGCATACTTATACGATAAACTACCTATTCTATTTCAAACCTATCAGAAAAAAGAAGAGGTTTTACACAAGTACTATATGACAAGAAGCACAGCAGTTTGGGCGTTAAAACGGGCTATAAGAAGGCACATAAAAGAAGAATTGAGAGACTTGAGATGAAGTCATTTTTTAGATATTTACTTGTTGTCTACATTATCGGTCTCCCCTTTTTTACTTTGCTATTCCTTCTATTGAGCCTAATAGAACCTGATCGTTCTATTTCAGCAATTATCGGATGCGTAATAGGTGGATATATTTCTGCATTGTTATATCCTATAATAAAAAAAGCCGCCCCGTAGCGAATGGAGCGGCTTAGAAAGTAACCCTTGACGGTCCAAGGGAATCTTATAGATATTCCAAACTAAAATACAATCCGTAATTCGTTTTAGATCCGATTGACACAGGGCTAGCACTAAGTGCTGCTCTCCAAGTATGTCTCGTATCGACACCAGTACCACCATAAGTATCTGTAGCACCTGTTCCAACATCAGGAACATCATCTGGCTCAGTACCTTGATTGTAGTATTGACGCCATTTGGGTTGACGACGAGTACCGCCAATATTTTCGTTGAATTCTGGATTCAGGAATTTCTGACCTGATCCCGGTGAGTTGAGGAATGGAACAACGATTCCAGTACCACCAACTGTTTCTTTATCACCAGATACTCCACCGAGTCTGCTATCTCCGTTACCATCTTCTGTCGAGAAGAAGTTATCAAAACGGACTCCAGAAGAGTTTGTATAGTAATCTTGACCAGCCCAAGTTGAGGTCCAAGGAGCACCCCACCAGAACAAGTCACCTGAACCAATCTGGTTGCTGCTTGACGCTACGTTAGATGGACCTGCTGTACTGTCCCAAGTCGTGTATGTCTTTCCGTCAAAGTTAACAATTTCAGCTACTTTAGTATTTACGCCCGACGCAGGATAATTGATATTGCTTCTATCATAGATCCTTAGCTGTGCATTCTGAACATTTACAGCACTAGTATGGTCAAAGTTGATGACCAGTGTAGCTACGTTTGAGTTAATTTTTGAAAGAGGAACACCAGAACCAAGGGCCGGATCTCCCGATGCCCAATTGATGTATTTTACGTTATTTGCCTCTGGACCTTCTGTGGTTCCGTCCGAATTGGTAACAAACGTACTTTCTTGATATGAACCAATCTGGACAGAGCTACCAAAGGTCGATCCGTAAAATCCTAGACCTGAACCTCCGATATTTATGTTGGAATCACTGATTCCGAATGTAATTTCTGCCATTATATTACTCCTGTTAAGGGTTTATTTCACACATTATTATACACAAAATAGCGGAAAAAGTGTATTTTTCTACTCTTCCCACTTATTTAGGGGGCATTTTGCCGCCTCCATCTTAGCTTTAACCTTCATGAAGCATCCACACTCCTTACACCTTCCTTGACTCGCATCAAATGCTGGACAGGAGGCACAGATTTCCAATCTCTTATTATATTTATCGTCATCGATGTTTTTCATGCCTGATTTTATATAATCCCCCATCGTCCCTACAAGGTTTGAAGCCTGCTGCATTAGAGAAGGGTATTCTATTTCTGGGGCATTTATCGGGTTATCTTTAGTGTATGGAGTCATTTGCCCACAAGATTTGCATAATAAGGTATCTCCACTACTTGATACGCTCATATCACTTCCACAAATATCGCAAGTTTCTTGTGTAGTTTCCACTTCCAATGTTGTAACTCCCCTACATTTTGGACACATCATTTTATTACTATTAGTTGAAGTAAAAAGTTCTACGTCACATTTTTTACACTTTACCATTTGAACATCCTTATCTTGTAATCCCATTCAAGGGATGAAGGTGATATTGTTTCAATAATCCCATTTCCTATCTCTTTAAGAGATATTGTTGAGGGCTGTATATTATCCAATGTTGTTTTTATGTGATAGTATCTTCTAGCTCCGTTAGCGGTAGTGGACACGGAGGCCGACTTGAATTTTCTCCGAATTCCGCAAGAGCTTGTTGAACCACATACTTCTTGACAACTGGGGCCAGTTATTTCTTCAACACTACCGTCTGGACATCGAGCTTCTGTAGTTAGAGACACCGTATAATCTAGATTACTGCACACGGTATCATAAGGTGGAAACGGAAACTGAGTTCCCGAACAATAATCACAACTAGGTATATAAGCGGCAAGTTTTTTAGGAAATATCTGATAGGTAAAGCCTCGATAAATATCAAACTCAAACCCAGACAAATATTTATAAAATGTAAGTCCATCAGCGGTAGTATTTTGACCTATGTTATATAATTTATTACTGACTACAAAATTATTATCATTCACAGATATGGAACCTGTAGGGACTGCTAATGGGTAATTTTCTCCAAATGGTTCTTCTGCCTCAAACTCAATATTTACTCGCTGAGAAAAATCCCCCCCGCTAATAAAAAGTGCAGCACCCCGACGATAAGTATTTATTATACTATTCGTGTTATTATTAGTGGTGGTATCTGTTCTTTCTAAACGATTAAAGCTTGTACTTATAGAATATTCTGGAATACTTCCAAGATATCTATTAGTGCTTCCTATACATCCATACGTATAATAATCTGGCGTAGATGAATCTATTCCACCCCCCTGATTATTAACTACAGGAATAAAGCCGCCAAAATATGTATTATTTCTTATTATGTTTTCATATGTTATTACTTTGCCACAATCATCTGGCGGATAGGAAATGAAATTGAAACGTGGGTGCTCAG
>Ga0181584_10002155_pt1 | contig 15056 bp, 10 predicted proteins | sample 071ome_30_FD_132462 | JGI IMG/M metagenome (GOLD analysis project Ga0181584, IMG submission 132462) | Coastal salt marsh microbial communities from the Groves Creek Marsh, Skidaway Island, Georgia - 071406AT metaG (megahit assembly) | ecosystem: Environmental > Aquatic > Marine > Intertidal... | reverse complement strand
TGATCCGGGTGCAGGGGGTGTAGGTGCGGGTGGTGCGGGTGGTGCGGGTGGTGGGAGGGCGCGCAAGGCGGCCCGGCGGCGAGGCGCGGGGGCCGGGCTTGCGACGACCGCGATGCGCGGCTCGACGGCGGGGACGTCCGCCGTGACACCCCTGGACGATGCGGAGCGAGAGCTCCTGGACATTGCCAGCTTTGGCGGCGTGTAGGTAATATGTATTGGTATTGAATGGAATCCTAAAAAATTACGTGCGGTGCGGGTCGATCACCTTCGCGACACCAGCCTTGTGGTCCGCCCGCCTCTTCAACGTGATGTAGGTGTCGTACGGATAAATAGTCGGCAGGTACTGCCAGAGGTCGCTCTTTTCCGTCCTCCTCCGGCTCCAGTCGCAGTTGGTCGACAGCAGCGACAGGAACGTCACGAGCTGGTTGATCGCATACTCCTTTCCGACGCAGTAGTGCGGTCCGGCGCCGAAGACGAGGTAGTTCTTGGCGTGAACAATGTCCTCCTTCCTGTGCTCGCCGAACCTGTCGGGGTCGAAGCTCGTCGCGTCCGTAAAGTCCTGCAGGCACGCCGCGTTCACCGACGGGAACACCAGCGTTCCCTTGGGAAGCGTGTAGTCCTCAGTCAGCTTGTAGTTGGAGTACGTCATCTGCGGCACCATCGGCGCCGGCGCCCTGTACCTCAGGATCTCCTTCACGACCTGCCTCGTAAATGTCAGCTCGTTCATCACCTCCCCATCAATCACCCGCTCCAGATCCTTCCCGCGGACCTTGTACTGCTCGGCCCGCACGCGGGCGAGGATCTCCGGGTGGTCCGCCATGAGCGCCACCGTCCACGTCAGGCTGGCCGAGCTCGCGTCCTGGCTGGCGAACAAAAACAGCAGGATCGCGTCCGCCATCCAGTAGTCGCTGGTGTGCCTCGGCGGCGGGTTGCCGGCCTCCTCGGCTTCCTTGATCTCCTCGAGGCACTTCTGCGTCCAAAAGTCCAGCAGACACCTCGGCTCCCCGCCCTCCTTGATGTACACCTTGGCCCGCTTGGCACACGTCTCCAGCGTCTTCATCACGAACTTCCTTCCCTGGCGCCCCTTCCACACGGTCGTTCCTGGGAAGCACAGCGGGAAGGCCAGGAACGCCTCGGTCATGGCCAGATACCCTTCGGTGAACTTGCGCTTGGTCTCGGGGTCGTCCAGGTACGGTCCCACGAACACCTCCTGCGACGTCATCAGGTTCATGTCGCGCAGGTGCGTCCTGATCTCAAACTCCTCGCCCTCGTGGTCCTTCAGCCACTCGCCCATATGCCTCCGAATGATCCCGTCCTGCAGCTGCACATACACGCTCAGCGCCTTCCTCGTGAACAGGCTCAAGAAGCTCTTCCTGATCAGCTTGTGCCCCGGCCCGTGGTCAAACGCCATGTTGTTCTTCCCCAAAATATTCTTCGCCGACGGATGCAACACCATGAGCATCTTCTCCGGGTCGTTGACGACCATGAGCTCCCGGCATTTGATCGGGTCGGTGACGAAAACGATAAACTGCCCGAACAAACTGTTATACGACACCCCGCGCTCCGCAAACACCCTCTGGCGCTCCCAGAACGCATACGGATCCTTCACCATCTCGATCAGCCCGCCCAGGAAGGGCACCGGCCTCGATGGCCCCGGGATCATCTTGCCAGACACCGTACGACGCTTCATGGCAAACCGCAGCTGCTCCAGCACGACCCAACCGATGATCGCAATGGTGAGGTACGTGACGACCTGCCCGGCCGAGGGCATCGGATCGCCGGCCTTGTAGACGGTGAGCGTCCTGGAGAGCTGGCTGAGGGCCGGCTTGGCATTTTTCATCAGGCTCTCCGGGATGATGGCCGAGATCGAGTCGATGATTGGCTGCGCGTTGTTGTTGGTGGGCGGTTCGAGTGCGAGTGAGCGGTGCGCAAGGGCCGGGGTGTTGAGGGGAGGCCCAGAATGCGGGTCGTTTCAAGTTGAATCGACGCCCTCGGGCAAATGTTCCGCCGACCTACCTGTGTGTGCCGAGACATCGAGTTAACGATCGTAGAGTTCATGGCGTCGAGTTAGATCGTCGAATAAACTGGGATCGGGGCTGACCGATTTCTGGCTCGAGTCGCCGAGTGGCCGAGGCAGTTCATTCCTCGACCCCAAGTTCATGATGACTATGCTCCGCAGCCTCGCAGCCCCGGTACGGCGGGTGTATGGAACTGGGACGTACCATCGTCATCGCGGGTCGCCGTGCTTCGCAGGGTTTGCGTCGTCGGGAGCTGGGGAGGGAGGAGAGAAGGTGGAGAAGACCACCCATCACACACTGAAGCGGTACGAGTTGAATGCCACCGGCGCGGGGGGCAAGACGACAACCACGGTCAGGGGACACACCATCCGCACCGATCTTCCGAAGAAGATGGGCGGCAAGGACGAGCACCCGCAGCCCGTCGAATACCTGCTCGCCGCCCTCGTGGGGTGCGAACAGGCGACGGCCGCGTTCGTAGCTCGGCAGATGAAGCCGAGGATGCTGCTCAAGGGAATGACCTTCGAGTACGTGGGAGTGCGAGACGATCGTGGGGCGACGAGCCTGCCGCTCGACGCGCCGGCCCCCGTTCCCGCGCGCCTCGTCAGCGTCAAGGGGACTGCGACCGTCCACCTCGTCGAAGGCACGGAGACGTTGGAACGGATCGACGAGCTCAGGCGGATCACGGAGGCGAGGTGTCCGGTGGCCAACACGCTTTCGGCGGGCGGCGTCGAGCTCGACATCCGGTGGGTCCTCGCTGTTTTGTAAGTCAATCAATCAATAATGAGCCACGTGAATCCCTCGTCTCGGAATCCCTCGGTGAGGCGTCTCGGGATGGTGAGCGGCCACCTCTCGCAGGAGACGCCAGAGGGCGGACCGCTGAATTTCGTCTCGGCAAAGGCGAATCAATTTCAAGCGCAACCGGGGCCAAACCTAACGAGTCACCCGGTGCGGTCTTCGTCTTCTGGAGGAATGGGGGGATTGGTACCGCCTCGGCCGCCTCCGGGCGGCGGGGCGGGCACGTTGACGGTGACCGACTCTCGCTCGCCGGTGGGTATTCTTCCGCGTCCGTGACCGACGTGCGCTCGCGCGCCCCGACCGACGACTCTCACGCTCACTCGCGCTTCGCTCGTTCTCGATTATCGATTATCGATTATCGATGCTCCAGGGCCAAACCTACGTGATCCCCATATCAGACTTCGGGACCATCAAGGCATCGGACCTCTCAAAGATCCGCGTCGGGGACTCTGGCCCGCTGCGTACCTACGACAACGGCTACGTGAACACGACGTCCTGCAAGAGCAAGGTGAGCTATATCGACGGCGAGAAGGGCATCCTGCGCTACCGGGGCTACCCGATCGAGGAGCTCGCGGAGAAGTCTTCCTTCCTCGAGGTGTCGTACCTGGTCATCTACGGCCACCTTCCCGGGAAAGAGCAGATGGACAAGTGGCGCGAGGCCGTCATGCGCCATTCCGCGCTTCCGTCGTCGGTCGAGGAGGCCATCAAAGCGCTGCCGCACGACGCCCACCCGATGGGCGTGCTTCTCACGGGCCTGTCGGCGCTGTCGACGTGTCATCCGGAGCAGAATCCGGCATTGGCAGGACAGAACGTGTACAAGTCGAAAAAGATGGTGGACAAGCAGATTGTGCGGCTGGTGGGGAAGATCCCGGCGCTGGCGGCGTGGGCGTATCACAGGGCGACGGGGAAGCAGCCGGCGGCGCCGCGGCAGAACCTGGGGTATACGGAGAACTTTCTGGCCATGTTGGACTCGAACGGGCGGGCGGAGTACGCGCCCAACCCCAGGCTGGCCAAGGCGTTGGACGTCCTGTTCCTGCTGCATGCAGAGCACGAGCTCAACTGCTCGACGTCTGCCGTGCGGCACCTGAGTTCGTCGGGCGTGGACGTGTATTCGGCGGTGGGCGGGGCGACGGCGGCGCTGTACGGGCCGAAGCACGGGGGCGCGAACGAGGCCGTGCTCCGGATGCTGGAACGGATCGGGGACGTGAAGAACGTGCCGGCGTTCATCGAGGGCGTCAAGGCGAAGAAGGAGCTGATGTTTGGGTTCGGACACCGGGTGTACAGGACGACAGACCCGCGCGCGCGGATCGTTCGGCAGGTGGCGGACGAGGTGTTCTCCATCGTCGGCCGGGATCCGATGATCGACATTGCGATGGAGCTGGAACGAGTGGCGCGGAGCGACGACTATTTCGTCAAGCGCAACCTGTACCCGAATGTCGATTGGTACAGCGGCCTGGTGTACCGCGCGATGGGATTCCCGCCCCAGTTTTTCACCGTGCTCTTTGCCGTCCCGCGGATGAGCGGATGGCTGGCGCACTGGCGCGAGAGCCTCGCGGACCCCGAGGGGAAGATCGTCCGCCCACAGCAGATGTACATGGGGGAGTGGTTCAGGGCGTACACGCCAATCGAGAAGCGCGACGACGTCGTCGAGGGGGACGACCTGGGGGAGCTCGAGCCCAGCGCGGCCTACCGGAGACGCATCGCCGGCAAGGGCTGGTTTTGAATGGTGGATGTTTAAATCGTTCAGTTCAGCGATCGATGATTAGGTAGTACGGAACATGCGTGATCGACTCGAGCTCCATCAGGTTGGTGATCACCAAGTAGCCCGCTCATGAGCGGGCTAATAATAATTTGCTACGCGCCGGCGGTGGACGGCTGTCCGGGCCTCCGCCTTGGCCACGCTGCCGTTGGTGACCTCGGCGTACGTGACCCAGTGATCCGCCGTCTCGAGGCGGCTCACCACCTTGCACTGGATGGAGGCGATGGCGTCGCTCAGGACCGGCGCGCCGTTCTCGCCGACCGTCCACTCGACGCCCGCAAACCGGTCCTCGCCGGGCGCAAACCGCTGCAGGAAGTGCTTCATCAGCACGGAATACTCGCCCTCTCCCAGGCAGTTCAACACGAACGGGTCTCCCACCTGCATCAGCGACTCGATGGCACGGTCCTTGGCGACGGCGATGGTGATGCCCAGCGGCTCGAACGACGCCTGGCTCACCCAGGACGCCACCATGGCACCCTTGGCGCCACCCTGTGCATCCGCGTGGCCCGCAGTCACAATATACAGGCCTCCCGACACGCGGGCAAGGGCCTTGGCGACGTCGGACGACATCGCGCTCTTCTTCTTGGCAATCACGTCCTTCTGCGTGAGCGCCTGCGCCAGGTCGGTTCCCGCCTCCTCAAACTGCTGGTAGGTCACCTCGCACGGCGTGTCCTTCACGCGAAGCGGGTCCAAGAAGAGGTCCAAGCCGGCCGCGACGAAGGGGGCCGCCAGCTGATCGACGGGCTCGTCCCGCCCCCCAAAGCTCTCGGCGATGACCACCACCTGCTTGGACTTGACCGCCGACAGCAGCGTTCCCATGCTGTTCTTCGCGTCAGAACTGTCCGACGGGTGCGCCATCAGCACGATGGCCGACGACCGGCCGACGGCCTCGACCAGCTCCTGCTGGTCCACCGACAGCAGGTCAATCATCTCGGTCGCCACCTCCGCCTTGGTCACGCCCCTCGCCATGCTCTGGCTCAGACGATCGCTGAACCCATAGTCCGAAGAGTACAGAATGAGCACGCTCGTGGCCTTGGACGTGGACGCCTCGCTCCACTTTTGGTACCGCTCCACCATCTCGGGGACGTTGTACTTGAGCAGCGGCCCGTGCCCGTTGCCGACCATCTTGAACGGCATATCCTTCACCTTCCTCAATGCCGTCGTGACGCTTCGCGCATTCGGCTTCATCAGGCAGTCGTAGTAAAACCGGTAGTGGTCGTCCAGCAGCGAGAGGTCCGTGTCGTACGGGTCGTCCGAACAGTAGTGCATGCCGAACGCATCGCACGTGAACATAATCTGACTCGCGTGATCGTACGAGAACATGGTATCGGGCCAATGCAGGTTGGGCGCGATCGTGAACTCGACCACGTGCCCACCGCCCAGGTCGATCGTGTCCCCGCCCTTGACCACCCGCGTCTTCATGTCCACGTGCGTCAGCCCGTCCAGGAACGCGATGCACACCTTCGACCCGATCACCTCGCAATCCGGCCACTTGGCCACCACGTCCGGCGTGAGCCCGCTGTGATCCGGCTCCGTGTGCGACACGATCAGGTAGTCCACTTTGCGCCCGCGCGACCTGAGCTCCTCCTCCAAGACCGGCATGAAGTGCTCGCGGAACTTCTCGTGCGACGAGTCCACGAGCGCCGTCTTCTCGTCCCCAAAGATCAGGTAGCTGTTGTACGTCGTCCCGTTCTGAAGTCCGAACTCGATATCGAACCGATCCCTGTCCCAGTCGAGGCACCGGATGGTGACCGTGTTGAGGCCCATCTCGGCAACGTTGACCTGCAGCCGCCGACCGTCCGGCTCGGTGGCCACCACCGGACCCTCCTTGATGACGCCTGGGAACGGCATCGCGCGCTGGCGAGTGACAGCGACGTGGCGGGTAGGCTGGCGGGTAGGCTGGCGGGTAGGGGAGGTATTGCGACCACAGAAAGACAAGCGGGGGCTCGGTGACGGCAGCGACCGGGCCCCGCTCCTCCCGAGACTCCCAGGCCTCCCGCTCGCCGTCATGCACGAGTAGATGCGCTGCGTGACCATGATCGAGAACAACGAAAAACTTGTTGTGTTCCGGGTCCGGACACTCCGAAGAGTTTATCCCGAGACATTGCGCCTCACCACACTGCACATCGGCACAGCGCCAGACGCACAGCAGGTCACGGAGAACACGATGCGCTGCGCGCTGGGAGGAACATCGGCCCGAGTGGGCCAGGTACCGACGATGACGACGTTCGTCCGACCAATCGAATCCGGAGAGACGACCCGGAGAGAGAGGCGTCGCCGCGAGTCGGACCAGCCCTCGCGGCAGCAGTTCCACCGCCGCGAGCGCCAGTGCGTGGTCCCCCGGGCGATTCCGAGCGAGCGGGAGCTCAAGGCGGGCGGACTGCCCCAGGGGGCCAAGCCGCCCGAGAAGAAGGTGTACCCGGTGCGCCGTGAGTACTTGGAGCTGACGCCCAACGTGGAGTTGCTGCGGGCGACGTGCATTTCGCGACTGCCGGACATTCAGTTTGGGCAGAAGAAGGGGACGTCGACCAACAGCTTTCTGGTGAAGAGCAGGCAGCTGTTGAATCCCGGGAAGGACAGGGTGTTGATCGACCTGCCGAGTGATGCGTACGACTACGACTTGGCGGCCTGGCTGTCCGAGCTGGGGATGTTGTCGAGGCTGAACTCGGTGATCATCACGAGGCTCAACCCGGAGCGGGTGCCGGCGCTGGTGTCGTTGTTGCGCAGGATCAAGGCAGAGACGAACGACAAGGTGCAGCTGTACTTGTCCAAGGTGGCGATGCAGTACGTGCAAGAGCGGAGCGCGAAGGACAAGGAGCTGAAGCAGCTGTTGGCGGACGTCACCGTGCTGAATGTGGCGGGATCGGGGGCGTCGATCAACGTCGGGAACGGCGAGGAGCTCAAGTTTGTGCCGATTCCGACGGCGAGGTGGCCGGATCTGGTGGCCGTGCACTATTCACAGGACCAAATGTTGTTCAGCTCGAGTTTCTTTGCGGCGCACGAGGCGCTGGACGCGGGGGTGGTGTTCGACGCCGGGGGCTGGGGCAAGCACGGGGACGCGGTGGGCTTTTACTACGCCACGATGCTCGCGCCGGCCGCCAGGCAGGTGGCCAAGGCGCTGGATCGACTGAAGATCAACGAGGTGGAGGTCAAGGTGGCCAACCCGGCGATCGAGATGATGCTGGGCCCGGTCAGGGGGCTCCTCAAGGAGGTGAACGACGCGGTCATGGGTGCGGATGACGGCGTGACAGAGCCGTTGGCGGTCTCGTACATCGCCCCCATTCACGGGCCGGTGATCCGGTCGAGCGTAATGCAGACGTGGCTCAAGTACAAGGAATGGACCGAGGAGCAGGTGGCCTTGCTCGATTCGAGCAGCGCGGTGGTGCTGTACGCGAGCGCCTACGGGAACACGGCGTCGTTGGCACAAGCCATCTCGAGGGGAATCAACAAGGCCGGGGTTGGCGTCGTCACGCTGAATCTCGAGCAGTGCGGCGCGGAGGAGGTCGAGGAGGCCGTCAGCAAGAGCAACGGCTTCGTCATCGGGTCGCCGACGCTGGGCGGGCATCTGCCGACGCAGGTGCAGACAGCGCTCGGGACGGTCCTCCGGGTCGGCACGCAGAAGCCGAGTGGCGTGTTCGGAAGCTTTGGCTGGTCGGGCGAGGCCGTCGATATCATGGAGGGCAAGCTCAAGGACGCCGGGTTCCCGCTGGCGTTCGACTCCATCCGGTGCAAGTTCAAGCCCGATGACCAGATGCTGTACCTCTGCGAGCAGTCGGGGACGCGGTTGGCCCAGCAGATCAAGAAGAACGCCCGCAAGAAGGAGAAGACGGCGGCGCAGAAGATGTCGGCGGCGGAGAACGCGTCGGGCATGCTGCTGTCCGTGGGGCGAATCATCGGGTCGCTGTGCGTGCTGACGGCAAGAGACGGCGACGTCGAGAGCGGCATGCTGGCCTCGTGGGTGTCGCAGGCGAGCTTCGACCCGCCCGGTCTGACGGTGGCCGTCAAGAAGGACCGGGCAGTGGAGTCGCTCCTGCCGATCGGGGCACGGTTCGTCCTCAATGTGCTCGCCGAGGGACGGGATCGGCCCATCATGCGGGAGATGGTGCGGCCGCGCGGACCGGCCGAGGACCGGTTTGCGACTCTCGCGACCGAGCGGAGCGAGGTGAGCGGTGCGCTGATCCTCACAGACTCTGCGAGCTACCTGGAATGCGAGGTGAGCGACCGCATGGAAGCAGGCGACCACTGGCTCGTGTATGCCACCATCGTGGACGGCAAGGTGCTCGACGACGTGCCGGCCGCCGTCCACTTCAGGAAGGTCGGCAACAGCTACTGACGATTTGCGCGATTGGTACGATTTGTACGATTTGTACGTTTGTAAGTACATGGAGTCATTACAGGGGCAGAGCCCGACGCAGCCGCTCGACGTTGTTCTCGTCGACCGCGTGGAGCAGGTCCTCCCGGCCACCGCAGATGAGGCTCGTCCTGAGGTACCCCCAAACGCTGCTCGAGTTGGCGTTGAGGCTCAGGGCGCGCACGTAATACCGCGCACTCTCTTCGTATTTCCCCAAATTTGCGAGCGAAATGCCCATGTTGATCCAGCCCCGCATGTAGTTGGGCTTGGCCTCGAGCGCCCTCCTGTAGGCGTCGAGGGCCTCGCCCGACCTGCCCGAGTTGGCGAGCGTGGCCCCAAGCTTGTTCCAAAGAGAATAGTCGTTGTCGCTCACGGCCAACGCTTGCCTGAATGCCACCACGGCGTCGTCGTACTGCCTGGCCAGGTTGCAGAGCACGCCCAAGGCGGCGTGCACGTCGGCGTCGTCCGGGCACTGCTGTGCGGCCGTCTTGTAGATGTGGATGGCGTGCGCGACCTCTTGAGAGGAACCCGGGGGCATCATAACGTCCCGCATGGTAGGCCCGTATCGCGGATTCGTCGCAAGCCAGCGCCGCAGATACTCGAGCGCGTTCCGCCGATCAAACTCGTTCGTGTAGGCGACGCCGAGGCTCAGCAGCAACTCCAGGTTGTTTTCGTCGATCATCAGACCCCGTTTCATCGCCTCGATCGCCTGCACATCGTCGTCGTTCTCTGCGTTGACCTTGCCGAGGAGCGTCCAGGCCTCGACGTTCCCGGGACGCCTCGTGCACTCGGCCTCGATCGCCAGGACGCTCTCCGTCAGGAGACCCTGCTGAAACAGCTTTCTGCCCTTGTCGAAAGAGTTCACATCCGTCAGAAACGGGTTGTTGGGCGCCATTTTGTACCCGCCAACGCTGCTGAAGCCTCCTTCGGCAGCAAACTCTGGCGAACGAGCGAAGCGCATTGCGCGAGTGAGAGAGTCGGGGCGGGCGAAGAGCGAGCGCACGTCGGTCGAGATCAATACACACCGTTCGCCCACGCCCCACCCCCCGCCTGGTCGACAAAGTCTTGAACCCATTGCGTCATCGTGTCTCCAGGGGCGGCGTCAGGGGCGTTGATGGTGCTGCCGATGCCGCCGCCAACGCCGCCGGTAACCTCCTTGGCGAACTGTCGAGCCCAGTCTTGTCCGCCCGCTTTCAAGTCCAGATACTCGTCCACGTACGACATCGACGTCGCCGGCGGGACCTTGCCCACGTCGACCTCGACCTCCCGCACGTCGTTCAGCTGCTCGTCGACGATCAGCTCGCCCCGAGACATCTTGCTGACAAACTGCAGGAACTGCGACTCTTTGAACTTGGGATCCGTCTCGGCCGACAGCGTGTCTGCCAGGCGCCGCGTGTGTTCGATGGCACTGAGCGAGTTGATGGCCGGGTCTTTATCGATGCCAGCAAGAGTTTGCCCCTGCTGCTGCTCGAATTCGTCCGCCCACGATACGTGCTTGCCGCCAGCGGCCTCGTCTCCGGCAAACTCGTCCGCCCAGCCAAACTGGGCCGCCCTCGCCGTTCCTGCCGCATTGGAAACCCCCACAGCATGGTCCATCGCCACCGTGGTCTTGTTCCACACGCCGTCCCATCGCTGCTGTCCGCTTCCACTTTCCCCGCGTGGGAGGCTCTGCGCGTCGATGTGCAACGACCGCAGAAGCCCTGGCATGGAACGAGCTCTGAGAGTGAGAGGGAGGGCGAATGGGTTGTGGGGTGAACGGGTGGGGTGAACATAGGGGGGCTGGGCAGCGACCGGCTGGGGTGGACGGGTGGACGGGTGGACGGGGAGCCCAGCGACCCATCGCTCACCCCACAAGAATACCCCGCCCTTGGCCATTCTGAGTGGACCTCACCCAGAGACCCGTCGTGTACCCCACGAGAACACCCCTCCCGATGAGCGGGCGCATGTCGGGTTCATCAATACCCACCGTCCACGTGCTGATCCACGAACGCGTCGCCCCGATCCGCAAACAGCTGTCGGGCGAGAATCGTCGAGCGGTCTCGCACGCCGCACTGCTCCTTGACGCTCATCGGCCGCATGGCCACAGACGCAGGGCCGGAGCCGTTCGAAAAGTCTGAGCCGTTCGGCCGCCGGTGCAGGAACCCGTGCACAGCGACCTCGACAGCACGCTCAGAGGCGCTGCCCGTTGGAAGCCCGTTGGAAGGATCCATATGCTGACCCCGCGGATGAACCTGGCGCTGGTCGTGATCGAACTTTTGGGCGTGCTCGAAGACGTGCTCGAACTTTTCAAACAGCTCCAACCCGCCCCCGCCACTCGGACCTGCGACGCCAGCGTCCCGGGAGAGGAACTCATCCACGAACGCGTTGTCGCCGACGCCGGCGTGCGCCATCGCACGTTCCCGCAGCACGTCTGGCGGCGCCCGGCTCGACGAGGACGGCATCGGCATTGGCATCGCGTCAGTCCTCCCGGTCCGCTCCGTCACGCGCGAGCTTCCTCCGAACAGCGCATCGCCCAAGGCTCCGATAGCATTGCGAGGCTGGGAGGGCCCAGCCCCGCCGGTGCACGCGTCCTCGCCCGTCACCAGCTGCTTGAGCAGTGACGAGGACATGGTGACGCGTGGCTGGATTCGGTCTCTTCGGTCGAGCTATCGGACGAGCTCGCGCTGGCAAGTTCCGAGTGCCTAGGACCACCGGTGCGTCGTTCGTGATACTATGCTATCGTCTCAGGAAACGCAGACCGTGTCAACACCACAAGGTCGGAAGTTTTCGTGTAGTTTTTTTCTCCTGTTTTTCGCCACCACCATGGCCTTCGGAGGCGTGAGAAGGCGCGAATACGTTGCGGTGTTGCTATTGGCGGTCTCTTGTCGTCGTCTGGCGCTGTCGGCAGCGGGGCGGGTACGGGACCGGGAACCCATGGCTGAAGCGTTGTCGGAAGTCCCTTCCGACAGGGAAAGGGTCGAGCCTATACGGGAACCTGTCGTCGTTGTCCCGGTCCCTTCCGACGACTCGTCGGACAACAGGGAAAGGATCGAGTTGTGCGACTGCCGTCCCGCTGCCGGCGAGCCAGAAGGGCTGAGTTGCGACGGCGAGGGGTATGTGGTCGCCGGGTTCGAGCGGCACGGCCAGTGGATGGCCGGGGGGCAGCCGGTGCCGCTGAGCAGGGCGGTGTGCTGCCGTCCGTGCAGCCATGCCGATCAGACGGACGAAGCCGATGTGATCGTCTCGGTCGGGTGTCATACGTCGAGCGATTCGCGGTCGGCGTTCCGTTGCGAGCGGCGGCCCGATGGCGGGGGACCCGACGGCGAGTTTGCCGACCCGAACAGCTTCGTGGTGGGCTTCACGTCGGCGTCGCGCGTCTTCGCGCCAGGGGAGCCGGCGTATTACCCTTCGGACGCCGCGGCGTGCTGTTCGCCGTCGGTGTTTCACGCCAACGGGGAAGTGACGAGCCTCGAGCCGTGCGACTGCATCGAGGAGGCCGAGGTGTCTTGCGGGGGCGACGGCGACGGCCGGGCCCTGGTCGGCTTTGACGACGAGCGCATCGCGCCGAACGGACATTTCGTGCCGGTCGGTGCGGCCACGTGCTGTCGTCTGTGCGTCGGGAAGAAGACGTCGATGGACTGTGCGGCGCTCGACCACTGCAGTGGGAGGGGGGCCTGCATTCTCGGGAGCTGTGCGTGCGTTTCGGGGTGGACGGGGGCGTCGTGTGCGGTGCGGGAGGCGGGCGGCGGGGACGTGCCTGCGTGGGCCATCGCGGTTATCGTGGTCGGGAGCTGCTTGCTGGGCGTGGTGGCCATCGGGAGCCTTGCGTACATCTGCGAGCTGGTGATCGAGGCCCGGGAGGCGCGGCAGCGAGACGAGGACGCGGAGGAGGGCGAGGGCGACGAGGGCATGACGCGGCCGCTGCTGATTCACCTGGATCGAGATGACGACGGATCGGTCGGATCGGAGGATACGACGGATGAAGAGGAGGACGAGGGGGAGGAAGACTCGGAGGTGGCGGGCCGGATCGCGGCCGCTGAGCGCGAGCTGAACGACGACGAGGCGGGGGAGCAAGGCGAGGGAGGAGACGAGGAACAGCAAGGGGACGTCCAACAAGGGGAGACGCGGGCCGAGTCGGGGAGCGGCCGTCCATCGGCCGCGGCCACGGGCGCTGGAGGAGATGACGTGGAAGACATCGAACGGATCAAGGAGCGGTTGAAGCGTGGAGAAGGTCCCTTGGGAGGGGTCGTGTGTGCGGTCTGCCTCCACCGCCCCGTTCAGGTTTGCGTCATTCCTTGCGGCCACGTCTGCATGTGCAGACGGTGCAGCCGAAGGGTCCGGCGCTGTCCGGTATGCCGCAGTGTCGTTGCGAGAAGGCAGAAGCTCTACCTCTAGATTTTCAAACAAACCCATCTACCGGTTGTAGTAAATACGCGTTGCCGCTCGACGACATGGACGACGATGAGGATACGTTCGACACGTTGGGGGAATGCGTACGTGAGAAACGGCCTAAAATCGGCACAGTGTCGCTTCAATGCTCACCACGGTTCGCCCATCATCACGCAGGTGATTTTCGAGCGCCTACAACGAGACAACGTCCTCCGGTACTTGAATCCTTACAGGATGTCTGATCTGAAGGCTATAATCTCCCTGTTGATCGCCTCCAAGGACCCACCGGTCCTCGACAAGGTGGGTATTGACTCTGGTCCGACGCCCGGCGCCAGGCGCCCGCCCCGACGCTCACTCGACGCGCGCTCGACCCCCAGGATGACCTCGTCGAGGTCGTGTGGAAGCGGCAGAACAAATTCCTCCTCCCCGGCGACTTTGTTCTCAAGAACTGGGAAGACATGACGCTGAGGCAGCTGCAGCAGGCCGTGGAAGATGCGCACCCGACCATCTTTGACAACGAGACCCTGTATCCGTCCTACAGAACGCCGGTTCGCCAGCTGACGACGAAAGAGGCGATTATGAGGGATTATGGGTGTCTGGAGTACATCCCTGAGTCAGTCTACCGGACATACCGAGGAGCCATGGAGGTGGGTACATCGTAGTTGTACATCGTCCGACACTCGCACGCGCCCACACTCTCACTCGCGCTACGCGCTTCGCCCGTTCTCCAGGTGCTTGAGAAGATGAAAACGATCTCGGGGATCATGGACTTGCGGGAAGATCCAGTGGCTGCAGTGCGTATTGGCGCTCGACCGTCAGGCGCTCTCACGCTCACCTTGTCGTCGCTCGTTTGCTCTCCAGGAAGGATACTTCGAGTTTGCCTGCCAGGCTGGCATGGACCTCGACATCATTCGCAAGTTCCTCGACGTCTACCACGTCGACCTCGCAAACACCGAGGGCTTGCATTTGGCCGCCGGCTGCGGCCACCTCGACGTCGTCAAGCTCCTCATCGAGGAGTACGGCGCCGATATTGAGCAGAAAGACTTGGACGAGATGCCTCCCCTGTTGAACGCCGCCGAAAACGCACACACGGAGATCGTCACATATCTGCTGGAGCGGGGTGCCGACATCGAGGCCGCCGACAACCACGGCGCTGGCCTCGTCCATGTCGCGGCGCAGTCTTTGAACGTGGAGTTCATGCGCACGCTCGTCGAGGAGCACGACCTGGACGCGAGCGCGACAGACAGCAAGGGGACGACGGCGGTGCACTACTCCGCGATGAACGGCGACATTCCGATGGTCCGGTTTCTCGTTGAGGAGCTCAAAGTGCCGTTCCTCCGCGAGGCGCGCACCGAAGCACCTGAGAACCAAGGGGGCAGCCTATTGATGACCGTCGCGGCGACCGAATACACCGAGATGTTCCGCTGGCTCGTAGACAACTACGGTCTCGACCCTATGTCCAAAGACTGGAAACAGTGTTCCTTGCTCTTTGACGCCGCTCGCAGCGGGAAGGATGGCATGGTTGACTTTCTGATCCGCGAGTACGGCCTCGATCCGACCGAGGTCGACGATGAGGGCTGCCTACCGACCTTTGACGCGGCCTCGCAGGGGCATTTTCACACGATCCAGAACCTCGTTGACAACCACGGGGTCGACCCTCACCACATAGACTCTTTCGGCCAAAGCATCCTGTTCGTCGCGGCCGCGATGGGCGACGAGCAGCTGTTCGACCTGATCGGTGCGATCTCGATCTCGATCTCGATCT
>Ga0181584_10002151_pt1 | contig 15079 bp, 14 predicted proteins | sample 071ome_30_FD_132462 | JGI IMG/M metagenome (GOLD analysis project Ga0181584, IMG submission 132462) | Coastal salt marsh microbial communities from the Groves Creek Marsh, Skidaway Island, Georgia - 071406AT metaG (megahit assembly) | ecosystem: Environmental > Aquatic > Marine > Intertidal... | reverse complement strand
TTCTGAAAGGTTTATTAAGGAATAGGTGCTGGTCGTTAAAAAATTGGGCTGCTTGGTAATCTATTCTGGACTCTGTGCGTATAAAGTCTCTGGGAATTTAGATTACTGTGAGGATATAGCGGAGCGGTCAGCAGTTGAGTTTATTGGGGGTAGACATGATTGTGGAAAAGTGTTCAGCAACGATGCCAAAAGCATCGACTCTATGTTTCAGAGGACTGCAATATCTGGCAATGACTTACTGCCACTATATCGTCCTGCGTGTTAAGTTTCATGCAATGGTCATGTCGTCCATTGATAGCAGCAGCATGCTGACAAGATTGCCAGTTGCAAAAACATTCTCGAATAGAGCTTGATCAGCTATCTCACGTAGTAAATGCCGCGACATTAGTCGATGCAATGGATAATCAGTCCACTCTTCAATTTCGGCTCGAACCAAGTAGATTTTGGTGGCATTACCTCACCGGCGTCGGCAATAGCCATCAAGCTTGTGATAGAGGTAGGATACAGAGCGAACGCTACCCGCCACTCGCCGGAGTTCACTCTGGACTCAAGTTCAGCAAGCCCCCTAATTCCACCAACGAAATCAATTCGTTTATCCCGTCGAGGATCCTCTATCCCCAATATCGGAGCTAACAGATACTCTTGCAGTATGCTGACGTCTAGGCTTTTAACTGGATCGTGCTTGTTTAGTATCGGGTCTAGTGCACGCAATGAATACCACTGGCCGGACAGATACATACCGAAATGATTAGGTTGCACGGGTTGGGCGATAGTTGGATAGGGAATGGTATCTAGCTCGAAGTTTTTTTCGACTACGCGAAGAAATTCCTCGTCGTCCATACCATTTAAATCCTTGACTACTCGATTATAGTCAAGAATCTGCATTTGGTTGTCGGGAAACAATACCGTTAGAAACCAGTTATAGGACTCGTCTCCCGAATGATTTGAATTATGTTGTTGCCTCAAGCGTCGAACCCTGGCGGCCGCCGCGGATCTGTGATGGCCATCAGCGACGTAAAGACATTCGACAGAATCGAACGCCACCTCAAGATCCCCGTTCAGGGAAGGATCATCTAACACCCAAAGCGTGTGCCGAGTTCCATCCTCAGCAGTAAAATCGTACTCCGGAGTTCCTGCCGTCACACAATCTATCAGATCGTCTATTTTCCTGTCAGATCTATAAGTCAGAAACACCGGCCCAACCTGAGCCCCAAGGGCGTCCATGTGACAAACCCGATCATCTTCCTTTTCCGGACGCGTATGCTCGTGCTTTTTTATCAATCCTTCCTCGTAGGCATCTATCGAGGCGAGAGCTACGAGACCTATCTGCAGGTGACTTCCCATAATTTGTTGATAAACATAGAATTTCTCCTCTACATCGCGAATTAAGATACCTTCGTCTATGAACCGTTTGAGGCTTATCGCGCCCTGCTCATAGACTCGCGGGTCATGGGGGTCGACGGAGTCCGGCAAGTCTATCTCTGGTTTATTGATATGGAAAAAACTGTACGGGTTATCCCTAGCCAGCGCAGCCGCTTCTTGCCGATTCACAACATCGTAGGGATGGGATGCCACACGGGCTGCCAGTTCTTTTGTTGGCCGCAAAGCACTAAGGGGTTTGATCAGTTTCACTCTGTTCTCTCGATGGAATCGGTGTCGTGCATTATCTCATCTTAAGAAATGGGTGCGTAGCAAAAAAATGAGATGAGCCACAATAGCTTCATGAATTTTTGTTGTCTCGTTGTGCAAACTATTAAGTATTGCAGTGGAGTAAGGATTGAATTCCTATGATCGGAGTCAAGTAAAAAAGGCTTGTAATGTCTTTTTTATTGCACTGTGTGGAAACCCTCGTCCTTCTAAAAATCTGACGAGTCTACGATGCTCCTTGTTGCCGAATTCGAGATTTTTTATATTTCTCAATTTTCGCTGAATCTGGTCTCGCAGGATTTTATCCCAGTCTTCGTCATCGGAAAAAAGATGCTGCTCTATTACTGTGGTAGAGATCAATTTTTTCTTCAGGCTCTCTCGAATTGAAATTATTCCGAATCCGCGGGACTTTCTAATTCTAACGAAGGATTCAACAAATCTGTTGTCGCTCTGTAGATCCTCTGCCTTCAGATGTTCGAGGGTTTGAAGTATTTCTGTCAGCCCTCTGTCGGGGAATTTTTTTTGAAGCTTTTGCGTGAGCTCAAAGAATGAGTGCTCACGGCGGGCTAGGCAATCCATTGCTGCCCGCCGGATACTACGGGGTTCTTGTCCGAGATTTTGCGTATCAGAATTGCTGGACTTTCCAGATTTTTCCAAGACTTATCCCTTGCTGGTCGCTTTCCTATTGCCAGAATTTAATGAATGGGATGTTGTCAATTACCCTGGGGCGATTGCTGCCCTCCCCGCATTCCCTAAATTAGCCTGTTTTACTGGTATCAATAGAAGCTACAACCTCACCATCGTTGGCCGGTTCTTTCTCCAACTCATGAACATTTTCTTCAGTTTTACCGGGCTTTACCAGTAACTCCGTACGAATTTTGTGCTCCAGTTCAGTAGCTATTTCTTTATTTTCATCGAGATATTGAGCGACATTCTTCTTCCCCTGCCCTACTTTCTCACCCTTGTACGCGTACCAGGCCCCAGACTTTTCAATCAATCCGATCTTTACGCCAAGATCGATTATCTCACTCAATCGATGTATGCCGGCTCCGTACATAATCTGGAATTCAGCTTGTTTGAAAGGCGGTGCAACTTTGTTTTTGACAACCTTCACTCTTGTCTCATTGCCGACGACTTCGTCACCATCTTTGATCGACCCGATCCGCCTGATGTCAAGTCTGACAGATGAGTAAAACTTCAGCGCGTTACCACCGGTGGTTGTTTCCGGCGAACCAAACATTACGCCTATCTTCATGCGTATCTGATTAATAAAAATAACCAGAGTATTAGAGTTTTTGATGTTGGCAGTCATCTTGCGCAGGGCCTGAGACATCAATCGGGCCTGCAATCCCATGTGACTGTCACCCATATCTCCTTCTATCTCGGCTTTGGGCGTTAACGCTGCAACTGAATCGATAACCACAACATCCAGCGCTCCTGAGCGTACCACCATGTCACAGATTTCCAGTGCCTGCTCTCCGGTATCGGGCTGACTTACCAATAGGTTTTCCACATCAACACCCAGCGCTTCAGCGTAAATCGGATCCAAGGCATGCTCTGCGTCAATAAAGGCACAGCTTCCGCCGGCCTTCTGTGCCTCTGCAATCACCTGTAGCGTCAGCGTGGTCTTGCCTGATGATTCAGGACCATATATTTCGACTATACGCCCGCGCGGCAACCCGCCTATGCCCAGGGCTATGTCCAGTCCCAGAGAGCCAGTGGAAATAGCAGGAATAGAGGTTCTTGCGGAATCTCCCAAACGCATCATGGAACCCTTGCCGAACTGCCTTTCAATCTGAGACAGTGCCGCAGCCAATGCTTTTTCTTTGTTGCTGTTATCTTCAATCATAGTTTTGTCCTTGGTTAGTACAACTGAAGCTGGTTCCATGAGTAATACAGTTGTGTATGCTCTCTTCCTGGTCTCGCAGCCGCTTTTTTTGAACAGCCTATCTGCAATCTAACCACAGCATTTCTGAAAACCTTCACTCGATATTTGAGGTCGATTTCAGGACTGAGTGCCTGACCAGGTACTTTCAATGGTAGACCTTCCTGCGCTACCTGCCTATTTTACGAATATAATTCATCGACTGGCGAACTACTGTATAAAAAGACAGTGACTATTTAACCAGAAGATTACTGTATATACAACCAGTATATTGGCAATCGACCAGTTTTCTTTAATACGGCCTCAAAAAATATTCTCTAAATCAGGTGAGGTTTAGAGAACATCCCTCAATCCGACAAACGCGGGCTGTCAAGCAAGTCGAGGATCCCTTGCAACGCCTGCTCAACGGTTTTAAGCCTGACATCATATCGATCGCCAGAAAAATGATGGTTTTGCGCCCTGCAGCGGCCGTCACGATGCGCCCAGCCAATCCATACGGTCCCCACGGGCTTGCCTTCGCTTCCACCATCGGGGCCTGCGATACCGCTGGTTGCCACTGCTACATCCCCAGCAGAATTAGTGAGTGCACCAGTGGCCATGGCCTTGACGACCAATTCACTGACCGCGCCCGGGCCGTGATCCGACAATAGCGACCCCGGGACGCCGAGCAACCGCTGCTTGGACGAATTTGAATAGGTCACGAAGCCTGAATCGAACCACATGGAACTACCAGGCAGGGACGTCAGCGCTTGCGCGATCCAACCACCAGTACATGATTCAGCGCTGGTCAGAATTAATCCGCGATCATTCAAAGTACTGGCAACTTCCTTGACCAACTGTCGGACATGTTCTTCTATAGACTGACTCATAACTTCCTCCCTCTTCACTCGCGTTCAGTGACTCCTAACACGTGCCGCCTTGATATATAATCTGAACTCTTTTAACAAGTAAAAAGCCAGATTTTGTCGCATCCCCAGTCACACACACCAATGATGCAGCAATACCTGCGCATCAAAGCAGAGCATCAGGATTGCCTGCTCTTTTACCGCATGGGTGACTTCTACGAGCTATTTTACAGCGATGCGGAAGTCGCGGCGGAAACCCTTGACATAACCCTGACAGCCCGAGGTAAGTCTGCAGGTGAGCCTATTCCCATGTGCGGCATTCCGTATCATGCCGCGGATCGCTACCTTGCCAGATTAGTTGAAGCGGGACGTTCTGTCGCAATTTGTGAGCAGATCGGGGATCCCGCCACAACCAAAGGGCCGGTAGAGCGACAGGTTGTTCGCGTAATCACTCCCGGCACGGTCAGCGACGAGGCTCTATTGAAGGAGCGACAAGACAATCTTTTGCTCGCTATCACAGGGGATGAGAATCGTTTCGGACTGGCCTGGATAAACATAGCCGGTGGAACATTTGTCATTAACGAAGTTGACGGTCGCGAGGCTTTACAAAGTGAACTCGAGCGGCTCAAAGCGGTGGAAATTCTCATCAATGAGGAACTCGTTATCGACGTCATTGCAACAGCAACTTCCGCGCGTCGACAACGACCACCCTGGGAGTTTGACCTGGATAACGCCCGCCGCAGTCTCACGCGTCATTTCCAAACCCGGGATTTATCATCATTTCAATGCGATGATTTGGAATTCGGTCTACGGGCAGCGGGTTGTCTCCTTGGCTACGCAAAAGAAACCCAGCGCAACGAATTACCCCATATTCAAAGCCTCCAGGTTGAGCGGCAAACGGACAGCGTAGTGCTCGACGCAGCTACCCGGCGAAATCTAGAAATCGAAACTAACCTTGCGGGCGGCCGGCAGAATACCCTGATATCAATTATCGATCGCTGCGCAACCACTATGGGGAGTAGGCTGTTGTTGCGCTGGCTTAATCGCCCACTGCAGGATTTTCAGATTCTAAAAGAACGCCAGCAGGCCATTGCCGCGCTCATCGATCAATACCACTACGAATCCCTTCATGAGCAGCTTAAGCAGATCGGCGATCAGGAAAGAATTCTAGCCCGAGTAGCCCTTCGCTCTGCCCGACCACGAGATCTGGCAAGGCTTCGGGATGGATTGATCAGTCTTCCGAGCCTGCAGAGAGAAGTTACCAAGGTGGCATCCCCACTCGTCGAAGAACTGGCTTGCGAAATAGCTGAATTTCCAGATCTGAGTTCACTGCTTGAGCGCTCCATTATTGAAAATCCTCCCGTAGTGATTAGAGAAGGCGGCGTAATAGCAGAGGGGTTCGATGCAGAACTTGACGAACTTCGTAATCTGAGCAGCAATGCAGGGCAATACCTGGTCGATCTCGAGCTCAGAGAGAAGGAACGCACTGGAATCGCCACTCTCAAGGTTGGGTTCAATCGGGTACATGGCTACTACATTGAAGTAAGTAAAGGACAATCCGACGCTGCTCCCACCGACTACATTCGCCGACAGACCCTTAAAAATGCGGAGCGCTACATTACGCCGGAACTGAAAGAATTCGAAGACAAGGTCCTTAGCGCCCGAAGCAAGGCACTGAGCAGGGAAAAATCCCTGTATGAAGAACTTCTCGAAACACTTGTGCAAAGCCTGGCGGCGCTGCAGTCGAGCGCGGCGGCCCTGGCTCAACTCGACGTACTTTGTAACTTTGCTGATCGCGCGATTAACCTGAATTACTGTCAGCCAGAACTATCAGACCAGAATGGAATCCACATCGAACAGGGTCGCCATCCTGTAGTCGAGGAAGTACTGGAAAAAAACTTTGTCCCCAATGATCTGTCGCTCGGCGACGAACGTCGTATGCTGATTATTACAGGTCCGAATATGGGTGGTAAATCCACTTACATGCGCCAGACTGCCCTGATCGTATTATTGGCGCTAACTGGTAGTTATGTTCCCGCAGACAAGGTGAAATTGGGACCAATCGATCGCATATTCACCCGCATCGGCTCATCTGATGATCTAGCTGGCGGGCGTTCCACCTTTATGGTCGAAATGACCGAAACTGCCAATATATTGCATAATGCGACAAATCGATCTCTGGTGCTGATGGATGAAATTGGTCGCGGTACGAGCACCTTTGACGGACTATCGCTTGCCTGGGCTTCTGCAGTCTACATAGCCGACCAGTTGCGGGCATTCACCCTTTTTGCTACTCACTATTTCGAACTGACCTCTCTGGCCAGCAGTCACCCGACTATCGAAAATGTGCACCTGGATGCGACCGAGCATCAGCATCGGCTGGTGTTCCTTCACGCGGTCAAAGAAGGTCCAGCAAACCAGAGTTATGGTCTGCAGGTGGCACAGCTTGCCGGTATACCCAGAGCCGTCATTGAACAGGCTCGTAAAAGGCTGCAAACCCTGGAACATGAGTCACTTCAGAGTCAAAACTCGGACATCAAGCCCTGGCCTATCCAGAACGAGTTGTTTTTGAATCATGAGCACCCAGTGTTGCAGAGGCTTGCTCAGATCGACCCAGATGAGCTGACTGCACGCGAAGCACTTCAACTTCTATATGAGCTCAAGAAAAACTGAAACTATCAGGGAAAACTGCTAAAATCCGGCCGCGTGGTGTCCCGGGGAGAACCGCGGAGCCAGGCCGGATTATCGCTAGGTTATAACAATCTTGGTATTGGAGACGACATGACATTCGTAGTTGGCGAAAATTGCATACGTTGCAAGCACACAGACTGTGTAGAAGTGTGTCCAGTTGACTGTTTCTACGAGGGACCAAATTTTCTCGTTATTCACCCGGATGAGTGTATCGATTGCGCGCTCTGTGAACCCGAATGCCCGGTAGATGCCATTTATGCGGAGGACGAGTTACCCGAAGATCAGCAAGAATTTCTGCAACTCAATGCCGATCTCGCGGAGCAATGGTCAAATATCACCGAAAAGAAAGATGCACTCCCGGATGCGGAAGAATGGGCTGACAAAAAAGACAAGCTGCAATATCTGGAGCGTTAAAGTTTGGGGCAGACCAGCTAACTGCTGGAGCGCGAAAGAACACTGTTCAACTCCAGACTGTTTTTGATTTTCCGCTATTGCTCAGGCAGGAAACCCAGCGGATCAACAGGTTTGCCATCCAAGCGAATCTCAAAATGCACTTGGGCAACCCCTTCCAAGTTAGTACCCGCCTCCGCGATTTGATCGCCTGCGCGTACCTGCTGACCCTCAGCGACCATCATAGAGCGATTGTGCGCGTACGCACTAAGCAAACTTTCATTGTGACGGATGATAATCAAGTTTCCTGAACCCTGTATCCCATTGCCGGCGTACACCACTTCGCCAGCGGCAGCGGCAAGTATTGGCTGCCCGAGTCTCGTATCTATATCAATCCCTTTACGCGCACTGGTATCCGCCTGAAAACTGGTCACCACCTGACCGCGGGTCGGCCACTGCCACTGAAGCTCTGTGCTAACAAGTGGTGTCCGCGTCAATGGCTGGCGTGATACCCTCCTGGATGTGCTGCCCGCAGCCTGGGAACGAGCAACACTGTTATTTCCTACAACCCTTCCAGCATTGGCCAGCACAGCCTCGCCTGCCACCCCTGAGGCAGTGCGATTGCTCAATTCAAGGCTTAATTCCTGACCCACATATATCATGTAGGGCGCACTCAGGCCGTTGACCTCGGCAAGGCGCCTGGCGTCGAGATCATACATGAAGGCGATCGAGTAGAGGGATTCGCCGCTGGCAACCTTATGCATAGAGGGCGGAATAATCCGGGAGGCCATCGCGCCGCCAGAACTGCGGCTTTCAGGTAATTCAAGGTCACCTGCGTAGCGACTGGGGTAATCGTCACTGTTGGTTACGATCTCCGGTCCAGACTGATCCATTATTTCGCTCTGCTCACTGATTGGAGCCTGGTAATTTTCAGCCAGACATCCTGCCAATAGCAGCGCAGAAAGAGGAGCGATCGCGCGCAATTGCACGAAACATTGCAAAGTTAACCAATTGCCAGTCTGCATCTCCGATCTCATAACGCTTACTTCAGATACTCGCTTTATTAGGAAAAATAATACTGTAAATACAGGATAATACCCTGACATTTAATCGGCCGATTTGCGGAAAAGTTTGTCAAATACAATAATCAGGATAACTCCAGTAAGGAAGCTAACTAACACGGCGAGTAGATGGGGATCATCGCCAGTAAGAATTTGATAGTCCGTTGGCCAAACATTATGGGCTTGCGATACAAGCGGCGCGCCGCCACCTCCTGTATTGTGAAGATCCTTCTGCTGCCAGGGCCAGAGTATGTAAACCGACGCGACCAGCATGCCGGTGAGCAACGTGTAGCTGGCCTCCCTATAGTGACTCAAAGCCCAAGTCAGCAGCCGGGCAAATGCCAATAATCCGGTCAAGCAACCAGCCGCAAATACAGAGATTGTTATTATTTCCACATCTACAAGCGCACCCAGCATGAAATCATACACACCCATGACCAAAAGCAGGAAAGCGCCAGAAAGTCCTGGAAGTATCATCGCGCATATTGCCACTGCCCCACATAGGAACAGGTAGGCATAACTGATCTCTGTACGATAAGGTGTCAGCCCGCTAATTAACAAAGTCAATGCCATACCGACCAGAAACAACAACACAGTGGATACTCCCCAGGAACCAACCTCGCTTTTTAGCGACCAGCCTGATGCGATAATAAGACCACTGAAAAATGCCATCAGTGCTTCGAAATTGTTTTCCAGAAGATTCAGTACTATACCCGCCGACAGGCGCAAGCTGAAAAAAATACCGCAAGCAAGAACTAACAGAAAATAGCCGTTGATAGAGTCCCAGGCTCTTCCCGGTCCCTCGGAAAACAACAATCGCAAAGCCCTGGTGTCAACAGCACGGATAGAGTAAATCAGCTCATCATAAATACGGGTGATAACAGCGATCGTCCCACCGGAAACTCCCGGGACGGAATCCGCAGCGCCCATCGCCATACCTTTGAGGAAAATCGAAAGATATTTTTTTATATTTTTGAACTGACCGGTTTCTGAGGACATTGGAATTTTTGAACCTAGCCCAGAGATTTACCCGCCAGTAATGGCACGAAGCGTACCTTGCTCAGTACCTCGATCGTATACTCGTCTCCCCGCCGGGTAATCAAGCGCAGCTCCTGTCCCGCTTCTCCTCCAACTGGAATTATCAGTCGACCGCCTTCAGCGAGTTGTTCCAACAGGCCATTGGGAACCTGTTGAGGTGCAGCAGTTGTTATGATGGCGTCGAATTTGCCTTTTTCAGGCCAACCCAGACTCCCATCCGCGTGCTTTAATTCTACGTTTCTGATATCCAAAACTTTCAGGTTTTTGCGCGCTCGCTCCAGCAGAGGCCTGATCCTCTCAACTGAATAAACTTCTTTGGACAGATGAGCCATAACCGCCGTCTGGTATCCGCATCCGGTTCCAATTTCCAGGACCCGGTTCACTTCACCAGTATTAACCAGAGCCTCGGTCATACGGGCTACGATATAGGGCTGGGAAATTGTTTGCCCGTAGCCAATTGGCAGAGCTACATCTTCGTATGCCCGATGGGAAAGCGCTTCGTCGAGAAAGATATGTCTCGCCGTAGTGCGCATGACATCCATTACCCGGTGATTCTTGATGCCCTGCTCCATAAGACGCCCAATCAGACGCTCCCGCGTGCGCTGCGACGTCATACCAATGCCATTTAAATTAGGTTTGCTTAACATAATGCTATGAGATTGTTTAATTACTCTCGAAAACCTTTAATACTGCACCAACTCTCGAAGCAAGGTGGTAGCGTAACCGCCAGCGGGCAAATCAAATGTCATATCCACGCTAGCGGAATCGTTCTCCCAAGCGTAATCCAAGTTCCGGGGAACAAGTCTCAGGGGACGCCGCCCTGCGCCAGTCCCAGCCGCTAACAATCCGGCAGACAACACGGGATTGTTCGATAGTATCTGAGCTTCCAGCTCTGCCACGAAATCACCAGCGACATAAGAACTTTTGGAATCTATCTGCCCTGCCAGCAAGCCCGTAGGATGTATATCAAGCTTTTCAAGACGTCTTTGCAATTCCCGCTCCTCACCCGTCAATGCCTTGAAGAATCTCTTGGTGCCATCCAGATTCAACACTTCTCCACTCAATAATTGATCCCAGGTCGAATCGGCCACCCTTCTTGAGAGAATGATGTTGAACAAATAGCCACGACCAGCGGACAACAGCATGCTCTTCTTTTTTCTAGGTAAGCGCACGCGTACTCTATCTTCATCGAATGACTGGAAATATTCTTGAGCCTGAAAAACGTTAGAAAGATCCCTACCAAGTCGCTGAGGACCAAAATAATTAGGCACCCCACGATCGACCGCCCGGGATATTCGTGCCTCCAGGTCTGCACTCTCCCCACAGAATTCCCTGAGCCGAATTCGAAATCTGTTGCCGCGATGACTGCCTATCTTGAGCTTGCGGTCATTATCTTGAATTTGAAGCAACTGCAGGTCAGCACTTCCCAGTCCCTCGCGGGCCAATGCCCGGGCACTTTTTTTTGGTACACTGAACCATTGTGTGCAAATCGCTCGTGCGTCCTTCATTCCTGCATAACCGACGTCCGCAAGGTTAGCATTCAGTTGCATCGCCAGCATCCTGGCAACCTCTGTGGTAGCCAAATTCTGCTTGCGCACCTCCAGGAAAAGATGTTCACCCGAACCAGAAGGCTCGAAGCCAAGCACTTCGTCAACCTGAAAATCCTCTATTTTCTGCTTAATTAACGCGGTGCAGGGAGGCTTTACTGTCTGGTACGCCAATTCGGCAAATTTTACCAGAGGCTGCTCTGGCGCAATCATGGCCGACCGTCTACAGGGGGATCGCGTACCAGAAGCACCACAGCATGGGCAGCAATTCCTTCTTGCCTCCCGGTAAACCCAAGCCCTTCCTCGGTAGTGGCTTTAACGTTCGCGCAGGCTAGATCCACATCAAGTTCGCCAGCCAGGCGCTCTCGCATCCGGGGTACAAAAGAAGCCAATCGAGGCGCCTCAGCCACTATCGATAGGTCGACATTTCCGATTCGCCAGCCTGCATCAATGGCCAAAGCCAGAACTTTCCGCAGTAACATACAACTGTCTATACCAGCGTAGGCGGGATCGCTGTCGGGAAAATGCTGGCCGATATCACCGGCGCCAAGTGCGCCGAGTATGCCGTCACAGAGAGCGTGCACCACGACATCTCCATCCGAATGCGCCAGCAATACGTGGTCATGAGGCACTTGAACTCCCCCAAGGGTCAGGAACGCGCCAGCTGAAGTTTCCTCGGAAAACCTATGCACGTCATAACCGTGGCCTATTCGTACTTCCATCAAAAGCGCCTTACTCAATCGCCTGGGAGCTAAGAATTTGTGCTGCTAGATTCAAGTCATTGGGGTGAGTAATTTTTATATTATCGCGATTACCGGGAACCATTTTAGGACGATAACCCAAAGCTTCGACTGCAGTAGATTCGTCTGTGACCGTCTTCTGACCCTTGTCAACAGTGTCAAGAGCATCGAGTAGCAGGCGGAATCGAAATACCTGCGGGGTAAAGGCATTCCACACATCTACACGATCAACGGTGCCAGAGACTTCCTGCTGCCCATCTATTCGCTTCAAGGTATTATCGACTGGAGCGCCAAGCAAGCCACCGACGGGATGGTCGGCTATCTGCTCAAATAGCGTGTCGATGTCGCTCCGCCGCACACAAGGGCGAGCCGCATCATGCACCAGCACCCAGTCGTCATCGTGCGCTTGCGAACTTAAATAGCGCAGTCCGTTAAGTACAGTCTGATAACGATTTTCCCCACCATACTGGCAAACGATTTTAGGATTCTGCTCCAGCCCTAGCGTTGGCCAGACAGTATCCTCAGGATTCAACATGACCACGATTTGGCGCACATAAGTCAGTGAACTGATCCGCGCCAACGACGTTTCTATGATTGGTCTGCCATTTAAATTCAGGTACTGCTTGGGAACCTTCGCCCGCATCCTTCGGCCAATACCTGCAGCCGGGACTATTGCCCATATTGTCATAAGTGAAGAAATCCAGGTTGTTCGTATATCTTGGCAGGATCTTTAAGGTCAGAATACAAGACGATGGCTAATCAACAATCATATAGAACACTTCACCCTTGCCGATCATCCCCAACTCGGATCGTGCTCGTTCCTCTACAGCCTCCAGACCATTCTGCAAATCGAGCACCTCGACTTCCAGTGCATGATTCCGCGCTTGCAGTTCCTCATTGCTGGAACGCTGCTCATTCAAATTTTGCTGAAGGATATTCAGCGCGCGCACGCTACTGCTCCCAAACCAGATTTGAAACTGAAAAACAGCAAGCGCAAGCAGTAAAGAAGCGGTCAATAGCTTTCCCATAATTTATCTTCCCGGAATGCCCGGCCCCTCCTGCGAGCAGCTTTTCAATTAGCTCCGGCCCAGATGAGCAAACTCGGCCAGGCCATTGTAACGGGCTTCGACACCAAGTTCCTCTTCGATCCGCAGCAATCGATTATATTTGGCGACCCGATCAGAGCGGCAAAGGGAGCCAGTCTTGATCTGTCCTGCGCCGGTCGCGACAGCGAGGTCAGCAATAGTTGTGTCTTCCGTTTCTCCAGACCGATGGGAAATTACCGCGGTGTATCCCGCCAATCTGGCCATTGCGATAGCCGCAAGAGTTTCGCTCAGGGTTCCTATCTGGTTGAATTTAATAAGGATTGAATTCGCCACTCCCTCCCTAATACCCCGCTCCAAAATCCCGGTGTTAGTGACGAACAAATCATCGCCCACTAGTTGAATTTTATCGCCTAACCGGCCGGATAATTTAGCCCAACCCGCCCAATCGCTCTCATCCATGCCGTCTTCGATTGATAAAATCGGGTACTGATTGGCCAGTTTTTCAAGATACCCTGCAAAACCCTCAGAATCGAAACTCACGCCCTCTCCCTTCAGAGAATAGCGCCCTTCACGATAAAACTCCGAGGCAGCGCAATCCAATGCCAGATGGACATGCTCACCCATTTTCAATCCCGCCAATTCAACAGCCTGAACTATGGCGTCCAGCGCTGCTGCATTGGAAGGCAGATCTGGCGCGAATCCCCCTTCATCGCCAACCGCAGTACTCAATCCCTGGTTTTTCAATACCGACTTCAATGCATGGAATATCTCAGCTCCAAATCGTAATGCCTCCGAGAAACTCCCCGCACCGGTCGGCTGCACCATGAATTCTTGGATATCCACATTATTATCGGCATGTTCACCACCATTGACGATATTCATCATAGGTACTGGCAGCGATAAAGGTGAAGGATTTTCAATCAGATTGCGAATATGAGCATATAAGGGAATCCCGGCATCGGCTGCAGCAGCTTTGGCGCAGGCGAGCGACGCAGCGAGGATAGCATTAGCCCCAAGAGAAGATTTATTCTCCGTACCGTCAAGTCGAATCATGGCGGCATCGACTTCGTCCTGCGCAATCGCGTCCATGCCTACCAGGCACTCATTGATCAGGGTATTCAGATTTTTCACTGCGGTTAGCACCCCTTTACCGTGATACCGCTGTGGATCTTTATCGCGCAATTCCAGGGCTTCCCGGGATCCTGTAGAGGCACCGGAGGGCGCGCAGGCGGTCCCAAACGCTCCGGATGCAAGTGTGACATCAGCTTCAACGGTAGGATTGCCCCTTGAGTCCAGCACCTCCCGGGCATTTACTTTCACTATTTCTGACATGTATTTCCTTTATTAACAGATAGTTATACTACTTATCTAGATATATTATTAATTTTGATTATAGAAATCACTCCGAAGCATGCCACACCGGGATCATTCTGTATTTAACTCTTCATAAGATTTGACCAGTTCATCCAGCGCCTTGACCTGTCGCAAAAATGGCTCAAGCCGATCCAGCGGTAGCGCAGAAGGTCCGTCGCAAAGAGCCCCGGCAGGGTTGGGATGGGCTTCAAGAAACAATCCCGCCAGGCCCTGGCTCATGCCGGCACGAGCGAGCGCGGTAACCTGACCCCGTCGCCCTCCGGCAGCAGTTGCCTGCCCACCAGGGAGTTGCAGTGAATGAGTGACGTCGAACAGTATCGGGTAGCCAAATTGCTTCATTACCCCAAAGCCCAGCATGTCTACAATCAGGTTGTTGTAGCCAAAACTGCTACCACGCTCGCACAGCATCAATCGTTCGTTGCCTGCCTGCTCGAATTTCTCAAGTATGTGTCCCATCTCCTGAGGCGCAAGAAACTGTGCCTTTTTTATGTTGATAGCAGCACCGGTTTTAGCCATGGCGACCACAAGATCGGTCTGGCGAGATAAAAATGCCGGTAATTGAAGAATGTCTGCCACTTCACTGGCCGGGGAAGCCTGCTCTGCCGTATGGACGTCAGTTAGCAAGGGAACTCCAAAAGTATCCTTAACTTCTTGCAGAATCTTCAACCCCTCGTCAATACCCAGCCCCCTGAAGGAACTAATCGCGGACCGATTGGCCTTATCAAAAGACGCTTTAAACACATAAGGAATCTTCAGCAGGCTAGTAACTTTGACAAAGTGCTCAGCGACCTGAAGGACCAGATCGCGGCTCTCCA